>JACCEC010568793.1_pt1 | contig 12148 bp, 15 predicted proteins | sample 7450121 | NCBI WGS metagenome assembly JACCEC01 (sample SAMN15323455, study PRJNA562643) | freshwater metagenome | isolation source: river surface water | place: USA:Blue River Watershed | collected 2017-08-18 | reverse complement strand
TGCATTTGACGACTAATTTTTATTAATTTTTTTCTTTTTTGAAATTTTAAAAAAATGGTAAATTCTAATTCTTCAAAGCCAAAATCAAAATCTACACGAAAAAATGTAAAAGGAAAAAACGAAAAAAACAAAAAAACATCGAAAGCAAAACCTGAAAAAACTGAAAAAACATCGAAAGTAAAATCCGAAAAATCCGAAAAATCTGAAAAAACATCGAAAGTAAAACCTGAAAAATCTGAAAAAACATCGAAAGCAAAAACAGAAAAATCCGAAAAAACATCAAAAGCAAAATCCGAAAAATCTGAAAAAACAAAAACATCAAAAGCAAAATCCGAAAAATCTGAAAAAACAAAAACACCAAAAGCAAAAACAGAAAAATCCGAAAAAACATCAAAAGTAAAAACAGAAAAATCCGAAAAAATATCGAAAGTAAAATCAGAAAAATCCGAAAATATAAAAACAAAAGTGTTGAAGAAAATTTCTGTCAAAAAAAATAAAATGTCACTTTTTGGAGGTGTTGGTGGTATTTCTTCACAAATCAAACAAAAATTTCAAAATTCGGAAGAATATATCGCACGATTTTATGATGATTCACCTGATAATATAAATGATGTACAAAAAGAACCAACAATACAATGTATACATGTTCCACGTGTTACATCAGGTCCTCGTGGGGAAGAAGATGGTGGAACCAGATATGAATATATTAATTATATCCTCGAACATGGTGGTTGGGATTTAAAAGGAGATGATCGTGATCTTAATAAAGTACTTGAATTTTTTGAAGAAAATGAAGATTACATTGAAGAATCTGTATCAGATGCATTAACTGAAGAGAATATGAAAGAATTACGTGAGTGGGTCGTACAAAATCAACAAGTTAAATGTATTCTTTTTGATTTCGATCGTGTTATTAATCGTGTTGAAGGGATTATTGGTTGTGATACAAATAAAGAATTATATAAATTAGGTATTTCACCATCAGGTCTTGCAAAATATCATATGGGAACGAAAGAACGTATGAGAACATTCAGAAGATTATTAAATGAATTATTACGTTTAAACATACAAATACATATTGTAACAAATAATACAGCAGCAGGATGTGAATCATTTTATTCTATTCTACAAAATATACATCCTGTGTTTACCAAAAATAATGTACATGGTTCGTATGAATATCCTACGAAGTTACATTGTATTCGTGACAAAAAACTTTTGTAAAAAAAATAAAATTTATTTACACCCGTTCAAATAATAAACTGCATTTTGATAATCTGAAAATGTAACAGGGTGTATATAAATATTGACAGGATTTGTATATTGTACATATAAATCAAAAGAATATCTTATGATATCGTCTGATGTCATGATTGTAACGATCGAAAATTCATACAAATCTTCTTTCCATTGTAATATATCCGGACGTCTTAATAATTCTGTTGTTTTGATAATACCTGTTATTCTGTTGTTGATAATCGTATTATTATTTACATGTTTTTCATACATTTACAATTTTTTTAAAGAAACATGAATGATTTTAACTTTTTTGCACAAATGTTTCCTTATGAAATATATCTTTTTTACACGAATGTTTTTTTATGAAATATATCTTTTTTTGCACAAATGTTTTCTTGAGAAAATAAATAACACATACAAAAGATCGTGTTATATATTTATATATGATGTCACAAAAAATGGAAGAAATACTCAAGAGTTCGTGTGATACATCATACGAATTCTGTTATCAAAATAAATATGCATACATCCCAAAAAATACAAAAGAAAATATTGTGATATCGAAATTACAACAAAAATTTCGTGTGAATCCTTTAAAACTCGCAATTGTTTCAAAAGATTATGATGTTGAAAATGATGTATATCGTATTTTATTGTCCGAAAAGTTTGATGTCGATGATTTAGTAGATATCCAATTACCCACAACATCTTTCGAAAAAACATGTGTTATCAACATGCAAGATTCTGACGAAAATAAGAATGATAACAACATGCAAGATTCTGACGAAAATAAGAATGACAACAACATGCAAGAATCTGTCAAGGATCATGACAACAACATGCAAGAATCTGTCAAGGATCACGACAACAACATGCAAGAATCTGTCAAGGATCACGATAACAACATGCAAGATTCTGTCAAGGATCACGACAAAAATAAAAATGACAATAAAAGAAAATACATGGTTGATTATTACAAATCAGAAGGATACACAGAAGAAGATTCAAAAGAATTTGCAGAATATTATCTTGAACATCAAAAATTTAATCGAGATGAAAAAAAATATATGACCCATTACTACACTTCACAAGGATATTCTGTAAAAGATGCAGAATTTTTTACAGAGCATTATTCAAAAAACAAAAAAATATGTGTGTATGAAAATGGATTTACATTTGTGTTTTATTCGATTATCGTTGTACATCAAAATAAAATACAAAATTATTCTAAATTTGTATCAAGCGGAACAAATGAATATCCAGAAGTTTTTATGATATTAAATCAGATATTTGCAGATTTAAAAATAGAAGAACTGTCAGAAACTTTTGAAGAATTCTGTCAAGATAACAAAAATTGTTTATTACAAATAGAAACTGTCGATATTCAAGGAAATAAATACGATAGAACAAAAGAAATTTTTCAGATGTATTATAATAATTTAAGTTAAAAATTACATTTCTTCCCATATTTCTGCAGAATACAAAAAAGAAAACATACTACTACATTTAATAATTAACATTTTTGATATATAAAATGCACGTATTTGTTCGAAATGTAATGCATTAATAAAAAAATTTAATATAGATTCTTTTACATTCGATGGTGTTGAAATGTCAATGACACGAAATATTTCAGAAACAATACGAATAAATGTAGGATATTCATTTATTTGAAAATAATTTTTCATGTTTGTAATTTCATCTTCTGTAAATATATTCGTTTGTGAAACATCATAAGGAAATTCATTCATAACAAAGTCTGAATTCATTTGTTTTTTAATAAAAATACAAAAATAAATATTTAATTCGTTTCAATTTCTTCGTCCGAATTCTTATGACGTTTGGGTGGTGATTCATCAGATGCCCATGCATCACGTGAATTTGTATTATCACCTACATTTTCAACTTGTAAACGAATAATCTTCCATGAACATGATAAACCAGTTTGAATCCAAATGTTATTACTTTCGATAACCGAACGTAACACACGTAATCCACGAATACGTAAAATATCCATATTCACAATAGGTTCACCTTCAATTTGATTAAATTGTTCATCATATAAATAAACTTTTGAATCATTTTCAGGATTTAATTTGTAATAAGTAATATCACGACCTTCTTGATCCATGATATAAAAATTACGAGTACGTGATAATTCCGTGTCACGAACGTTAATCTTTGCACGAATACTTAAAGTATACTTATCTTCATTTGGCCAATGAACAATGGATGTATATTTACCTTCTACTTTTTCAGCAGGTAATGGTTTACCTTTTTCAGTAAAAAATGCATTTTCAGCAGCATGTTGAATAATCTTTTGATCAATATCTGCAAAAGATTCAACAAGTGAACGTTGTGCAGCTTTTAATGGTGTATCATTCGAACGATCTGCTGATTCATCAACATCCGCTGCACGAAGAGTATGTAAATTCAATGCAATAGTAAAACTTGCAAGTTCGTTTGTTTGAGGATCACGATTTTCCCAGACATTTCCAATCGTTACTTCAGGTAATTGAAAACGAAAAATATCATTTAACTTTTCAGTATCACGATATCTCATGTTAACTAACTTACCACCACGTGGGGGTGCATAAGGTTCCTTTGAAATTTCTAAACGACTTACGTCGAATGAATTTGTTGAAACAGTAATTGCAGTACGTTGTCTTGTTGACATTTTTTACGTTTTATGTTATAAGTTGTTTATGAACTTTAATTTAAAAAAAATGTCCGAAACACAAAATGCGAATGTTATTTATTTACGTTCGATCTCGAACGAATCCTTTTGTATTCCTTACACTAATACATTTACATTCAAACATGTTAAAAAATGTTTATCAAATCAAATTGGTGTACACCCAAATTATATAAAAATACTTGATTCTTCAAATGAATCTTTTTTACATCATGAACATGTATATGAATCTTCCCATTTTGTTTTTATGGTAAATCTACCGATTCCGTGTGAACAACTTACAAAATGTACATCACAAGATGTTTTTCATGGAATTTCAAGTGGATATATTTATGATCAAGATGATTCCAATGTTATCTTTTTATGGTCACCTGATTCTATTCATACATCGAATGTGTCTCTTTTTTATCTTTCGGAATTTCATTTTAACGGACTTAAATGGGATTTCATACAAACACGTCCGCTTATAAAATTACATTTATGTGAAAGATCGGTTGTTATCAAATTATCAAAAGAATATGTGTATATCTTTGGTATGTATGAAAAAAAAATACAAAAATATCATTTATCCACACTCGAACTTGTATGTGAATTGTATGATCCTACTTCCGAAATTGCACAAGCTTATATTTCAGAGGATGATCCAGATCATATATATACATTAGAAAAACATAATGGTGTGAACGAAATATGTATGATATCGTCTGTTGATCTTACGATTCAAAAAACATTTCGTCCAACAACAATTACATATTGTGATATTTTTTCAAAAATGACAGTTAAAGATGGTGTCATTGCATTAGCAATTACAAACAATGGATGTCAATCTACATTTTATTTATTATCTAATTTCGAAGAAGAACATACATACAAAACAGATAATATACATATTATTCGAGGTGCAGATTTCTATATTTATAAAAATACTCTTGTGTATCATTCAACAAATACACATGAAGCCATATATTTTTCAATATCAGATTTCGGGATACAACAAAATCCACCAACAGAACTCGAAAGGATGTCATACGATTCCTATTTATCTGGAAAGTGTGTCATACGTTTCTATTATGGAAATCATTTGTGTTTTTATCAAACATTACAAGAAAATACACGTTTAACAGAAAATGTAATGTGTGTTTTTCTCACGAAACAACGACGTGAAATTTTTGTTGTACGAAAAGAAAATATCGAAATTATGAAGTTGTGTTAAAAAAATTTTGAATGAAAAAAAAGAAAACATAAAATGTCTTCCACCGTTGTTATTTTTACACATTGGAATAATGGAAAAACACTTTCGAGAATTGTAAGAAATTACGTACGTAATTTAATTGAAAACGAACATAAACAGGTTGTCATTGTTGGTCCTTCAAAAAGAAAATGGATTGAAAATGTTTATACACATACAAATTTACGTTATCATGCATCCGATGAATTTGATGAAGAAACAGCTGTACAAATGAAAAATCTTGAACCCATTGATCAAGCTGTATTTCAATTTGCATTATGTGCGGGTTCGTACGAAAATGTAACAGATACATATATTTTTGGAAATTTCTTAGAAACATTTGAAATTGCAGCAAGAGTGTCATTACTTGAAAAAGAGAATTTTAACAAACCCGTACATTTACGTATTTATGATCATGCGATTGATATGACTGAAAAATTTACAAATGTGTTACAAAATTTTCAATCAATCGAATTCATTCCAAAACTTACAAACATGGAAACAGAAATACAATTTCAAGATATCCTTACAACATCATCAACATCATCAACATCATCTTTCGATATTATGAACATGAACATGCATGAATACAAACATCTAAATGTTACCAAAGCAAGACAAGATTTTTTAGAACTCGTTGGTTATCAATTTCCAGAAAATTCAACAATTATTCTTGTAATTAATGATGATCTACATACATGTAAAGAAATATTACATGCATATTCATTAGCTGTAGAAGAAAATCCGAGATTAACAGAAAACGACCGTACTCTTTTGATTTTCGTACATTCCGATGTAAATCGTGAGTTCGCGGAAGAAATCACAAAACATACAAATGTTGAAAATAATGTTGTCTATATACACCGTCCACTTCCTGAAAATGCATTATACACTTTAATGTGTGTTGCAAATATTGGCTGTCATTTTGATCGATATGTTTCACGAGAACATGAACACTTCGATCGATTTATTTGGGATTCACAACAAACATCTTATTCTACATTCCAAGATTCAAAACTAACATATCTTGTTCCACAAAAAAATGTTGTAAAAAATTTATTTTCTCAGCTACGTTTTTAAAAAATAGTAATTAAAATATGATTTCACAAACAAAATTCGTTCAAAATTATCATAAGGATAAAACACATGCCATCAAAAAATATAAACGCGCGCTCGTGTTATTTTTCTCTTTCGGATTCGCAACCAAAAGAAAAATTGATTACGATGATAACGATAATGATGATAATGATAATAACACAACATCAAACACAACATCCAACACAACATCCAAACGTACAACAACGCATGATTTCGTAAGTTATCTTCCGAAAGTATCGGATTATGTTGAACAAAAACAATTACCTGATGAACATAACAATGTAATGTCATTACTCAATGTTATCCATTTTACACAAAACGACAAAAATAATTTTGAAAATAAATATAAACAAGCATTACAATTGATTGAAACAGTTGTAAAACAAGCTTCTCTTGAAGAATTAGAACTAAACGAATACAAACGACTTCTTCCGATCTATCTGAAGAAATATGATGACTACATCGATTTTTTACAACAAGAATTACATAAGAAACCAGAATATATACGTATGATGCGTATGAAATTTTATGAAAATAAATAAAAAAGTGTTTTCGAACGATTTCTTACAAACACGAATGTATTTTTCTTACGAACCCCGATTTTTTACAGAAAAGTGTTTTTTTCGTGTGAATATTTTTTCGTAAAAATTTTTTTGAAATATTTTTTTTTACATTTCTAAAATTCGGGGATCATACAATTTCGAACGATTTTATTTCTTACGAACACAAAAGTGTTTTCATCCGATTTCTTACGAAATACAAATGTTTCACACGGTTTCTTACAAAACACAAAAGTGTTTTCATACAATTTCTTACAAGCATGAAAGTGTTTTCTTACGAACCCCGATTTTTACACAGGATGTTTTTTTCACATGAATATTTTTCACATGATTTCTTACAAGCACAAAAGTGTTTTCATACGATTTCTTTTTAAAAATTCGGGGATCATACAAGTTCGAACGATTTCTTACAAACACAAAAGTGTTTTCATCCGATTTCTTACAAGCACAAAAGTGTTTTCAAACGAACCCCGATTTTTTATTTTAACAAATTAACATTTGATGTTATTCCTTTTGGTTGTTTTTTACGTTTTAGAAATGTTTGATTAAGTTCTTCTATATCTTTTTTTTCAATAGTTGATGGTATGAAATCATTTATTTTTTCTTCAAGAACAAGTGTAGGTGTAGGTTCTGATTCTGTAAACTTTTCTTCGGTGTTGATGTTGATATCATTATCATGTTCATTATCATCCGATGATAAAAATATTGCTAATAAAAGAAGGATCACAAGAACGATTATCACAACTTTAAACATTTTTTATATATTTTTTTTATATTGTGTTTTCAGACAAAAAATTATGTAAAAAACATGAGTGTTCAAAACAAAACATCCAAAACAAAAACAAAAAATTATTTATCCACAGACAAAAAATCATGAAATACTATATGTGACATCAAACCAAATATTGTGTCTATAAATAAAAACATCCATGCATTTGGATTCTTATGATTTATAACATATAATCCCCAAAAAATTGCATGTATTGGACGTAAATTATTCCACCATATTTTATTATTTATACCAATTGCTTCCGGACCTGTTTGACGTTTTCCTGTTATAAATAAATACATAAATGTAAATGACACAATCGCTGCAGGTATCCAAAAATATTGTTGAAAGAATTCATTTGTTTTCGTTAGATATACAAACAAAAATCGTACGGGAATACATCCGAGTAAAAACAATAAACGACGTTGATCAAACATTTTTATTTTTTATTTTAAAAACAGAAAAAAAATTAAAAATCATCCAATACTTCAAGTAAATCATCACATGATGTATTTATTTTCGAATATTCTGTTACACGCTTTTCGAAAAAATTTGTTTTTCCATTTAAATTCAAATTTACCATAAAAGGAAACGGATTCTCCACATGATATACTTTCGATTCTCCTAAGTTTATTAATAATTGATCGGATACATATCGTACGTATTCTGACATTAATCCTGCATTCATTCCAATAAAACCTTTTCCTGGTAAAATTTCATTTACAAAAGATAATTCAATTTCGATCGCTTCTGTTAAAATTTCATGAATTATTTCTGTTTCTACACGTGGGTAATAATTCTTATAAAGTGCACATGCAAAATCCGCATGTAATTTTTCATCACGTGATATATATTCATTTGATGTACCTACACCTTTTACTAATTTATTTTGTGTTTTTAACCAAAAAATTGCACAAAAAGATGCACAAAAGTAAATAGCTTCTACAATTGCAAATGCAATTAAACGTTGTTCTATTGGTTTCGATGGATTCATCCATTTTTGTGCCCATTGTACTTTTTTACGTATTGATTCAAAATGTTCCACAGAATGTAATAATTCATCAATTCTTGTAGAATCACGTACGAGTGTCAATAGATGATTTGTATATGTCATCGAATGTATATCTTCAACAACCGCTTGAAAATTATAAAATAATTTCGCTTCAGGGATATCAACTTCTTGTATAAAATTACTAATTAAATTGGATATTACTAAACGATCACTTACAGCAAAAAATCCTAAAATTAATTCAATAAAATGTTTTTCATATGTATTCATGCGTGTATAATCAGGAAGATCAGATGTATATTTAATTTCACTTTCAAACCATATACAACCACGTGCACGTTCATAAAAATCAAACAAATCCATACGTGTTGGTGGTAATAATGGTTCAATATTCATTTTGTTTTTTGTTTATTTTATGGAACAACAAATTATTTTTTTTCACAACAATGTAAATGTTATTCAATTTTGAGATAATCAAAAAAAACATCCGAAACCAATGAATAATCTTTATGAAAATTTTCTAAAATTTTTTCTTCAACTTTTTGAGATACTTCTTGAAATGAAACATTCTGTAGAATTTCTGAAAATTCTTCATTTGATGGTAACCATTTATAAAGTTCATCCGAATATTCTTGAGATGAACTTTTGTATAACATACAACTTAATATTTTACGCATAAAAAAATTTGCACGATTCATATGTTTTTCATATGAAAACTTATATCCATATTTATATAATATCATACACATGTTATTATTTTGACAATGAAGACGAAGATATCCCATAAATAGTCCTTCCGGATTTTTTTTGATTTCCGCATAAAAACATAATAAAAAGAAATGATAATGCTTGGAAAATAGAACATTCAAATGTTCTTGATTGAATGCATACGATGTAAATATAATAAACGCAAGATGGAGCATTTGAAAATTATCAGGGTTTTCAAACACTTTCTCATAATTATTCCACATACAATACTCATGAAATAAATCAATCACTGATAATGTATACATTTCTAAAAAACGTGCATCATCATGTTTTCTGTTTTCGATTAATAATATTTGATTTGTAATGATTCCACATAAACTTGGTTCCGAATAATATTTTTTGTTGTGATCCAAAATTTCATTTAACACTAAAGATACCCAAAAACTTTTTAAAGAATCCTTTTGAATGTCTTTGAATAGGTCATTCGTATTCTCTTGAATACGTGCACGATAATTCTTGTACATCTTTTTTCTACCTTTTTTGTTTTTTTAAACTTTTTAAAAATGTTCTTGCAAAAATTTAAACATTCGATTGTGTATTTACATTTACACCTGTGACTGATTCTAATAAACTTACTGCACGACCTAATAAAGTTTCAACAGAATTCATACGATTCGTTAGATCTGTAATCGCATTTTGTAATCCCGTTAAATCTGCACTAAATGTACTTGTAAGATTTACAGTTGTACCTGAGGTTGTTACACCATAAATATTTCCATCCGAACCCGGATAAATTATCGAACCATTTCGTAAGTTAATTCGTTCAATTCCTGAGATTACAGGAGGAATCGGTGTTTTCACGGGAAAACGTGAAACATATTGTGTTGTTGACATTTTTTTCTTTTACTTTCCTTTTCGAAATTTTTTTTTCGCGTGTCTTTTCTTTATTTTTTGATCGTGTTCTATTTAGTAAAAAAAAATAAAAAAAAATGCCACGGGGGTATCATCCAACTATGGACGATGGAACACCTATCTCTTTAATACAAGAAATACTCTTTGAAGATGCATTGTTAAATAAACAAAGTGATAAACAAAGTGGTAAACAAAATTATGATAACGAACAAAAGAATTATGGGGATGACCGAAAGGACCATAAGGATGAACATAAGGACCACAAGGATGAACATAAGGATCGCAAGGATGTTCATAAGAAAGAACATAAGGATGAACATAAGAATGTTCATAAGAAAAAACAACAATTTTCTACCGAAGATATCCATGAAAACGCACAAGAAAAACGAAATCGTTTGAGTATCGTACAATCTATTGTATATGCTGTTGTTTTCACAATTCTTTCATTTATTGGATTTTATATTACACCATACCTACGAAAAACAAAACAATTCATGTCAACACAAACGAATTTTATCGTTTCTTTATTCATCGGTATTCTTTTGTCCACCGTTGTAAAAATTATGAAATAAATAAAATTTATCGAAGATTAAAAAAAGAAAAAAAATGTCAAAATTCGAATTATTTCAAACATCTCTTTTGAGATACTACACTACACATCCTAATTCTTTACGAATTCTTTTGGAAATCGTAAAAAATCGTTCAACTATCGTATCATTACGTTTATTAGATTGGTTTGTATTACATTATCTATCAGCACATGAGATTACGAATGAATCCGTACAAGAAAAACAAAAAAGACAAGAAATGTATTTTTTATACACAAATAACTTAAATGCATACAAAAAAGTGTGGTTTGATCCGTTTGCTAGAGAATCACCTGATAAGGGTTCTCATAAAATCTTATTTAATACGGAAGACATGACAATGTCTATTCTTGTTGAAAAAATGGATACAATAGAAGAACCACATATACTATCAACAACGATCGGGCAACTTAATTTTTTTAAATGTGCTATTGAAAACGGATTCATTGAATATGTCTTTTGTTATCATGAAAAAATTCAACAACATATGATCGATAATATCTCATCAAAAAGAAAAGAAAAAACATCTTGTATTTACACTCCCTCGTCAGATGAATCAGACGGGTACATACAAAAGAAAACAAAATATAATTTGTTACATTCTTTACCACAAACACTTGCACATGATCCTACAATACATGTGTCGATTCAACGTAAAATTTAATTTATTTAAACACGTTTCTTTGATACACGACGTTTACGTCCGAATACATTTAATTTCTTATTAGATGATCTTCTTTTTCCAAAGGAAGCAACAACAGCTACACTCTTCTTGTGAGATGATCTCTTAGTAGTCTTCTTGTGTGAAGACTTACGTTTACGTCCGAAGGATGCACGCTTTACGTGCTTAGTCTTCTTAGAAGAAGACTTACGTCTACGTCCGAAGGATGCACGTTTTACATGCTTCTTCTTGTGGGATGATCTCTTAGTCTTCTTTGATGACTTACGTTTACGTCCGAACTTATTTTCAATCTGATCTAAAACAGTGTTTCCGAAAGATGCACGTTTGGTCATCTTACGTGATGATCTACGCTTACGTCCGAATGATGCACGTTTGATCATCTTACGAGAAGATCTACGCTTACGTCCGAATGATGCACGCTTTACGTGCTTCTTTGTTGATCTACGTTTACGTCCGAATGATGATCTCTTGACCTTCTTTGATGATCTACGTCTACGTCCGAAGGATGCACGTTTCTTGTGTGAAGACTTACGTCTACGTCCGAAAGCTAATGCATCTGAACCTCTTATATTGTGTCGATTATGAGCGTTCAAGTAATAATCCTTTTGACTATCCACAGCAGCTCCTGCTGTAAGTGCCTGGACTGGTCGAGCATTAGAGG
>JACCEC010026837.1_pt1 | contig 12151 bp, 8 predicted proteins | sample 7450121 | NCBI WGS metagenome assembly JACCEC01 (sample SAMN15323455, study PRJNA562643) | freshwater metagenome | isolation source: river surface water | place: USA:Blue River Watershed | collected 2017-08-18 | reverse complement strand
CTCGCCAAATGAGTGTTGACTTGCAACATGCAAACGGGCAAATCGCTCAATTTGGCGATAACGACAGTGGCCGATTTGTACACTTGTGGCCCATTGGGCAAATGATTTCCGGAAAAGAGGCCCAACAAAAGTACCTGCATCTGCAAAACTACTTCAACCATTATTCCTCCGATGAAGCATTTTGGGATGAAGACTCGCTACGCCACGATGAATTCACGGCATGGGTTCCCAAAGGCTCTTTTTCTGCTTTTCAGCCAACTATTACGCCATCCATTCCGCCCTTCGATTCGGAACAGAATGTTATAATTTTGGCGGAATTCGACGAAAAACCAACCGTCTCCTTGGTGTGCTACCCTCATTTTGGATTGTTCGGTTGGAAAAATGAAGGAATGAGCCTTTTTGTTTCAGCAATCCACAATAGAGACGGGCAACATTTCCATTGGGGACACGTTCATAACGATAAATTGAGTTTCGAGCTTTTTGTTGATGGCAAGCCGATCATTCAAGATGGAGGAACATACTTGTATACCCCTATTCCACACCGTAGAAACGAATTTCGAAGCGTTCAAGCCCACCATGGAATTGTGGTAGATGACCTCGAACCGAATCAGTGGGAGGCCGGCAAACGAGGGCTTTTCCGCATGGAAAGAGAATCCAAACTCCACATTTTAGAAATCAATGAACAGGTTCTTTCCTTCTACTTGGAATACCGAAATGTGAAATGGAAACGTACTTTCTTTTGGGAAAACGGCGTTTTAAAACTGAAAGACGAATCGAATTTGCCATTTAACTATCCCCAATTTGCCTTTTATTCCTCCGGATACGGAAAAAGGGAACCAAAACTGTCGCAAAATCTATTGTAAGACCATTGTATCTTTGAACATCTATGAAAAAATTTCTGACTTTCCTCTTCCTAGGTTTGGGATTATTCACCCAGGCACAAATTGTTGAGCCGGTAAAATGGTCGTATTCCGTTGAATCGGTAAGTGCCGATCGCGCAAAATTGATCTTCAAGGCCAAAATTCAAAAAGGATGGCACTTGTATGCCTTGAAATTGAAATCAGATTTGGGTGTTCCAACGGTTTTCACGTTCAATGAAGGAAAATTTCGATTGTTGGGAAAGGTGAAGGAAGAGACGCCTGTGATCGAAAAAATGGATCCTGCTGTTGGGGAAACCATGCGATTTTTCGAAAATGAAGCGGTTTTTTCTCAACTAGTACAATTCACAGAACCGGGAACAGCCACAGGAGAAGTAGAGTTCATGGTGTGCGATGACAGCCGTTGCTTGCCGCCAACTCGGGAAGCGTTTTCTTTGAATTTCGGAGGGGCAGTTTCAAACTCGGCCACTAACGATCACAGCAATACTTCGGCAGGAATGAACATGGCCGATCCGGTAAAATGGACTTTTTCCTTCAACAAAACCAGTGATACAACCGGAGAATGGGTCGCCAAAGCGCGCATTCAACCCAAATGGCATTTGTATTCCCAAAACATTCAAAAAGGCGGTCCAGAACCCACCGAAATTACCTTCGAAAAAGGAGAGGAAATTCAACTCCAAGGAAAAGCCATCGAATCCGGTGGTTTGCATAAAACCCAAGATCCCGTTTTCAATATGCCGTTGGCGTTTTTTGAAAAAGAGGCCATTTTTACCCAAAAAATCAAGTTTTCATCCAAATCAACCTCGCTCAAAGGAAGCATTCATTACATGGTTTGCGACGACAAACAATGCATGCCGCCAACCGACATCAGTTTTTCGATCAACCTATCTACGGGTGAAGCCAAAGAAACCACCCAGGAGCTCTTGAGTGATGCGCCCCAAGTGAAAGACGGGGTTATTCCCAATATGTCTTCCATCGATTTATCCAAACCCCTTGCTCAGTGCGATACCTTAAGTACCGACACCACTAGCGATGGAAAATCGGGAGGAACCATTTTTCTTTTAGGATTTTTAGGAGGATTGATTGCGTTGCTCACGCCCTGCGTTTTCCCCATGATTCCCATGACCGTTAGCTTTTTTACCAAAGGTGGTCGCGATCCGAAAAAAGGCTTTAAACAAGCTTCCATTTACGGATTTTTTATCTTCATGATTTACGTTTTGTTGAGTCTTCCGTTTCATTTTTTGGATTCGATTGAGCCAGAAATTTTAAATAATATCTCCACGAACGTTTGGCTCAACTTGGTGTTTTTTGTCATTTTCGTGGTATTTGCCATTAGCTTTTTCGGTTATTTTGAAATCACATTACCCAGCGGAATTGCCAACAAAGTGGACCAAAAAAGCGATGCTGGTGGTTTAATCGGTTCCTTTTTCATGGCTTTAACCTTGGCCATTGTGTCGTTCTCGTGCACGGGTCCAATTTTGGGTTCGCTCTTGGTCGGCTCCATTTCAAAAGACGGGGGTGCATTCCAATTAACGTTAGGGATGGCCGGTTTCGGCTTGGCGTTAGCCCTTCCGTTTACCTTGTTCGCCGCCTTCCCGGGATTGATGAAAAAACTGCCCCAGAGCGGCGGTTGGATGAGTAAACTTAAAGTCATCCTCGGATTTTTGGAAGTGGCCTTGGCCTTGAAATTTTTGTCGAATGCCGATTTAGTGGCTCACTGGGACGCCATCAAATACGAATTGTTCTTAGGCGTTTGGGCCTTGATCGCTTTGGCTATGGCGCTTTACGCCTTCGGAGTAATCAAGTTCCCGCACGACGATAAAGGGGAAAAGCACGGTTGGAAATGGAAAACATTTGGGGTTATTCTTTTGGGTGTAACCGTTTATTTACTCTCTGGATTTCGCTACAACGAAAAATCGAAAACCTTCACATCATTGAGTTTACTGAGTGGTTTGGCTCCGCCAGCTGGGTATTCTTGGACGTATCCGAATCATTGTCCGAATAATTTGCCTTGTTTCCACGATTTGGAAGAAGGATTGGCCTATGCCAAACAGGTGAACAAGCCAGTGATGTTGGACTTCACGGGTTGGGCTTGCGTTAACTGCAGAAAAATGGAAGAGAACGTTTGGCCCAAACCCGAGATCGACGCCATTCTTCGAAACGATGTGGTGCTTATTTCTTTGTATGTTGATGACAAGGAAATGTTACCGAAAGAATTACAAGGCGTTTATGAAACCAAGCGAGGAACCAAGAAAAACATCAAGACGGTGGGCGATAAGTGGAGCACCTTGCAATCGGAGTACTTTGGTAGCAACACCCAGCCTCAGTATATTTTAATGACACCAGATCGACAGTTCATTGGCAAAACCAGCTATACTCCAGACGTTAACCAATACAAAGAATTCTTGATTTGTGGATTACGGGCATACTCCACTAAATAGGACGTTTTTAAAATTTCAACAAAAAAGGTGCTTAATAAGGGTTTCCTCTAATTTTGAGGTAAACCCTTTTGTTTTCCATGCGGAAAAGCTTTCTTTTCATTCTCTTTTTCATCGTTCTATCTTGCGAATATTCAGGAAAATACTTGAAAACTGGCGACAAGTTTTTTCAAGAAGGTAATTATCCTGCAGCAATTAAAGAGTACGGAAAAGCAGAAACCATCAACCCACATAATGCAACCATCTTTCTTCATCGAGGGAAGGCCTTGGAGCGATTAGGGTTATTTGATTCTGCTGCGATTGACTTTCAGAAAAATTTGAAGTACGACGATCGCAATGCCGAAGCCATGGGCCACTTGGCATGGTGTTGGTACAGCACCACTCCTCCAAAACGGGAAGCCTGCCGAAAACAAATGAAGATGGCATTGGAAATAGATCCATCGCTTTCGGAGTTGTGGTATTTGTCGGGTCGGATGCATTTCCATTCCAACGATTTGTCCAAAGCTGAAATTGCTCTCAAAAAGGCGATTGGCCTCGAAAAAAACTATACCGATGCCATGGGTTTGTTGGCTCGAGTCCTGGAAAGATCGCAACGCCTACCCCAAGCCATCCCTTTGGTGGCCCAAGTATTGAAGGTTGATCCCAAAAATGCTGAGGCTACCCACGTTGCTGCCGCAGTGAGTCGTTCCAAAAATCAACTTGAACTAGCCCAGCGGCAGGAGCAAAGAGCTCACTTTCTCGATCCAAGTTTTTCGTTGCCCAAAGAAATTCCCATTGACTCTTCAACAATTCCACTAGAAACAAGCACAGTTGCTGCAATTCCCCAAGTCATTCAACCGGTAAAACCAAATTCGGATGGAAGAATTCTCTCTAAATCCGATATCACTTTGCCTCCGCTTGCCGAATTCCTCACCACCGATAATTCCATCACTTTCGACACCCCAAACGATTCCGTTTTCGAGCAATTGCTCATTCGAATCATCGATTCTGCACTGCTCGATTCTTCCATTTTGGCGAGTCTACCGTTGGATTCTTCACAAAAAGAAGCGGCTCTTCAATCTCTTTCACCACAAAATCTAGAATTGACGGGGCTTGATTCCAACTCTTTCCTTTCAAAAACGATTCATCAACAACAGCAAAGAGACAATCCAACCGTCAATTTAAACTTTGATAGCATTTCCAGAGTTGTTATCGCCGATTCTTCCCTCACTAGTTTTGAAAAAGGCCTTTGGATTCGTTATTGGGTAAAAAAACAAGATTACGCTGTTCTTAAAAATGTATTCAAGAATTCTAGTTTCCCCAATGCTTTGAACTTACCATCTGGTTCTTCAGCCTTGTTTTTGGGTGTGGCGCATCACCGTTTGGAACAACCCTCGTTAGCAAACCTGTATTTTAGAGTGGCCTGTAAGGATATTCCACTATCACCCCACATATTCTACAAGGAAAAAATTCCTATCCACCGTTAGAAAATCCTTCTTTTTTCATCTCTGCCCAACCTTCTTTCCCTCGTAACATTTCCCACAAGCCCTGAATAGCCGTGATGAAAATGATGGGATGGAAAAGAAACGGCTCTAATATAGCAGCGATCACTAATTTCCGAATATCCCGAGGTTCTGCATATTGGTGGTACGATTGTTCTTCTGCGTACAATCCGAAAAAAGAAAACATCACAGAGAAGCTGTAAATGAATATTTGGATTAAGATTAAAAATTTCCAACTGATCATACCATAAACACCGAGCAAAATGGTGATAAAGATTCCAAAAAACTCAATCATGGGTGCCAAATACTCAAAAAAGAACCAGTAAGGAACACTGATCAACCCGAGGAATCGATATTTGGGATTAAAAAACATTTCTCGGTGGAGCCAAATGGTTTGAATGGTTCCCCGGGACCATCTTCGACGTTGTTTAGCAAGTATTTTTAGGTTTCCAGGCACCTCAGTCCAACACAAAGGATCAGGAATAAAGGCAATTTCGTAATCTCGGCCCTGGTTACGCATCATTTTCCGCATGCGAACCACCAATTCCATATCTTCACCGATGGATTTGGTGTAATATCCTCCACATTCAATCACCGTTTGCTTATCGAACATGCCGAATGCTCCACTTACAATGAGCAGTCCATCCATTTTATTCCAGGCAATTCTTCCAATGAGGAAAGCTCTCAAATACTCTAAGACTTGAAATCTAGCCCAAAAACTATTAGGAACTCGTATTTCCTTCATCTGCCCTCCTTCCACGTTGCACCCATTGGCAACACGAACCACACCACCAGCAGCAATCAATGGGTGTTTACGGTTTTCCATAAAGGGCTTGGAAAGCACCAAAAGCGTGTTTTTATCCAAAACACAATCGGCATCGATGGCCACAAAATAGGGGTGTTGGCAAACATTGATACCGGCGTTCATGGCATCGGCCTTACTCCCCGCATTCTTTTTATCGATCACCACCAATTTGGAAAAAGCGGGGTTTTTCGATCGATAAATGCCAATGATATCAGCGCAAGGAAGATAATAGGTAGGCTCTTCGTCGGTCAAATAAAGTTCGTACTTGTTTTTTAAAATCGCTAACGTATCGTCTTTACTTCCATCATTCACCACGATGAGTTCGTATTGATGATAGTTTAAATTCATGAGTGAACGAACCGCATCATCGATGGAATTGGCTTCGTTATAAGCCGGTGCAATGACGGAAAGCCATGGTGCTAAGGGAGAATTTAAAACCGGGTGATAATTCAATAACTCATTCTTTTTCTGATACTTCTTCAAATCGGGAAGCGCTAAAATCACCAAAAGCAAATAGGAGCTCATCACCACCAAGGAGAACAGAAGCATGGAAATACTCAAGGTATGGAACCAGAACTGAAGAAATTCTAAAAAAGTCATTTGATTTGCTCCATAGGGTTTTTTACGTACTCTTCGGGATCCAATTCCGCCAACAATCGTTGCCCAAGTTGCTTCAGTGAATAATTCTTATTAATAAGAAGCGGATAAAGCCACTTTTTATCTTGCTCTTCTTGTGTTTTTATGGCTTGAATAATCTGAATTTGTGACCATTCGGATAGCTCTCCCTCCATCTTTTGAAGATCAAGGATGGCACGGAAACCCTTCAATCGAATCAAGGCAATGGCCGTTTCATCTCGTACGATGTCGTTATCATGGAACAAAAAGGGTTGGATGTTGGAATACTCTTGCATTTGTTCCATTTCTGCAAGCGTTCGGATGGCTTTTGATTTTTCATGCCATCGAGGGCTATTTAATTGCTGAATGAATGAACTTTTCCAGCCCGTATCTTCAAAAACCTTTACAATTCGATCCCCACAAAAACCGGTGTATTGCCGTTTCAACATCAATAAAAGTTCCAATGCCCACTGTTTTTGTTTCTTATTCAGGGTTTTTAGCGCACCTATTTGCTTCTGCCAATGTTCTTCAGAACCTTCTTCAAACAACAAAGCATACATTTGTTTTTGAAGGACAGGTTGATTCAATTTTCGGCGGTGATCTATGTTAATTTTCGCTCTTCTTCCTCCAAAAATAAATACCAATAAAACCGCCCAGCCACTAAAAAATGCGATGATGGAATAAATAACAAATTTCTCCAACACCAAGGGGCCAATGGTTTTATGTAGAAAATCATCCATTAGAACCGATATTGAAGGGTTATTTGTGAGTTAATCCGATTTCGGTAACGGGCGGGATAATATTCCTCTCGCTCAAAAGCCAGCAAGGGTCGAACAAAAATGTAGTCTTTTACCCGTATTTGCGCTTGAATTCCAGTTCTTATGGAAGAAACCGGCTCTAAACCTGGAATGAAAATCCAGGCATAAGGAATTTGTCCAACTTGAAGGTCGGCTTGAACCCATCTTTCCTTTTGAGTCCAATTTTTTCTCAACCAGAGAGCTTGAGCGGGGAATAGCTTGTTTTGAGCCACACCCAAATATGAACGACCTCCAACGTTTAACCCCTGTCCAAAATCAAATTCGATGTGGGCGGTCGCCAACGATACTTGCAAAGTAGAATACCGCAAGTGTTTCATTCCTACCGACCATTCCCCTTTGGAAAATGCTTTGAAATATTCGGCCGAAAGACGTGCATAGGGAAACAAATCACCCGATGGAGAAAGTCCCAAATGCAGATAACCATAGGCGTTTTTCCCAAGTTTAGGATACATTTCTCCTTCCAGTTGTACCGATTGCGTTCCAAAAAATGCTCCATAACTACCACGAATATTCCAAGGAAGTTTTGCTGATCGATTACCGTATTCCAATTGAAAAAGATTCCACGGTAACGGTTGAGGCTGCTTAATTTGTGCATTCCACCAATGAACTCCAACGGTGCGGGGCAATTTTCTTAATAATGCCGTTTTCAGGTTTTCTCCTTGTTCCGACTTTTTTAATGAATCCGAAAGGATTTTCCAGTCATTCAATCCTTGTATCGGATTATTCAACTCAAAAGAGGAAAGTGTTCTTCTCCAATTCCACTGATCTGAATCAGAAGGGAAAACCCCAAGACCAAGGTCTGCTAGTTTTCTTGCCTCTTCCCAATCCGATTTAACGGTTTGAATCCGCCATTTTAAATCAAGAATTTCAGCATTTGGTTTGGATTCATCCCAAAATGGCGAAACCAAAAGGTCGGCTTGCAACCACATTCCATTGGCCAGAAAAATCCGACTCGCCAACGTGGCGTAATCGTAGTTTTTTTCCGCAGCAGGCTCATTCAACAATGTCTCAATCTCTGTCCGCGCCTTTTCCAACCGTCCGCTTCGGTATTCTTTTTGAGCGCGCACGAATAAAGAATCCGCCGTCTCTTTCTGAGCCATCGCACTTGCAAAAGCATGCAAGAAAACCAGAAAGAGGAACCATCTCATTTTAACAATTTTTCTAAGCGAAGCTGTAATACAGAAGGACTAAAAGGCTTGGCGATAAAGTCGTTGGCACCCAGGTGGAATGATTCCAGTTCGGAACGCTCGTTGCCCATGGCTGTTAGAACCAAAATGGGCACGTCTAAATTCATCGTTTCCCGCAAGTGTTTGATGAAAGCCGTTCCACTCATGTTGGGCATGTTTAAATCGGTAATAATTGCCGAAACAGGGGTTTTTGCCAAAATTTCTATGGCCTGAAACCCATTTTCTGCTTCTAGTACTTCGTATGATTTTGAAGAAAGAAAATACTGAAGCGAGGTACGTAACAACTCATCGTCTTCAATGATCAATATCTTTTTCATTTCTGCTATGTTGTGGAATTCGTGTTTACAAAGATAGCAAAAATTTTATATATGTGACATGTTTGCCAATTTTCTTTTTTGTTAACATTTTGGGGATGGGAAAAAGAGGGCCATTTTCTACCTTTGACCATGCAAAAAAGAATTGAAACCGCTCTCATTTCCATCTACCACAAAGAGGGATTTTCGGAGATTGCAACGGCATTAAAAAATCTTGGAATAACCGTTTACACCACCGGAGGAACCTTGGATTACCTAGCGCCTTTGGGCGTCCAAACCGTTCCCGTGGAAGACATCACTGGGTTTCCCAGTATTTTAGGTGGCCGAGTAAAAACCTTGCATCCTGCTGTTTTTGGGGGCATTTTAGCTCGCAGAAACGAGGAAAATGACCTAAAACAATTGGAAGAGTTTTCCATTCCCATCATCGATTTGGTGGTGGTAGATCTGTACCCATTTGAAGAAACGGTTGCCTCTGGTGCCGACCATTCTTCTGTCATTGAAAAAATTGACATTGGTGGAATAAGTTTGATTCGTGCCGGTGCGAAAAACCACGCCGACACGGTGATTATTGGCTCGAATAATGAGTATGCCGATTTGCTACATATTCTTACCGAGCAAGGGGGAAAAACTACCTTGGAACAACGTCAAATTTTGGCCGCAAAGGCTTTCCACGTTTCTTCCCACTACGATGCGGCCATTTTCAATTGGTTCCAATCTTCCACTTCCGTGGCCGGATTCAAAAAGTCTGTTTCTCAGGGAGAATCGCTTCGTTATGGTGAGAATCCTCATCAAAAAGCAACCTTTTACGGAGATTTAAACTCCATCGTTTCTTTTTTGAATGGCAAGCAATTAAGTTACAATAATCTATTGGACCTCGATGCGGCACTTCAGTTAATTCAAGATTTTTCGGGTTGCGTTTGTGCCATCATCAAACACAACAATGCTTGTGGTTTAGCCGTTCGACCAACGGTTTTGGAAGCTTGGCACGATGCCTTGGCCGGTGATCCTATTTCTGCATTCGGAGGAATCATTGCATTTAATCGAGAAATCGATTTAGCTACCGCCCAAGAAATTGATAAGATCTTCTACGAAATTTTGGTGGCACCGTCGTATGCGCCTGATGCTTTGGAGTTTTTAAAGAAAAAAGAAAAGCGCATCATCCTTCAACAAAACAAAAAACTTGCCTTGTCAAGCCAATTTAAATCTCTGTTGGATGGTGTCATCCAACAAGATTATGACACCAAAGTGGTAACGGAGGCAGACTTGACGTTTAAAACAAACGAAAAACCAACGGCTGAAGAAATTCAAGACATGCTCTTCGCGAATATTTTGGTAAAACACACCAAAAGCAATGCGATTGTCCTAGTGAAAAATCAACAACTCATTGGATCTGGTACAGGGCAAACTTCGCGAATCGATGCATTAAAACAGGCCATCCACAAGGCCAAGTCCTTTGGCTTTGATACCCAAAATGCGGTTTTGGCCTCCGATGCCTTTTTCCCTTTTGCCGATAGCGTTGAGGAAGCCCATAAAGCGGGAATCCTTAGCATTATTCAACCTGGAGGTTCGGTAAAAGATGAAGATTCCATCAACTACTGCAATCAACATCACATGAAAATGGCCTTTACTGGCCACCGACATTTCCGTCACTAAAAAATAATCTCATGGACCATAAAAAATCTGGTTTTGGCACCAAATGCATCCACGCTGGGGTTTTCCCTGATCCCACGACCGGAGCTATCATGACGCCCATTTATCAAACGTCAACTTTTGTGCAGGAATATCCTGGTAAACACCAAGGATATGCCTATGCAAGAGGAAAAAACCCAACGCGTTCCCAGTTAGAGGGGGCATTGGCCGCGTTGGAAGGTGCTGAACATGCCTTATGCTTTAGCTCGGGCATGGGCGCTATCGATGCAGTGATTAAATTACTCCGGCCTGGTGATGAGGTAATTACCGGAAATGATTTGTATGGTGGTTCATACCGGATGTTCAGCAAAGTCTTTGAAAATTACGGAATCAAGTTTCATTACATTGACCTCCACGATATCACCCACATCTACGAGCACCTTAATGATAATACCAAATTACTTTGGATCGAAACACCTTCGAATCCCATGTTAAAGATGGTAGATATCGCTGCGGCGGCGGAAATCGCCAAAAAACACAATTTGCTTTTGGCGATCGATAACACGTTTGCATCACCCGCCCTTCAAAATCCCATTGCTCTAGGAGCTGATATCGTAATGCACTCTGCCACCAAATATTTGGGCGGACATTCGGATGTAGTGATGGGTGCTTTGATAACCGATCGGGCTGATTTACACGAAAAACTCGCCTTTATTCATAACTCCTGCGGGGCAACACCGGGGCCAATGGATAGCTTTTTGGTTTTGAGAGGAATTAAAACACTTCATCTTCGCGTGAAAGCCCATTGCGAAAATGGACGAGCCATTGCCCATTTTTTGAAAAGTCACCCCAAAGTGGGACGAGTGTACTGGCCTGGATTCGAAGATCACGACGGACATGAAATTGCCAAGAAACAGATGAAGGATTTTGGCGGCATGGTTTCATTCACCCTGAAGGGAGATGATTATGGTGCCGCCATGAAATTCGCCACCTCGGTTCGCGTCTTTTCATTGGCCGAAAGTTTGGGTGGCGTAGAAAGTTTGGTGAATCACCCTGCCAGCATGACGCACGCATCTATTCCTGCCGAAGAGCGAAGAAAATCCGGTGTTGTAGATGGATTATTACGATTGAGCATTGGGGTGGAAGACACTCAAGATTTATTGGATGACGTTGCTCAAGCCCTCGATTTAGTTTAATTTTCCCATCACTTTAAATACAAAAAAGCCCCGAAGAAATTCGGGGCTTTTTTTATTACTCCAATTAATTACTGCGTTGGACCGGCATCGGTGGTTGCCTCGATAACCGATTGAACCGCAGACGGAACGGCCGACAAGAAATCGTAGCCGGTAGCGGTTTCAATAGCATCTACACTGGTGCGATAGGTTCCCCATGCGCTGTTGTTTGAGGTTTGAGTATTGGGGACATTGATGGCAATTACTCGGGTAGAGGAAGTAACGCGAGCCGCATCTCCCGTTCCAATTGGCAATACCACAATGATTTTCCATAAACGAGCAGGAACGGTAACTCGGCCACTATTGATGGTTGTTGTAGTTCCTCCTTTGCTTCCCGAGCCTCCGGAGCCATAGGCACCAGAAATCACATACAATTCATTTCCAGCGGTGATGAGTGTTCGGCAATAGGCTTCCAAATTCGCCCATAATCCTTGATTATTGGCCGGCGCCTGAGGAACCATGTTCGACATGGTAAAGGTGGCGGCATTATCCGTTGCTGAACCATCACGATCGTCGGAAGGGCATAAGTGCCCCCGATCAAATCCGGTATTTGAATAGGCGGTAGAAGGTACTTTATAAAAACCCGTAGGAAGAAGTGCTTCTGCAGCAAAACAATCACAACGGGTGGCCGATCCTTTCCAAGCAGTGCTGAGGTGCCAAGAAACCCAGTTGGCGCAACCTCGGCCATTGTTATAGCTCATGACGTACTGAGATTTGGTAAGCAAATAATTGGAAAGATTGGTCGCCAAATTTG
>JACCEC011622599.1_pt1 | contig 12152 bp, 22 predicted proteins | sample 7450121 | NCBI WGS metagenome assembly JACCEC01 (sample SAMN15323455, study PRJNA562643) | freshwater metagenome | isolation source: river surface water | place: USA:Blue River Watershed | collected 2017-08-18 | reverse complement strand
CTACAACAGAAGACTGTTGGCAAGAAGTCGTAGGTCTCACTCGGACCTAACGACCCATTGTGCACCAAGCTCGGAAGCAAGCCTGAAGATAAGCGTGCTTTCACCATCGCAGTTATCACCCCGTCAGGTATTACCCGTCAGATGCTAATTGCTAGCCCACGTCTTTATAAGACTCTGCACTCTGCAGAGTTCTCACCTCAAGGCCCACTTACAAAGAACTATTGGGCACTAAGCCGTACAGGCAAAATGCAGCAGACTGTTTATCACTTACAATCAATCAAGGCTCGTGATTTGCTTGAGGATTGGGGTATTAATCCTGAAACTGCAGAGGCAGAGGTCGCAAAGATTGAGCCATACACACGCTCTGTTATTAAGGAGCATACCTGGGAAGAACTCGAAGAAATCGCTAATTCCCTTCTTTAATCAGTAGTGTTAGGCTGGGGGTAACACGTGCGAAGCCCCCAGCCTTCACTTATTTTTTAGGATGCGATGAACATAATAACTACTAAAGAGCAACTCGATGAGATGGTTGCCTATTATCTAAAACAAGATGCCTTTGCTTTTGACTGCGAAACTGTTGGACCACGTAGAGGTGTGTCCGTTGTAAATGAGATTATGTGGCTTAGCTTTGCCACATACGGTCGTGGTGATGTCATTCCTTTAGGTCACCCAAACGGTGAACTCCTTGAGGTTATCAAGCCGCTTACTGGCCAAGGTGCTAAGAAGGCTGAAAAAGGCCTGAAGCTTAATGACGTTGACTACTCAAAAAATAAAAAGCTACATACACATGTTTTTACAGAGCCACCTAAGCAGTTACATCCAGCAGAGGTGTTCTCCGCACTGCGTCCATTGTTCTTTAGCGACATGCTAAAGATTGGACACAACTTAGTATTCGACCTTTGTTCCATCACTAAATACTTTGATGGCCAAGTCCCTTCTACTCCGTACTTTGACACTATGGTTGGTTCTTTCGTATATGACAACCGTAATAAGAACAAGTGCGGTCTTGATGATTGCCTAAAGCGTGAGCTGGGCTACGAGATGGAGAAGGGTGTTGGTGCTCAAGTAGAGGTTCATCCATTTAGCATCGTTGCCAAGTATGCCTATCTAGATGCTAAGTACACCTTTATGTTATGGAAGGTTGTTAAAGAAAAGATTGCAAAGGCTGGCGTAGAGAACATCATGGCGCTAGAGATGGACGTTCTACGCGTCCTATGCGATATGAAACTTGCTGGCGCACCTATTGACCAAGACGCTTTGGCTGCCTTACACGTTCAACTAGAGGCAGACATTGAAAAGGCAAGGGAAGATATCTATAGAACTGCTGGCGTTGTATTTAATATCAATTCCAACAGAGAGAAGCAGTACCTCTTGTACTCCCCACAGCCATCGGGTCGTGGGTTGAAACCAAAGATTTATACAGGTAAAGGTATTAAGAAAGAAGCAGAGGGAAAGGAGTTAACCGTAGAGGATTACTCCGTATCAGCCGAAGCGCTTGAGCCGTATAGAGATAAGGACCCACTTGTTAAGGCAATGCTTGAATACGCAGACCTTAATAAGTTGTTAACCACATACGTAATACCCTACCTAGGAGGAGAAGTTGTTAGAACTACAGGCGGTAAATCAAAGGTCGAGTATAGAGATAGTCTCCTCGTCAACGGTAAAGTACACGGTGACTTCATCCAGCACGGAGCGGAGACAGGAAGATTCTCGAGTCGTAACCCTAACCTACAGAACGTCCCCAACCCAGCCACTGCGCACGGTAAAGCTATCCGAAACCTATTCTACGCTCCAGAAGGTTACAAGCTGGTAGTTGCTGACTACTCTCAGATTGAGCCACGTGTTATTGCATCTATGTCTAACGACCCTATTATGAAGAAGAACTACCTAGAGGGTGGGGACATCTATACAACTGTAGGTGATGTGATGGGCGTAAACCGTGCAGCAGGTAAGGTGCTTGTTCTGTCCATGGCTTACGGCGTAGGTCCAGACAAGATTGCACGTTCTATCGGCTGTTCCATAACTGAGGCTAGAGGGTTGCTAAGTAGTTTTGGTGATAAGTTCCAAAACGTGAGCGCCTACAGAGCCAAGGTTATCGGGGTTACTAGAAAGGCTGGTTTTGTATCCACCGTCCTAGGACGTAAGCGTTACCTACCAGAGATAAACAGCAGAAACCCAGGTGAGCGTGCTGGTGCTGAGCGTCAGGCGTTCAACACCCGTATTCAAGGGTCTGCCGCTGACATCATGAAACTTGCTATGATTAGAGCACACCAGTTAATACCAAAGGGCGCCAATCTCCTTCTCACCGTTCACGATGAGTTGGTCACCATAGCTCCCGACAATTTAGTCGAAGAGACTAGGGAGGCAATTAGAGAAGCTATGGAAGGCATCAACCTACTAGATATCCCACTGATAGCAGACATTGCAGTAGTGCAAAGATGGGGAGAGGCAAAATGAGTTTTATCCGTAGATGGTTTAACAAGCGTGAAGAGCCGTATGACATTGAGTATTTTAAAAAGGATATCCCCCTAAGCACCATTGCTAGATGGTATGTCTACGACACAGAGCTAGGTGAGCCTAACGACATCGTAGAGTTCATTGGTCTTAATAGGGCTAGCGCTGAAGGCGATGAGAAAGAACGCGAAGATAGCAATTTGCGTTTGGATAACATTGAATACCTATTGCCCTACCTAAACGCTGTTGCTGATATTGCAGCCGACGTTATTGCTGGGGTACAGGTTGATGAGATTGTAAAGCGCAACCCTGACGATAAAGAAGAGATTGAGCGTGAACTAGACACCATGAAGGTGCTCTACAAAGTTGTCAGTTTATCGGCTATTATTGGGTCCTTCGCTTCGGCTATGGAGATTGGTTTAATTGAGCCAGGAGAAATACAAGAAGCGGATTGGGAGAAAAGAGTATTAGATGAGCAGTAATTGGTGGGCAAATAAGTTAGGTACACCAGCACCTCAACAGCCACAGCGACAAGGTGTTGTACAACCTCAACCAGCAACATACGTACAATCACCGCAGCCTCAGTATCCACCAACACAGCAGATGACACCGCCAGCAGAGCGTTGTCCTGGATGTGGAAGTAATAACTACGGAGGCGCTACTCCAGAGTCTAGAAAACGCTGTTACGATTGCGGATACCCAATAGTCCAATCAGGTAGTGGCATGGGTAGAGGTATTGTTTCAGGTCAACAAAGTGCAGGTGCACCGCAACCAGCTAAACAAGTCCAGGCAGGCGGATGGAATCCAAATGTCATTATCGGAAAGATTGAATAATGAAAAATGCAGAACTAATTAAAACTATTGCCAGTATTAATAAAAAGTATGGAGACGGAACTGTTGTATTAGGTTCAGAGATTATTGAACAGCCGCCTCGATTTACCTCAGGCTCCCTAGCCTTAGACGTAGCCCTAGGTGGTGGGTGGCCAGCTAACCAATGGCATGAGTTAATCGGAGAAGCCAGTAACGGAAAGACTGCCATTGCACTAAAGACTGTGGCAGCAAACCAAAAAGCAAATCCAGACTTTACTACTGTCTGGGTTGCTGCTGAGCAGTGGGTAGACAGTTACGCAACTATGTGTGGCGTAGACACCTCACGAGTCTACGTAGTATCAACAAATATTATGGAGGAAGCGTATGAAGCCGTTATCCAACTTACAGAAAGTCGAGCGGTCGATTGTATTGTTCTTGATTCGCTACCTGCCTTGGTCCCTACAGCAGAGGACGATAAGGAGATGGAGGAATCTACTGTAGGTCGCGGTGCCCTCCTCACCAATAAGTTCTTCCGTAAGGTTGGCAAGGCTTCCAAGCGTTCCTTGGTGTCTGAGGAGCGCCCGTTTATCGGCATCATTATTAATCAGTGGCGCTCAAAGATTGGCGTCATGTATGGAGACCCACGTACCACCCCAGGTGGGCTAGGCAAGGACTACGCCTTCTTTACCCGCTGTGAGGTCCGTAGAGATGAGTGGATTGAGGCTGGTACAGGCCAGGAGAAGCGACGTATTGGGCAGTCTATTAAAGTCAGAGTGCTAAAGAACAAGTCTGCAGCGCCTTCCCAGGTATCTACCTTTGACTTTTACTTTGCAGATGGCGGGCATATCCCAGCTGGCGAGATTGACTTTGCCAAGGAGATTATGGCCATGGGTATCCTTAATAAGGTCATCAAGCGCACTGGCGCCTACTACAACTACGGGGATAGAAAGTGGATGGGTCAAGATGGTATGCTTAGCGCTATACGGGAAGAGATTGACCTTAAGGAACTGCTTGAGCGCGACGTACTAGATGCCCTACGGGCAGGTTCTAAGTTCGTAGCCGATGAAGAGTAAAGGCCAAAAGGAATCTAAGAAGCACGAGGAGCGATTGGCAAAACTTGTCGGTGGTAAGCGTAATGCTGCCAGCGGTGCGTTTTGGAGTCGTAAGGGTGATGTGCGGTCTAAGGACTTGTTAATAGAACACAAGTGGACTGGCAAAGCTCAGGTAACTGTCAAGGCAGCAGTACTAGAAAAGATTGTTAACGAAGCCATCGTTGATAGTCGGACACCTGTCCTCGGCTTCAGTCTAAACAATAACAACTACATATTGCTTACTGAAGATGACTTTCTGGAAATGCGCCAGAATCTTCAGGAGCATAATTGTTCAACGACGCAGGACACGTAGAGGGCTGGCGACACAACGCTAAGTGTCGTGGCATGGATACGGAGCTTTGGTTCCCCCCACGTGACAAAACTAAATATAAAAAGATAGCAGAAGTATCTAAGGGCGTATGCTTTGGTAAAGACGGTTTACCAGAGTGCCCTGTACGCAGGGAATGCCTGCTTTACTCTGACCAGATGGATGAACAGCATGGTATCTGGGGCGGTCTTAGCCACCGTGAACGCAACGCGTTAAAGCGTAAATTAAAAAAAGATGGCAAGACTTTAAAGGAGTATCTATTTGATGATAAGGTCTAGGGATGAAAGCATCGAAACCACAGGAAATAACAGGAGCACTGAAAGCATTTGTCGACGTGTCTAGAAAGAAAACACGTGTATTAGGCTCACTGGAGCGTCATTTAATTGCAAAACCAAAAGACTTAAGCCGTCGCACAGACGTGCTTCACCCCTCTGATATGGTTAAAAAAGAATGGTGCCACAGAGCTTCTTACTACCACCTTATGGGTAAGACTCCAGTATCTAATCGCACTATGACTTTGCGAACTGCCTCTATCTTTGCTGAAGGCCACGCTATCCATGCTAAGTGGCAGGGTTGGTTTCAGGATATGGGTACGCTCTACGGTAAGTGGTACTGCATAGAGTGTGGCGAGATGTTCTTTGGTGGCTCAGACTGCCATGAAGGTCCGTTAGAGTATCGTGAAGTGCCGTTGTTCTATGAGCCATTGAGAATCTACGGGCACTCAGACGGGATACTTGTAAACCTTGGTGAGCCATTGATGCTTGAGATTAAGTCCATAGGCGCTGGCACTATCCGTTGGGAAGACCCATCACTATTCATGGAGCATAACGGCGACCTAGATAAGATGTTCGCAGCAATTAAGGCTCCGTTTGAGTCCCATATCAATCAGGTACAGATATACATGAAGCTTGCTGAACTCCTTAATATGGACGTAGTTCCGCAAGAGGCTGTAATTATTTATGAGAACAAGGCATCACAAGAGCCTAAAGAATTTGTAATTCCAAAGAGTGACTTCTCGATTGCACCTTTGTTCGAGGCTGCTGCTAAGATTGTGGAAGCAGTAAATAACCAAACACCACCACCGTGCAATATCGATGGTTGGGGTAATTGCGAACGATGCGGAGGATACAATGACTGAACTATCGGCTACAGGTGTAAGCGAACAAGTACTAAAGCAATTAGAAGAACAAGGGCTGCCATTTAAGCGCTCCCTTAAACTAGAACTACCAGACTTTCCTAGCGATATTACGCTAGTAGATGACACAGAATTAATGAGCATGGCTAGCAAGTACATTGAAAACATGAACTTCCTACGTACTCAATCTGCCTGTGCTGAACTCGCAGAGCTAGAGGCAGAGGCGTTGTATAGCGATGCGGTAAACGCAGGGCTACTGTCCAAGAGCACTGGTAAAGCCTCAGAGAAGGCAACCCTACTAAGGGCTCAGGTAGAGGCAGAGCCTGTTGTAAAGCAGCTTTCAGATGCCTATTCGTATGCTCGTGCATACCATAAGATGATTAGAACTATCCTAGATAACATCGAACGCTATTACTCATTGACCAGCCGTGAGTTAACACGTAGAACTTCTAGCGGTCGTGTTACTGGATTTAACAGGTATGCCCCTTAAAAAAATTGAAGGAGGTCTGGACCTGACCGACAGTAGCCCAATCTACTTAGGTATAGACCAGTCCTTTACTGGCTTTGCTATTTGTGCATATAACAATGACGCCTACTACGCGGAAGTTTATAAATCACAAAATAAAGGAATGCCACGTATGTTAGACATACGTGCATTTATTCGTGACTGGTTATCAAGGGTAGAGATTCTTGATGTAGCCATGGAAGGCTATGCCATGGGCGCCAAGGGTAAGGTGTTTCATCTAGGTGAGCTTGGTGGCCTAGTTAAGATGGAGTTGGCAGATATTGACAAGTACCCGCTGATAATCCCCCCAACTATGCTAAAGAAGTATGTGACAGGCGCAGGTACAGGACAGAAGAACCAGATGATTTTGCATACCTACAAAAAGTGGGGGCAGACCTTTACTGATGACAACGCTTGTGATGCGTATGGGCTTGCGCGGCTATGCTCAGGGGGTGGTACGCTTGCGTATGAAAAGGCTATTTACCAGCAGGTACAAAGTCCAGACTATCGGGAGATTTAAATGCCAAAGTACGACTTCACATGTATGAAGTGCGACCGTACAGTAGAAATGCATTATGCATTTGACGCTACACAACGTCCTACTTGTGAGGGTTGCGGTGAATTTATGATTAAAAGTTATACACCACCTGCTGTGCAATTTAAAGGCGGAGGCTGGGGAGGTCAAGGATGAGCAAGACACAGGAAAAAAGAGCACGTGTAAAGGCAGAACAACAAGAGTTCATTAAACAGCGCCGTTTACAGGAGCTTAAAGTTCTAGAAGCGCAGTTCCAGCTTGGTTTAAAGTTATACGAAGAGAATAAAGAAAAGCTATCTGCTGAAGAGATTGAGCAGATGGAGGCTGAGAAGGCTCGCTTTATGGATACCCTATTCCAGTTTAAAAAGGAGCACGGCCTTGCCGAAGAAGAAACAAACAGTTGAGGAAATAGTCGACGAGATTAGTACCCACCATACTGACAATAATCTGCGTCAGGATGGCTGGACTACAATTGATGAGTTTTTAGACGACCTTATCCCAGGCTTACGAGAGTACCTATACGGGTCATGGGGTTACCGTCATAGAGACAGCCTTCATCACCCTGTAGACCTGTTCACCAATGCATCTGTGTATTTAGATATAGCCTGCCATGTGGCTAACGACTTTATAAAGTGCAGACATGACAAAGAGCATTAGAGAGCTAAAACCCGATTTTACGGGGACTATGGCATATGAAAACGTCGTCTGCCATGAGTGTCCGCACTGTGAGTCCAGCCTATGGAACATTAAGGCTAGCTTCCAGGACTATGAGATATCCCAGTATTTGCTGGATATGGAATGCTCAATATGTGGAACATTTGCCAAAGCGCCGACCCCTTTAGACAGACCAACTTTAATTTAAAATACATAATAGATACTCCAATAACTGGAACCACTAATAGGAGTATTAAATGTCAGAAGAACAGAAAGACGACCAGGTTTTACGCGTAAGCGCTGGGTCTAATCCACAAGCCGTAGCATCAGCCATCGCTCATAGCATCTATGAGACCCGCGCCTGCAAGATTCGTGCGGTAGGGGCTGGCGCCATCAACCAGGCCGTAAAGGCTATTGCCATTGCCCGAGGGTATACAGCCCCAAGAGGCATGGATTTAATCTGTATCCCAGGATTTACTAGCATTGAGAGCCATGACGGCCAAATATCAGCCATCATCTTCGATGTCAGTGCACGTTAACCCTGTATTTCCCTAATTCATACCCTACCCTGTTATTACCTTCGGCCAAAGGAATAAAAATGAAAAAAGACTCAACTAAGAACTCGGCGCCCCTAGCTCCGACTTCTAGCTCCGCATCTAATGCGACGGGTGCAAAGCCAGCTAAGGTTGCTGCACCGCTTAAAGGCAAGTTAATGAAGAAGACTGGTAACGCCAAGGGCGGAACCGACCCATACAAGCAGGCAAAGCCTTCCCGCAGTTTCGTCACTGCGACAGGGGGAGCTCGCTATGGCATTCGCGTTAGCTTCCAGAAAACAGTTGCACCAGAGGCTACCTCTACACAGGCAAATGGGCGTATAATTGCTCCAGCTGTCAATCGTGTAAAGCCTAATTTTTCTGATGGTACAGCTGACCACAACTAAAACTGAATAGCGCAAAGGCCCCCGTAACTGGGGGCCTTTGGCATTTTAATATAAGGGAATATATTTTAATTTAGACTGTTATATACTTCTGATGACTGCTCACAAGGAGGGTCACAAAAAGTTATATCGTCTAAGGAGATATATTATGGCTTCAGGCTACCCAGTTGGTTCCCCACATGAAAGACACCAGTGGATGGAACCAAAACCAAAAACAATCCAACAGTTCCAAACACTAACCCCTACCGTTCAAGACCCCTTTGCAGCATTACAAAACATGCTTGCTCCGTGGACTTTTGGGTTTGACCGTCAACTAAACCTGTTTAAAGAGCTAGAAGACGTACGCATTAAATCTAACTACCCGCCCTACAACATCAAGACCCTGCCAGATGATAGGGCGGAGATTGAGCTTGCTATTGCGGGGTTCAAGAAGGATGATGTTAAGATTACCTACAAGGAAAATGTACTAACTGTAGAGGGAAACAGAGGGGAAGACGACGGAGAGTATGCCTACAAAGGCATTGCTGCACGTAGCTTTACCCAGAAGTTTGCCATTGCAGATGACGTCGTAGTACTCGATGCAAAGCTGGCAGACGGCTTCCTAACCATTGAGCTGCAGCGCGTCATTCCAGAAGAAAAGAAAGAAAAGACAATCAAAATTAAGTAGTACTATAACCAGGGTTATAGTGCGACTTATGTCCACTGACGTCCACCCATCTTGCAATCATACTAATAAGGCAAAGCACCCACGATAAAAATCGTGGGTGTTTTGCTATACAAACGCACTATGTGTGATAGGCTAATGTACGAAATCATCCTTTAATCAAAGAGAGGTCGTATGCCAAAGGATACGTTGGGGTCTATACTAGATGTATTTATTGCTGATGCAAAACTCCCAAAGAAGTGTAAAACACAGAAGTGGGTGAATACATTATCTAAAGAGGACCAAGAAAAATTTAATAGCCTAAAGAATGAAAATAGAAGCGTAGACATTAAGAACCTGTTTGAAGCATTGCAGGAAGCTGGAATTAATTTACCTATGGGACTTACTGCTTTTCGCTCACACTTTAAGGAGTACTGCACATGCCAGAAATAAAAGAAACTCTGTCGTCTGTATTTGACAGGGTTGTTATAAGTTCTAAAACTGACTGGTCGTGGCCACCAGTACAGCCAGCAAAACCAACAGTAATTAAGCCTGCTACTTATAAAGAGCGCAAGGGTAAAAAAGACGGACGATTAATTATGTTCGTCCCAGACCCACAGATTGGGTACCGTAAATACGAAGACGGAACGTTGGACCCATTCCACGATGAGGCAGCTATTGAGGTTCATTTTCAACTACTAGCGTATTTGGAAGAGAAGTACGGTGTAGATGAAATTATTCACCTAGGTGATTATCTAGACCTTCCAACAATGGGCAAATATGCACAGGAAGAGATGTTTGCACACACCGTGCAGCCAGCACTTGACTACGGGCATCAACTACTAGCAAAGCAGCGTGCTACATGCCCAGATGCAAAGATTACTTTGTTAGAGGGTAACCACGATTGCCGTATGCAGCGATATGTAGTCGCTAACGCAATGGCGTCAAAGGGCATCAAGCGAGCCAACTCCACACCTGAAGACTGGCCAGTTATGTCTATTCAATACCTACTCCGCCTTGACGAATTAAATGTTAATTACGTAGGCGCTTACCCAGCAGGCGAATACTGGATTACCCCACAGCTTCGTGCTATCCACGGAACTACTGTGCGTTCTAACGGTTCAACAGCATCAGCGTATGTAAATAAGAACCCACACGTTTCTACAGTATTTGGCCATGCACACCGCCAGGAACTTCAGTACAAGACTGTTGCAAATGGTGACGGTCCTATCCGTTCAGTATCAGGTTCACCAGGATGCCTATGCCGTGTAGATGGCGCAGTGCCTTCCTACGGTTCAGGACTAAACGACAACGGTCGTCCAGTAAAGCACTGGGAAGACTGGCAACAGGGCGTTATGATTGGCTGGGTAAAACCAGACGATTCCTTTACTTTGCAGCCAATTCACATCATGGATGGCTGGACCCTTTACGAGGGCCATGAGTTTAAGGCGTCCAATTAACCTACTAGGCGTATCATTTAGGTATGTCTAACCCACATCAAAATACACAGAACCTGGGAGCCAGTGGTTTATACGGTACGTATACAAACTACGGTGGCGGCGGTGTTCCTGTTGCTCGTAATGAGCTTGATGAACTTCGGTTAGGCGTAGGTCGAGCACCACAAGCAGAATATCCAGATGGATACTTAGGCACTATCCGCACACGTCGTGATGACCGCGGCCGCCCTAATTCACAGTCTGAAAATGTGCTCGACTCACTTAAAGTTAGAATAGGCCAGCGTTCATATCAACGTGGTGTTCACAAAGGTGAGCGAATTGACCAGCAGGGTTATTACTACCCAGCAGGTCTTGAGCCACACTCTGGCATTGTTCGTCAGATGAACGCGGTTAAAGAAGGCAACGTTTACAGAAGTCCACGCCATGTATTCATGGCAGACATTGCGCCAGCACCACACTTGCCAAATGATGGTAAGGCTGGCCCAACTGTACGCAGCGATTCACCAATGTATGTTAATAACGCACGCCAAGACCAAATGGCACGCATGAGACCACAATGGAAGTAAACTATGCCAGGTAAATATGCAGATGGTACCTACGGTCGCAGACCGTGGAGTAACGGCAATGACCGCAAGGTTTATCACACCCCTGAAGAGGCTGCATTTCCCCCACAAGAGTACCTAGGGCCATTCCAGTCTAATCAAGACCGCCTACTTAACCAGGCGCTTGCTACCTGGACTATGAGCGGCGCAGAACTACAAGAGTATGTTCGCCCTAACCTTCCACAGATTAATCTATTTCCAGACCGATACGGCTATACTGAGGTAGAGTTAGGTTTGGAAGATATCGTTCGTCTTCCTGCAGGTAGAGAACAGCGTGTGGAGTCTGATTACTCAAATACTCCTAATACTACCCAATCTACTAGCCGCAACACGTTAGGAAGTGGAATCTAATGCCTCGTAATAATGATGATTTTAATAGCGGACAGACTGGTTCAAGCGACAACACCGCTAGTCAATCACTTAACCCAAAAGCTGGAAGTTTTCATAAAGGCCGTTCAGGCTATTATGATGACCACCACTCAAGCACCCGTTGGGTTGGTGGCTGTAACAGCTGCAAGCGTGAAGAAAAAGCAGGAAAGCACCCACTAGCATGAGCAAAGACCCAGGATTATTCACAGATAGCACAGGAGAAGGCATGGCTGGAGCCACAGATGTTAGCCTAGGCACCATTTATAACGGTACTAAGGCCTGTAAAGCCTGTGGTTCTCACATGAATCCAGTAGAATCGTTACGAGACCAGGACGTTTGCCCTAAATGCAACCGTATCAAGGCCTCACGATTAGTAAAAGGACGGATGGCATAATGGCAGTCAATCAATCACGTTCACTTAACGGAGATATGTCCGAAGGTGCAACTGACGGCAAGTATCGTAAGCGCCGTCCAAATACAACTGTTGCTGCTGGAATGGGCGACCAAGATGTGGTTAAGAACCGCGCAGGTCTACACCCATATATGAACTATGGGTTCATTAACTCAGAAGAACAGTCTAAGGTTAACCCAGCGGGTAACTAACATGGCTAAGACACCACGTCGCCGTGAGT
>JACCEC013294387.1_pt1 | contig 12153 bp, 7 predicted proteins | sample 7450121 | NCBI WGS metagenome assembly JACCEC01 (sample SAMN15323455, study PRJNA562643) | freshwater metagenome | isolation source: river surface water | place: USA:Blue River Watershed | collected 2017-08-18 | reverse complement strand
ATTCTTCAAGATGGGTTTCAGTCAAAAACACTTCAGGATCAACCTCAACAGATGAAGTGCATTTGATTATTAATAAGAGTTATTTTGAAGGTGTAAAAAACATTAATCCATACAATAATTGCCCTATTGATTTGGGTATTTATGGACATGTTAATTTACTAACTCAGGGCATAGGTGCTACATTTTCTTTAGCTGGTAGTATGAGCGGTGTAGCTTTAACTCACTTAGCTTATTCTATTTCTGAAGTAAATAAAAACGGCGCAACTAACACAAAAATAAAAGATCATTACCTAATAAAAGTAAATTTACCTGATACAACCTGGACATCTAATTACTGGTTTCATTTGGGTTTTTATTGGTCAACTCACGACACTTTTTTCCTAAATTCATATCCAACATATTCTTCAGGAACAGCTATGACATTTTACCCAACTGGTATAGGAGCTAGTTGGAATGTCTACAATAGAAAAACGTATTTTCAAAAAAATATAAATTCATATGTAGGATTTGATAAAACAGGAGTAAATGATACTAATATCTATTTATTTTCTGATAATAAAACTAATGTTGAGTACTATGATAATGATTACTCTAATATTGAAAAACCATTTAGATATCTATTAGAAGAGACATTTAGCGGAGCGTCAACTGGAGATACAAATTCTTTAGCTAATTTCAAAAATATAAAAAGCTCTGAGATCATTCCGGTTGTAATTTGTACTAAGAATTTTGGTATTAGCTATGAAGAAGGCAATTCTCTTCTTTATGTTTTTGTTGGAGACTCTTTGCCTCCTGAATCAATTCCTAATGATTGGGATGAATTTGCATACTACCCAAGCGTGTCAGAAGAATACCAAATAATAACTAAGCTAATTCTTTCATATTCTTCATTTGAAACTTCTGGAATAAATAATGAAAATTCAGGATATTCAGACTCTTGCTCAATTATATACATTGATCAAATTGCAGATAATTTTGTGGTTCCTCCTATTGGTGATTTACAAGTCGCTACGTTTGTATTACCAAGTGCAATAGATTATTCACAGCTAACCAGAAGTAATGATTTCAACACTTTCCTTGGTGAGCTTTCAAATGTTCTTTTATCAAATTTTAGTGGATTTTCAAAAACAAGATTAGCTAGATTGATTGATTTTCAAAGTTTAAAGAATTACAAACTTCTTCATAATCTTTTAAAATACCCAACAGATGTATTGCTTAAGTCTAATAATGTTTTTTATAACATTGAGGGATTAGCATCAATAAGTGCGGGTACAAAAAATTTAGTTGGAAAAAATACTAAGTTTCTATCTCAATTAACAGCTGGAGATTACATATATGATTCTTCAGGCAACAACATAATTGGAAAAGTAGATAGTGTAATATCAAATAATCAAATTTTATTACTTGAAAATTCAAAATATAATTTATTTGATGAAAAAGCTCTATACAAAAACAGTATTCTTGAAACAGAACCATATGAAATTCCAGCAAATATTGATGGTGTAAATGCAATATCAAAATGGGCTACATTACCGCATACCACGATATTTTCAACATATAATGAAAATGGACTGTTTCTTGAAAATAAAAAGCTTATCTCAAATACAGAATTTGAAATATATCACCAACAAAGTAATTTAGAAAACATTAACGATCATGAAAATAATGGCAATAAGTTAGTTAAGGATTACAGTTTCAAATTTAAATTCAGAGATATAAATTACAACGCATTTACAAAAACTTTATTTGTAAATTCATCTAAATATTTTATTACTGACCAAGAATATCAAAACAGAAAAAACAAAAATCTATCTGTAAATGGATACTTCAAAATAGGGTCAGAAACAGAAATTGCAAATAGAGACTCTGGAACATTAAGCTCTATTGATGACTACAGATTATATGGAACTGCAGCAATAATTCCTGATTTAGAAATGGGAACAAGTAGAACTATTTTTTCTAAAGTTGTTGAGCCTACAGATCCATTAAAAACCACAAAAGATGATTACATAAATTCATTAAAGCTAAACAACCCATCAATCACCCAGAATGAAATAAACAAAAGTGTCGATGAATATGAATTGACACAATCATTTTATGTGCCTGATAACAATGCTATGAGTAATAAATATTCTAGTATTGATGAAATTGGTATCACTGTTTCCAATTATAGAGACAATTCAAATACATATTGGATTGACAATATACAAGGCATTATTGGAAGTACAAATTTACCAAATGTTTACCTTCCAACTAATAAAAATGATCTAAGGTGCGACTCATTTATAATTTCTGGATCTGGATATTCTGTAAGTGATAAATCCATCAACAGAATTGAAAATACTTTTGATCAACAAATAGCAGTTAGCTCTACGATAAATATTAATCAAAATACAAAAAATTCTTACCAATCAATAAATTATCCAAAGTTTGCAATAAAAATCACACCATCAATTACTCAAGATATCAAGTCATTTGCTGTAAGAATCGCAAATACATCTTTATTCAACAATCCAACTGCTTATGTTGAATGCGCTTTATGGGACAATGTCGATGGTCTACCTGATTCTCAATTAGTTGCTGGATCTAAGCTTTATTATTCTGAAATTACAAATGAATTTAAGGATTCTTATTTCTACATTAATTATAAATTAATAAAGAATAAAACATATTGGTTGGTTTTTGAATCTAATACAAATCCACCAGAATATGATGAGAATACATTAGGGCTCGTAAATGTTGATAATACAAGTGTAGTTGGTATTTACAATCCTTTAAATGATACATACACAAACTTTGAAAAATACTTACCAAATGCTCAAATAGGTTTTGGATCGACAGCTTACAGTAATATTTCTAATTGGTACTCGATTTCATCAATAGCATCCACCACTGCTATGACAATATCTAGCACAGGATCTACAACTACAAATCAAAATTTTGTTATCAAATACGACTTAAGATTACAAGTATCAGAAACATCAATATCAAGTTCAGATCCAGAAAATATAGCTACTTATGATGGATTCTCATGGGCTTTAGAAAATGGCACTCCTTACATAAAATTCTTCAAACCAGATGAAGAAGTTTATGGAGCATTTAATAGAAATTTCAAATATTCAAATCTTATTTTGCCTGAATACAATGACTCAAGAAAGAATGAGTATTACAAGATTGATGAGTTCTGGAGTTTGAATTGTAAAAACTTAACTGAACCTGATTATCTTTATATTTATCCAAGAGCTGTCAGACAAACCGTATTTGAAACAACAGGAATCGGTACTAACGGGAATAACTTTGTAACCTTAACTGCTGCTAATTTTAGTCCAAAAATTTTAGTAGGATCAGGAATATCTCAAAATACTTACATATCTTCCGGGGTTTCAGTAACAAGTATTTCTTACAATTCAAGCTCAGAAGTATATAACATATATCTTTCAAGCAATTTGTCAGGCTCTTTAGGATCTACAACATTATATTTTAATGATGATTCTATGCTCTATTGCAAAAGAGCTAACGATATTCATCTTTATCTCAAATATGTCAAAAACGATACATTAACAACTAAATATATAAAGCTTGATAAGTCGCCTACTTGGATTACTAATTGGTACAACAAGAGATCTGATAACTTCAATATATTAGATTTGAATGTTGAATCCAATATTACATCAGCTACACATAATTTGGATTTTTCTGAATTTTCTGGCTCTGGACAAACAAGATACATCAATGGAAGTTCTGTTGGAAGCTTTATAGCTCTTTCTTCAATTGGATCTAGTTTTGACTTTAGACTTACATCATCTGGTGGAGTCAAACTGTTTATAAATGATGAAGACAGCCCATACATTGATCAATGGTCAAATGATTCCTTAAATTCATTCACTTGTTCTTACAGTGCGACAGGAGCTTCACAAAATATAAAACTTGATGTTAGCTTCTGCAACTTTGAAAATTTACAGAGACTTAAGGCAGAATTTAAGATATCAGGAACTTCAACTTGGTATCCAATCGATAGTAATTTCTATTTGGATTCTTCAATAAGCCCTATATTAATTGACAGTGAGAAAATACAAAGCTTGAACTTTATGAGTGTAGGTAAAACACTTGATTCTATAAATGATCAATATTATGGATTTCCAGTTACAGATAAATTGGTGATTAGGAATAAATAAAATGTCAATGAATTATGCATCAGCTGAAATCATGAACAATTTAGTCTTAGCATTAGCAAAGACTGAAGAAACCATTGATTATGCTTTGTCAATTCAAGAAAATGCATTATCCTATAATTCTGTAATTAGAAATCTTCAATTGCTTTATGGCTTATCATCAATAAAATCCTCAAGCTTTTCTATGATTGATGAAATCTTAGTTTTAGGTAAGGGGTTAGTCAAAACATCTTTAGAAACATCAAATGTTGAATTACCAAGTGCATCAAATGAATTAGGATTTAGCATAACAGATATTTTTGGTGGAATTGACACAATGTCTGATGGATATGTTGTTGGCGCTATTTATGTAACTTCTGATGCTGTTGATAATGAAGAAATTGTTTTTACTTTAGCAAGACCTAGTGCTGAGCCTTTAGGTGTCCCAATTATATTTTCAAAAGATATATCGCTTGATTCAATGCAAGAGTTGGTGACATATACAAATGAACTTACTTACCCAGCCCCAAGTAAAGATTATTATGTTGAGATTTATAAGTTTATTGCTGATGTAAGTTACTATGATCAAACTGTCAAAAACTCAAGAGCTTTCTTTACTCTGATAGATGAAAGAAAACCAAGAGGATACTTTGGATACTCTGATGAAAAGCTTTCTAAAATAATTGTTCCACAAGTTATAAGTAATTATGCCTTAATTTCAGAATTATATAATACACAAAAAAATTTAGTCAAACAAATAATCAATAGCTGGGCAGGCAGTACTACATGGAGCCCTAGCTTTGTAGATTATTGGAACAATTCAAGCAAAAGCCTTCCTGCTGACTTAGAGAATTTTCTTGATAATGAGTTGGGTATAAAACTATAATGGCAATTTCATCAAAAATAGAAGAAATTATTCTAGAACTTACAAAAAATGTTGGTAACATCTATGATTCACTTTTGTATGGCATAGGTGATGAAACAACCCCTGGATCATCTATTTTTGAAATTAATAATTTAGTTTCCATGGCTGAAACTGGTTATCCATATTTTGGAGCAATTGAAACAAATCCATTAGGCTTTGGAATTTCTTATGACATTACAAACGATCCTTACTATGTCACTGTAAAGGCTGGACAAATTGCTTATAATGGCTCTATTCTTCAAACAATAGAACAAAAAATTCCAATCAAGAAAGAATGGTCCAAAGATTATAGCAACACCGGAGTTGGGTCAAGTGGTTATAAATACGGAATCACTTTAGGTTTTCCAATTTCTGAAGCTGAAAAAACTAATACATCTTGGAATACATTAGTTGATTCAATATCTCAAATTAACACAAATGTTCTTTATATTGCAGATGTAAAGAAAGCTAAAGATTTAGGGTTTCCATTACAAGCATTAGTAGGAAATAATCTTATAACTTTCTCAAATGTTAATTCTGACGAGTCTGGAATAGTAGTTGACCCTTCTTATTACAATGGTAGTACTTTCGGTTTATTACCCACAACATATTATGCTGACACTGCAGTAAAATTCATATTTCAACCAAGAGTCAAATATGTAACTGGATTCCCTGTAGAAGAATCAACTGAAGTATTATCAACTTTCAATTATTTCCCACCAATCCCAAAAAGCTGGTTACCAATTGGAAAAGTTTTAGTTAAGAATCCAGAAAATCCTGAAGTGGTAAATTCAGGTACAGGTTTTACTAGAACAGTGATTGATATGCCAACTGACATATCAACATACAAAATTTTAGGTGATGCAAATGATAGATCGCTTATAATTCAAAATTGCACAACTACATCAGAAGCTTTAAGAACATATAGATTGAATAATTATGTTAAGCAAATTACTGACGGTGTTTCTGGTTACATTGCTAGTATAAATACAGATACATCGCTCACAGAAAGAGAATTCTTAGCAAAGCAACCATTCAGACCAAGTGAGTATTATTCTAAAGGATTATCTTTTAGTGGTTTGGAGAGATTTGAATATCCTTATAAATATGCAAAAGCTCATTTTGATACATTGAATTCTGATGTTCAGCACACATTTGCAATCTTTAGAGGAGATTTAGTTACATATAATAGCGCAATTGGAAGTTCAAATCAGGTCAGTTCTGTAGGATTTACTTCATCCACTATTTCTGTAAGTAATTATATTTCTTCTCTTCAAACAGGTACTCAGATTTATGGTGCTACGGTAGTTTATAATATTTCTTTAGATGAATATACTGAAAGCATTCCAACATATACAAACTTAATTTCATCAAATTTTACTTCAAGTAATTATCTTGTTGAGCTTAATTGGACAGGTTCAGGTGTTACAAATCCTCTCTTTTACCATGTTTACAAAAAGCCTAATTTAGCTTCTGAACTGATTGAAAGAAGACTCACTTCAGTTGATGAGATTCAGTACCCACCTTATAACTCAATCACTGCTGTTACTGATGATGCTGATTTAGAATTAGTAAATGGACTCAATGCTTTCAAAATTACTCCGTTGCAAAATTGTTATGTTGGAGGAGTTTCATTTAAGTTAAAATATTCTGCTGGTGGTCAATCAACTGGTACAGGAACAACCGGACTAAGTGTTTCTATTTATTCTGCAACAGGGTCTACTCCAACAGTTAATGGTGCTCTTACATCGACTTCAACATTAAGATACTCCGATGTTACTCAAGGTACAAATACATATACTGTTAAGTTTGAAACAGGTGCAAATTTACTTACTTCAAACTCATATTGGTTAGTTGTAAACAAACCAGAATCTTTTGCTACAGGATTAGGTTCAACAACTTTATATACAAGAGTTGACTCTGGATCATCTGGGCAAGGACTTACATCTATAAATAATGCTGGCTCTTGGACAGGAACTGGAGGAACAGCTTATTATGTTCTAAGAGGATTCCTAGACGATGGAAATTATCCTGGAGATATTATAAGAAGAGGCATAAAACTTACAAATAGAATAGCTTTTGAGCCTAGAAGATTGTCTGTTTATGTTCCACCAGTAGATGATTTGAATGTTAATACAGGAATTATATTCAATGGATCAACAACTGGATTGGCTACCACAACAGATAAAACAATTAAAAATGAGATGATTGTCACTGTAATTGCTAAAAATGGTGAAGATGGAGAAGAAAAAACTTTATCTGCTACAGTGCCACAAGGAACAGCAAGAGATACAAGATTTTTATTAGGATCAGAAGTTGATTTATTTGACAGAATAGTTGATGTTTATATTAATCCTGGCACAAACCTTACAAGAACAAATAACGGACCAATTTTATGGGATATTTACGATCTCATAACAGTAGAAACAGAGCCGTAAGTGGTGAACTAAATGGCAAAAAATAAAGAGTTCACAGCTTTTAGTACACCTCAAACTATTATCCCGTCTTCCATAGGTAGCTCGGAATTTGTTTCCAGTACTCATATTTTTCAAGCCAACTACAATAACTTTAGTACTCAAACTTATTTTCCAGCATATGAGACTGGTTATTTTGATGTGGTTGCAATTTCAAGAGAGTTTGCTGCAAATCCTGACTTAAATTTAAACTTCTCAAACTTAGATTCAAATTATCTATTTTCTGTTGAGAACTTTTCATTAAACTACAGACAGACAGCAGAATATGATTCTAGATTAGCTGGTGAAGGAGCAAATCCTAGTACATTCTATATTTCAAATAGTGAATGTTCAGTATCGATAAACATTCCTTTGAGAGTTGAAAGTTGGGGTTATGTAGATTTTGTCTTTGCTGCTCTATATGATTTTTTCATTGAAGGGTACAAGGGATCTCCGTCTACAGTGGTTGGAAGATTTACAACTGATAATTCAAGTACTATAGGAATTGGAACATCAGTATTATATATCGACAATATTGCAAACTTTTTATCTTTTTCAACTCCATTTACTGCTAAAATAAAAGTAGATGATAGTTCTTTAAGTGAAACAGTTACAGTCACATCATATTCAAAAAGAGATAGATCTGTAACTCTATCTGCTGGAATTTCAACTTCATTTTCAAGATCTAGTGGATATTTATGGGCCTATCCAACAAATTCAGAAAGAGAGCCATCATTTAGTTTGTATTCACTTAAGCAAGGATTGATTGCAGGATGTTTGGTGGACAAAATTTCCCTTACATTTAGGCCTGGAGAATCAATCATTGCAAGAGTTGATATTAAAGCTTTAGATATTGATAGAACATTTCAAACTAACATGGTTTCTAATTTTGAAACAATATTGCAAGCCTATTCAAAAAGAAAGCCTAGTTTTGTGCTTAATGGAAGAAATCTTAGAATATATAAATCTATCCCAGACTATGGCTTCTTTGGATTAGGAACTTTAGCAGAGAATAATTTCTTTGGTGGATATCAACAATCTGAATTGCAAAACATGTTTATAAATGAAGTCACCTTAGAATTGTCAAATAACCTAAAGCCTGTACATACATTAGCATCAAAGCATAACGATCGTGTACAGAGAAAAAATAAAAACAATCTTCCATTTGCATATTATTCAGAGGGAAGAAAGATTTCTGGATCAATAAAATACACTGGACCAATAAAACCATGGTCAATTGCAGAGTTTCTAGCTGGTCCATCTGTTGTAAATAATGGCGGTATAACTCTTGATATGGGACCGGCAAAAATTGAATTACCTGAAGTTGTATGGTCAGTGGAAAACAGCACATATGAAATGACAACAACAGAAATGAAAACTGTCAATTTTTCAGTAGTCACACAAAACTATGATTTCAATCCTGTCTTGAAATCTACAGGAGTTTACTAGTGAGTATATTTATTGATCCAGCTAAGAGATTTGAAATTAAACTTAATTGCGATGAAGTAAAAGATGAGCAAGGAAATTTACTTTGCTACAAAATACATAGTAATGGTAGCTCACAAATAGTATGTGAGGCAAAAGGCAGATCATTTCATGATATGTCAAATATTATTGAAGAAGCTACAATCATCAACTCTGTAACAGGTAACCCTTTATTGAGAACTTCTGTACTTTGCAAAAAAGTAATAAGTACATTTTTTTCTTCTATAAAAATCATCAATGGTGAAGAAACTCAAACATTTTATCCTGATCCAAACAGTGTCAATCACATGAGATATGAATTAGTCAAGGCATTAACTAAGAAATGGCTTGAGGTAACTGGCGGAAAATAAATGGCTTCAATCACCAACTTTGTATTAAATGGTATATCTGCTTCAGGTCACAATATTTATGTGGCTACAAGTGGATTTTCACCATCTTTCTTGTCAGTTGGTGGTAGAAGATATAACGGCAATTACAGTACAACAGCTGCTTTCATAGTTGATATGTATTTACTAACTAGAGGGTTGTCAACTAATATCAAAAACTTTACAAAATCATACAAGCCAATATTTTGTGAAAGCTATACTGATAATGCTGGTGATTCAATATACAAACAATTATCAAACTTTACGGGATTATCACTGCATAACCACCCAGTTTTTTCTGAGCAAAAATATTCAGCCAGTTTTAGTTATAGTCCTTTAGTTTCATTAAATTACAATGAACAAGAAGAGGCTGAAGATATTCTTTATTTAGCATCAAAAGTGCCAATGATTCCACTTTATTTTTGCTCATCTATTCCATCACACAAAACATACGGACCATCTTTCATAAATAGATTTTCAATAAGCGTAGATGGTACTTCTAGCGCTGGTGATGTTAAAATTCAAGTTGGGATTATTGGTGGTAAATCATTCATATCTCCTAATGGTGTTGCACTAAAGAACTCTACAAATGTTTCTGCTGGATTCAAGAAATTTCATACAGATATAATCAAAATGAAAGATCTTGAAATGAAACAGCTTGATGAAACTGGGGTAACAAAAGCTAGCCCAAAAAATGAAGATTTTTTGAATAAGTACAGATCAATGAACCTTACTGACTGTGCATTTGATAAAATTTCGTGTAATAGTGTTCAAGATTTCTTAACAAAAATTAGTCAAAAATTCTTATCCCAAACAGAAGTTCCTAATAGAAAAATAGTGTCGATGTCTTTAGATATTACAAACAATATTGATTTAAATTTCACTTATCCTATGATTGACCTTACACAATTTGCTTATGATGATGTAGGAGCTAGATACGCTCAGTTATCATCAAGATCAGTGTCAGGTTCAGTTAAGTTTTTCAGCTTCACAGACACTCTTGTATGGAACAATACAGACATTATTACTATGTATTTTGGTGGTCCATATATCTATTGCGTCAAGAATGTAGATTGGCAGAATCCAGTTGTAACAATCAGCCCTGGATCTGGATATTTTCATGAGTATAAATTCATCGCTAGATTTGGTGAAATAACTTATTGGCCACACCTAAGCTCAACCAGAAATTCTGAATTTTTATTTTAATCAGTATATTATATTTATGCAAGAAATATATGACCATATCAATCAATATCCTGATAAAAAATTTCACATCATAGAAATTGATAATATTGTTTTTTTAGTCAAAGAAATTTCTTGGAAAGAAGGTCTTGAAATAGATGCAAGATCTTTTAGAAAAAAAGAAGATTTAGTCTATCAAAATACTGAATTTGAAAAGAGAGAAATCTTAAAAATAGCAATTGTAAAAGCTTATGATAAAGAAGCTGACATCACCCTAACAAGAAAAATTGAATCAAATGTTTTAGAATTTCTTGATCACGTCTTGGTAGAAAAGCTTTGGGTGGAGTATCAAAAGTATTTATTCTTGTCAGCAGATGAAGCTAATTTCTACTATACATCTACTAAGAAATATTTTGATCCAAACAATTCAGAAACATTCCCCGTGCATCCTCTTATCATAGAAGTGGATTATATGACACGAGGAATTGTTTCTATGAGTACTAAAGAATTTTCAAACTTATCAATGAAAGAGTTTGAAACTATTCAGATTATTATTGCTACAAAGAATGAAGTTGGAAGAAATGAAATGTCTGATCTTACAGAACACTTAGATTGAAAATCTTAATTTACTCTCTTCTTTGTTTCTAATTTTTTGAGCTAATTCTGTCCTGTCCCATTGATGAAACAGATAATATGGCTCACCCTGTTCATTACAGACATTTTCACCATCATAAAAAACATCAATATTGTTTCTCTTGATGGCTTCCCCAGTACAGCAAAAAGTGTCTTGGTATGGATGGCAAAGTTCAACATTCTTCATCTTTTTCAAATAAGGATAAAGAGATGTATACACTGATTGGTCTGTGATAATTCCTTCTGACTTTCTGTTGCTGTTTGTCATGGCAAATAAAAGCATATTCATATAATCAGGAACTCTACCACCAATAGTTCCGCCATTGATTACTAGATTGTTTTCCCCATCTGCATTTGGAAAAATCTGAGTTGAAGAAAGTAATTGATGCCAATATAAATTACATTCATTCTCTTTTGCTTTCATACCCTCGCAAACAAGAAACAAATCTTTTTCAGGCTTTGATGCAAAATAATCAAATGGATTTTTCTGGATTATTACATCTCTGGTATCAATATAAAGAGCATAATCATAATCTTGAGCATGCTCACACAAAATATCAAAATACATGTAATATGAATAATAAAATGGAGCTTCTTTGAAAATAATCTTGTCATATTTCTTTTCTAGAAGTTTGATATTCTTGTCAGATATATTATTTGCAACAACTAATTTGTCTGCATTTTTGATCTTTTTTAAAGATTCAAAGTAAATACTTAAATCTGTTGACTCAAAAATTCTATCTCCAGACAAATAATTAATAAGTAAATTTTTCATAATAAGCCTTCGTATACTTTCTTTATCCCATTTTCTAATCCAAAGAAATTTATCTGATCAAAATAACTATCATAGCAACCTGTGTAATCATTACCTCTTGACCCAGAATTGATTACTATTGGTACTTTATAATCCGATAAGTTGTTGATATACGATGCTATTTGACTTAGAGAAACTTTATCTTTATAAACACAATCAATTTCTT
>JACCEC012905643.1_pt1 | contig 12154 bp, 12 predicted proteins | sample 7450121 | NCBI WGS metagenome assembly JACCEC01 (sample SAMN15323455, study PRJNA562643) | freshwater metagenome | isolation source: river surface water | place: USA:Blue River Watershed | collected 2017-08-18 | reverse complement strand
TGGCCGTCGGGCAGTTCATTCACTCAAACATACGAGCGAATATCTAGATGGTTTGTTCTAAAAAATACCTGCAATGCGGGCAAATGCTTTGCGATGCCTGGGAATGCCACAAAATGAATTGGACCCTTTTCACCCTTTGAAATTGCTTTACAGATTTGGGCCACTTGAATATGTTCAGCGCAATCCAATTCCAAGTCAATGCATTGCGCCCATGAAACTGGATGCAATTGGGATGTCAGAATGATGGTGGCCACAGACACACTTTAGAAGTTGGTCTTTGAGTAGGCTTGGAGTATGACTGATTCAAAAAGCGCTCTCCGCGAAGAAATTATCAATAAGGCTGTTGTTCACGGCAAAGTTATCTTGTCGAGTGGCAAAGAAGCTGATTACTACGTTGACCTTCGTCGCGTAACTTTGGATTCAGTCGCAGCGCCATTAGTCGGCGATGTGATGCTCGATCTTTGTGCGGATTTAGATTTCGACGCAGTTGGCGGGCTAACACTTGGCGCAGATCCAGTAGCAACTGCAATGTTGCATGCTGCCAGTCGTCGTGGTCGCAAGTTAGATGCGTTTGTGGTTCGCAAAAGCGAAAAAGCGCATGGACTTCAGCGCCGTATCGAAGGACCAGATGTCAAAGGCCGCAAAGTTCTTGCAGTAGAAGACACATCAACCACTGGCGGATCGGTTTTAACCGCAGTTGAGGCTCTAGAAGCCGAAGGTGCAATCGTGGTTGGAGTTGCGGTAATTGTTGATCGTGGTGCTGGCGCCAAAATTGAAGAAGCAGGATTCAAGTATCTTGCGGCTTACACATTGCCAGAATTAGGTTTGTAAACCTAGTTTGAATTTTTGCGGTGCCGAACCACTTCCACTGCAATTGGAATTGCACTAAGTACAACAAAACTCAGCAAAATTGCCTCTAGATTTGCTCGAACAAAATCATTTTCACCCAGGGCTGCGCCAAGCAAGGTAATTCCAATCACCCAAGGAACAGCACCAATGGCTGAATAAACAATGAAAGTCTTGCGATTCATTCGTCCGATTCCAGCCATTGCAGTAATTAACGTGCGAACGATTGGCACAAAGCGAGCCAAAATAATTGCACGAGTTCCATGCTTTGCAAAAAACTCTTCAGTCTTTTCAATATAAACCGGTCTCAGAATTTTTGAGTCCGGACGGTTAAATAATTTTGGTCCAATTGCGTATCCCAGTTGATAACCAACAATATTTCCAGCGACTGCTGCAAGATAAAGAATTGCAATTACCAACCAAAGGGGTTCTGACATTTGACCCGTTGCCACTAGCAATCCAGTTAGAAACAAAAGCGAGTCTCCTGGGAAAAACATTCCAACGAATATTGCGCATTCCAAGAAAATCACAACTGTAAATCCGATTAAAGCCCATGGGCCTAGTACGTCAAACAATCCTTCAGCGCTAAGCCAGTCTGGTAGAAGTGCAATTAAATTCATTGTGCTGCCCGATCTTTTTTCCAAGTTCTATAACCAACCACAATTGAAGCAGTGATAAAGCCAAAACCAATCAAGTATGCGACAGATTTGATTGATTCATTTTGGGCTGCAAGGTAACCAACAAATGACATGCCAGTTCCCCATACCAAAGCTCCAACAAAATTTGCAGATAAGAACTTGTAGTAGTTCATGCGACCGATACCTGCGATTGGTGGAATTAGTGAACGCATCCATGGCATGAAACGCGCTACAACTACAGCACTCCATCCCCATTTTTCATAAAAATCTTCGGTTCGCTTAACCCATTTTTTAATGCTTGGGCTTTTGCGATTGTCTAGGTATGGCCGCCCGTAATGCCGACCGAGTACAAATCCAACTTGGTCGCCCAAGAAGGCTGAGATTCCAACTCCAACTGCCAAGATCACGATATTGATGTTGTCGGTGGTTGCAGCAATTAATCCAGCAGCAAAAAGCAGTGAATCACCTGTCACAAACGGCACAAAAACGCCAACTAAAAGTCCAGTGCCAGCAAAAACTAGACCCCAAACAACTAGATAAAACAAAAACGGTCCAGATGTGTTTAGAAAATCTTGCAGTGGTTCGTCAAGTGCGGCTGCGATTAAGTGCATTTGCAAAGCCTAGGCTGTGCTTATGAGTTCCGCAGACGAGCACCTAAATCAGCATGATGAGAGTGATCACATTATTGGCGTTGGACCATGGCAAGGCATGCTGCCAACTGAAGCTCATTTCGACCCAGATTTGCTGCGAGATGGCGATAAGCGAAACGTCATCGATGAATACCGTTACTGGAAAATGGATGCAATCATCGCCGATCTTGATTCAAAGCGACATTCGTTCCATGTGGCAATCGAGAATCTTGAACACGATATGAATATTGGATCAATCGTCAGATCCGCAAATGCATTTATGGCAAAAGAAGTTCACATCATTGGAAAGCGCCGCTGGAATCGGCGAGGTGCAATGGTCACAGATCGATACCAGCACGTTACACATCACGAAGACATTGAAACTTTTGCAAAGTGGGCAAAATCGAACAATATTGAAGTAATTGGGATTGACAATTTGCCTGGCTCGGTTCCAATCGAAACTTTTGATTTGCCGCGTGAATGTGTACTTCTTTTTGGACAAGAAGGCCGTGGACTCTCGAAAGAGGCCGGTGAATTAGTAACTTCTTGCCTTTCTATTGCACAATTTGGCTCTACCCGGTCAATCAACGCTGGTGCAGCGGCGGCAATCGCCATGCATGCGTGGATTCGACGCCATGTTTTCGCCCAAGAAGTTAACTGAAAGAAGTACGATGAAAAATCAGCACAGAGTTGTGCTTGGTCAAGCAAAGTTTCGCCGACTACTTCTTGCTCGCACAATTTCTAATCTTGGAAACGGTATGGCGCCAACCGCCCTCGCTTTTTCTATTTTTGCTTTACCTGACGGAACTGCCTCCACTTTGAGTTTGGTTTTAACTGCCCAAGCTATCCCACTAGTAATCATGCTTCCTCTCGGTGGTGTGTTCGCAGACCGAATTGGCCGTGCGCGAATGATTGCAATTATGGACATCATTTTGAGCTTTGTGGTTTTTGGGATGGCTTATCTATTTTGGACCGGAAATGTTTTCGCTGGAAATCCTCCGATTATTTATTTAGTAATTCTGTCTGCGATGTCGGGCGTTTTGAATGCACTTTGGTATCCAGCATTTCCTGGACTTCCAGCAGACTTAATGGAAGAAGAATATTTACAGACTGCCAATTCATATTTGGCATTCGGAAGCAACGCAGCAATGATTTTTGGTGCAGCAGCTGGCGGTTTTTTGGTTTCGCAATTTTCAGGGGCAATCGCAATCGCTGTTGATGCCACAACATTTCTTGTTGCAGGATTACTTGTCTGGACTTTGCGTCACACATCTTCGCGTGCAACCGAATCAGAATCTGTGATTAAAGAACTACATGATGGCTGGAAAGTTTTTTGGTCGTACAAATGGGTTGTTGTTGTGGTTGCCTGTTTCACTCTAATTGTTATGGCCATGCGTGCGACTGATGGTGTTCTTGGACCACTTGTTGCAAAAGATGAGTTTGATGGCGCTGTAACTTGGTCACAATTAATCAGCATGGAAGGCGTTGGTTTATTGCTTGGTGCAATAATCGGAATGAAGTTACGACCAAAGCGCCCAATGGTCATGATGATGATTTCAGCATTTCCAATTGGTCTTTACATGCTGATGCTTTCTGGACCTGCACCTTTATATGTTTTGTTTGCAGGAGCTGCCTTAATGGGAATTGGTCTTGAGTTGACCTGGATTTTGTGGTCCACCGCTTTGCAATCGAATATTCCGAAAGAGTCCATTGGCCGAGTGTCTGCATACGATGCATTCGGATCGGTTTTGTTTGGACCGGTGGGGCTAGCAATTGCAGGTCCGCTCGCCGAACGTTTTGGCCCGCAGCCGATCTTGATTGGCGCTGGATTACTCGTGATTGTCATGGTTACCGTGAGCCTGTTCAACCGCGATATTCGCAATCTTCGAGGAATTGAAGCCACTTCATAGGGGGCTTTCTTCGGTGAAAACCTGCGTGGGAGAATGTGCAAGTGTCCGCGGCTTGCGGGCGTATCCCTGACTATCGCTTAGGAGCATTTCGTGCCTATTGCTACCCCCGAGATTTACCGTGAAATGTTGGACCGTGCAAAAGCCGGTCGTTTTGCTTATCCAGCAATCAACGTCACCTCTTCAAACAGCATTGTTGCTGCAATCCGCGGTTTCGCCGAAGCAGAATCAGACGGCATCGTCCAATTTTCTTGGGGTGGCGCTGAATTCGCTTCTGGTCAACGCGTAAAAGACATGGTGCTTGGTGCACGTGCGCTAGCTGAATTCGCATACGTTGTTGCAGAAAAGTACGACGTACAAATTGCGCTACACACAGATCACTGCCCGCTCGAAAAACTTGATGGCTACATGCGTCCACTGATTGATGTCAGTGCCGAACGCGTTAAGAAAGGCCAACTACCTCTATTCCAATCACACATGTGGGATGGTTCTGCAGTTCCAATGAGCCAAAATCTAGACATTGCAAATGAGTTGCTAGACAAGTGTGCAGCTGCAAACATCATTCTTGAAATCGAAATCGGTGTTGTTGGTGGCGAAGAAGATGGCATCGAAGCGAAGCATGATGCAAAACTTTTCTCGACTCCAGAAGATGCACTAGCAACTGCTGAAAAACTAGGACTTGGCGAGCGCGGCCGCTACATGGTTGCAGCAACCTTCGGCAACGTCCACGGTGTCTACAAGCCAGGTAACGTAGTTTTGACTCCTTCAATTCTCGACACTTTGCAAAAGACAGTTGGCGAGAAGTACGGAAAAGAAAAGCCATTTGATCTTGTGTTCCACGGTGGTTCAGGTTCACTTCTTTCTGAAATCCGCGAAGCTCTCGATTACGGAACAGTGAAGATGAACATTGACACTGACACCCAATACGCATTTACTCGTCCAATTGTTGATCACGTTTTCAAGAACTATGACGGCGTACTAAAGATTGATGGCGAAGTTGGAAATAAGAAGGCTTACGACCCACGCGCATACGGCAAGCTTGCAGAAGCTGGTATGGCTGCCCGTGTAACTCAGGCTTGTGAAGACCTTCGTTCGACTGGTACAAAAATCAAGTAACAAATTCAAAAAAGCGCTGACCGAGTTTGGTCAGCGCTTTTTTGTTAACCAAAACTCTTTAACTATTGTCCAACTTGGCACTTAGAAATCAAATTAAGTTTGCCTTGCGTTAACCAAGCCCTGTCATTCTTGCGCCATCCCAACAATGGGTTTAGCGAGAGGATCTCTCTATTATGGCGCTTCAAAAGCGTTTTGCACTGGGAAAGATTGCAGTTGTTGCTGCAGTAGTAAGTGCATTAACCGTCAATCCTGCAATGGCTGACGATGCTTTGACCTACATGGAATCAACCAACCAAGCTGCAACTATTTCGCAGGTTTTGGCTGCTGGCGACCAGTACGGTCTCACCTGGGAAGGTGTCCCAGACGGAATGGGTGCAGTTCGCAACGGCGATGGCACCGTAACTATTTTTGTTAACCATGAATTATCAGCTTCTGACTCTTTTATTTCAGCAATCGAACGCCATTACGGCGGTTTTGGTTCAACTATCACTGCGATCAAGTTCAATCCTGAAACTGGCGAAGTAATCAAAATCTCAGATGCAATCAAGAGTGCTGTCTGGTACGACTACGAAACCGGCAAATATGGAAAGAATCCAGAAGCGCCATTAGACGCACCAAACGTTGACAGCTACAACACCCCAAACCACTCAAAGGCGTTGAACCGTTTTTGTTCAGCAACTTTGGTTGATGCTGGCGGATTGTTCTTCAAGAACAAGTCAGGCAAGTACGGCACCAAAGATGCGGTTTTCCTAACTGGTGAAGAAGGTTCTGATGAATCACGCGCCTTCGCTTTGAATGTTAAGACAAAACAACTTGTCCAACTTCCAGCTCTTGGACTTGGTGCTTCAGAAAACGTTGGAATTGCGGACGTAAAGGCAACCAAGAAGTCAACCGTTGCAGTTCTCGGTGAAGATGGTGAATCAACTTCTAGCCAACTGTTTGTTTACAAAGGCACCAAGACCAAAACCGGTAACTGGTACAAGCGTGCTGGTTTAACAAATGGTTTGCGCTTTGTAACTCGCGTACTTAACTCAGGCACCACAATTGCAAATGACTACAACGTTCGCACAGCGATGGCAGACAAAACAGTTGTTTCTGCAGTTAGTGGCGGCAATGCAGTTGATACCGCAAAAGTAAAAATCGTTGAAGGTCAGTTGACCATCACTACCGCTGCAGTTCACAACGTCAAGATTGGTGACAAAGTTACTTTGAGCAACTTTGGTTCAGTAACTGACGCAAACTCTGCGACTGTAGATCTAGCAGTTATCAATGGCACTGCCACTGTTACCGCAGTTGGATCAACTACCGCTTTCACATTTGGTGTTGACCTAGACAACCTTGCAGAAACTGTTTACACAGCAGGGGATGTTGCACTTCCAGCAGCTCGAGTAGTTGTGACCACAAGTGCTGCACACGGCCTTATCGAAGGTGACACCGTTTCATTTGAAGGTGTTTCCGGACTTAGCGGTCGTTATGCAGTAACTGGTGTTCCAACTGGCTCAACCACTGTTTTCACAGTTAAGCAAACCGGAAATGCAATTTCATCAACAGGTGGAACTGTTCACGAAATTCTCGATGTTGAATTCAAGGCAATCCCAACGGATCTAGCTGGTGATGCTCAACAAGCACTCGCTCAACTTCGTGGAACCGTTTTTGCTCGAGTTGAAGACTTGTCATTCAATCCAAAGAACGCAAACGAGTTGTACTTCATCACTACCCAGTCTGATTCAGTTACAGCCGGCTCAGGTTTCCCAGGAACCAGTGAATCAGGTCGCGACGGTGGCGGACTTTGGAAGTTGACATTCGTTGATGTTGCACATCCAGAACTTGGTGCGAATCTTGAATTGATTCTTGATGGCACCGAAGCACCAACCAACGATGGTTCAATCAAATTGAATAAGCCTGACAACTTGTCATTCAGCGCTAACGGCCAATATGTAATGATTCAAGAAGATCCAGGTTCAAACAACCACATTGCACGTCTGCTAGCGCTTCGCTTGTCTGACAAAGCACTTGTAAGTGTTGCACAATTTGATCCAACATATTTTGCGCCAAGCAGCGTAGATAGCTACCTCACCAATGATGAAGAATCAAGCGGCATCTTTGATGCAACTAAGTACTTCAAACTTGGTGATGGAGCAAGCTACTTCATGTTCAATGCACAGATTCACCCAGTGTCAAAGGACGGAAGCGGTAACTCATTTGGTTCAGATCCACTAAAGGCCCGCGCTGCAGCACTGTTGCGTCCGGACCTAGTTGCTCAAACCAACTACGCAATTACCAACATCAATCACGTAGCTTCATCCACCACGATGACAGTTACTGTGACAGATACTGGAGAACTTGCTGCCAATGACATCGTGACCATCTTCGGTGGAACCGCTGAAGTAAATGGCACCTATTCAGTAACCGCAGTCAATCCAGACAATGACACATTCACTGTCACTGTGAAAAACACAGTCACTTTGAATGGTGATCTAAATGTTGGAAACAGTGGGCTATCTGCAAATGCAAAGGCGATTACAACATCGACTGATGAAGACCTTGCTTTCAAGGGTTCAGTTTTCGAAGGTGGCGGCCTTTACACCTTGAAGATTGAAAACTGGGACGCTCTTTTCACCCCAGTCAACTAATCCTCAATTCCCTTCATAGATATCTAGGTGGTCGCCCAAAGGCGGCCACCTGGATGCTTTTTGGGGTTGTTTACCTGATGTTTACCTTTAATTCTTGCCGCTCTCACTTTGAGCACTATTCGCCGCCAACTTTCCACGCCAAAATTGGGGTATGTCAGCCGTCACCGAAGCCGAGAAGATCCTTCCTCGCACAATTCATGTAATTCGCCAGGGCTCAGACAAAGTCTTCCGCGGCATCTTGATTGCTGGCGGACTTGCAGCTTTTGTTTTGCTTTCTGGAATCTTTGGTTATCTTGCAATTTCAGCAGCCCCCGTTCTACGCGCATTCGGTTTGGAATTCTTCACCGGTAGCTCTTGGTACGCAGGCGATGGATTGCTTCCATCAGAAGGTTCGATTGACCCACCAACTTTTGGTCTTGCACCGATGCTCTGGGGCTCACTATTAATTGCAATCATTGCAGTTGCGATTGCAGTTCCGATGGCAATTGGAATTGCGTTAGCAGCAACTTATTTCTTGCCGAAAAAATTGGCATTTGCCTTTACCGTGTTTGTTGATTTAGTTGCCGCTATTCCATCAATTGTTTTTGGTTTGTGGGGCTTCTTCGTCTTAATGCAGCATGGAGCGCTTTGGGCAAAATGGTTGAACACCAATCTTGGATTCATTCCTTTTTTCCAAGTTGAATTCGAAGGCTTCGAACAATCGCCATTTATGGCTGGACTTGTTTTGGCGATCATGATCACACCAATCATCGCAGCGGTGTCCCGCGAGATTTTTGCGTCAGTTCCACCAGAGTTGATCACCGGCGCTCAAGCACTTGGTGCTTCTCGTTGGACAATGATTCGCAACGTCGTTTTGCCATTCAGCAAGAGCGGTATCACCGGTGGAGCAATGCTTGGCCTCGGACGAGCACTTGGCGAAACCATCGCGGTTTTCTTTGTTTTGCAGCTCTTCTTCGACGAAGTTAACTGGATTCGAATTCTCGAAAGCACTGGTGGCTCAGTTGCATCTCTCATCGTTTCTCGATTTGGTGAGGCACAACCTCTTGAAATCAGCGCACTATTTGGTGCTGGCCTGGCTTTGTTCCTAATCACTTTGGTCACAAATGCGGTAGCAACTGCGATTGTTTCTTCAACTAACCGGGCGAAAAAATGAGTAATTTACTTTCAGATACCCCAACTCAACCTTGGAAGACAGTTGATCCGCAATATCGGATTCAACAACTTGGAACACATCTAGGTACGCCTGTCTTGGCCCTACTTTTCACAGTGATAACTCCAATGGCGGGTTTCACCGGTTTTTGCGTGACATGGTTGGCTTTTCACATTCTTTCGGCTGCACTTCTTGCCAAATACGGAAAGAAACAAAAGTCACTAGCAAATGCATTTCTAGAAGTTTTTGTCGGTGCAACAATTTTTGTCTTTGTCACCTTCGTAGCAACCGTACTTTGGCCTGTTATCTCAAATGGTTTAGTTGGAATTACCCATCTAAATTTACTTTTTGAAGATGCTGCAAAAGTTGGTGCGGATGAACCACTTAGCAAGGGTGGACTTGGCCACGCAATTGTAGGAACCATCATCATGGTGGGTATTGCGACATTGATTTCAGTGCCGATTGGAATCTTGGCCGCCTTGTACGTAACAGAAGTTCGCGGAAAACTGACTCCGTTCGTACGGTTCTTCGTCCAAGCGATGTCGGGTGTGCCATCAATCGTGGCTGGCTTGTTCATCTATTCTGCATTAATTGTCAGCGGAATATTGCAATACTCAGGTTTTGCTGGCGCGCTGGCACTTTCAATCTTGATGTTGCCAACGGTTGCTCGAACTGCAGAAGAAATTTTGCGACTAATTCCAGATGATCTTCGCACTGCGGCACTTGCACTCGGTGGAACTCAATGGCGCACCGTACGAATGGTGGTGCTTCCAGCTGCAAAAAGCGGTTTGATTACTTCTGCAATTTTGGGTGTAGCTCGAGTTGCAGGTGAAACTGCTCCATTGCTACTAACTGCATTTGGAAATAACGTTTTGAATGTAAATCCATTCTCCGAATCAATGTCTGCGCTACCAAGCTATGTGTTCACGCAAATGCTGCTTGGTGGCGACAACGACATGGCTAGAGCTTGGTTTGCCACATTTGTACTACTAACCACCATCACAATTTTGTTTACCTCAGCGCGCATCGTGGCTGACCGAATGAAGAGAAACTAGAGGAAATGATGAGTTCACAAGATTTTGAATTTGTTGCAAATTCAGAAAATGCGATGGAAACCAAAGACATCAATGTCTGGTTTGGAGATCGTCAAGTCTTGGCAAATGTCAATCTCGAGTTTCCAACTAACACAGTTACTGCGCTGATTGGACCTTCAGGTTGCGGAAAGTCAACTTTCATTCGCACTTTGAATCGCATGCATGAATTAATCCCAGGTGCAAAACTTGCTGGTCATGTAATGCTCGATAATGAAGATATCTATGCAGCACATGTTGATCCAGTCGATGTTCGCCTAAAAGTCGGTATGGTTTTTCAAAAGCCAAACCCATTCCCATCAATGTCTATCGGTGACAATGTGCTTGCCGGTTTAAAACTTGCAAAGCGTAAAGTTGATGATGCTGAATTCATTTTGGAAGATTCACTTCGTAAAGCCGGCCTGTGGGAAGAAGTTAAAGATCGGCTCAAGACCAGCGCAGGCTCACTTTCGGGTGGTCAGCAGCAACGACTTTGCATCGCCCGTTCACTGGTTCTTAAACCACAGATTTTGCTGATGGATGAACCATGTTCTGCTCTTGACCCAGGCTCAACCCGCCGTATCGAAGAGACCATCAAAGAACTTCGTGAAACCGTAACAATCGTGATTGTTACTCACAATATGCAGCAGGCTCTTCGTGTGAGCGATTACACGGCTTTCTTCCTGTCTGAAGACGGACGTCCGGGCCACGTGGTGGAGAACGGTCTAACCCACGATATCTTCCACAAACCGCAAGATGAGCGGACTGACGATTACGTTCACGGTCGATTCGGCTAATCTCAAAATACTTCACCAAAAATTCATCTAAAACAAACCTCTGCTTCTACTAGACGCAGAGGTTTGTTTCATCTTGTTGTCTATTGTCCGAGGCATGTTGTGGGACTCCGTAGAACAGCATCAGCTGATCACTCACAGCAACACGAAAGGAAATAGCATGCCAAAGCGCTTGCTTGCAGCTCTCGCAGCTGCTGCTCTTGCAGTTACCACATTCCTAGCTGGACCTGCTTTTGCCGCTACAAGTCTTAAGGGCACTGGCTCATCTTTTGCCTACAAATTCATTACTTCATGTGCCGTGAAGCAATCTGATTACAACATCACTTACATCAGCCAAGGTTCTGGTGTTGGTCGCAGTTCATTCGGTGCTAACACTGTTGATTTCGGTGCCTCTGATGCAGCATCAACTATCTCGACTAGTCGTACTTACCGCTACATCCCAGTAGTGGGTGGCCCAATTGCGATCATGTACAACATTCCAGGTGTTGCAAATGCACAACTGAAATTGGATGCAGCAACTATTGCAAAAATTCTTTCTGGAAAAATTACCAAGTGGAATCACACTTCAATTAAGAGTTTGCAAACCGCAACTGTTAAAGCAAAACTTCCAAACAAAGCAATTCGCGTTGTTTATCGTTCTGCAAGCTCAGGTACTTCAGAAAACCTAACTGATTACTTGCGTCAAAATGTTCCGAGCATCTGGACCAAAGCCAAGAACGGAACAATTGCATCAGGTAACCCAGCAGGCCGCATGCCAGCAGGTTCAATCGGTGCTGCAACTTCACAAGCACTTGTAACTTCAGTCAAGAACACTGCTTACACAATTGGATACGCTGACTTGTCAGACTCTGTTGATTCATCAGGTAAGCCAAAGGTTGCAGTTGCACTTTTGAAGAACGCAAACGGTGAATTCATCAAGCCAACATCTGCATCAGCATCGAAGTTCTTGCAAGAGTTCTACGGTCGTGCAAACTTCAACTCTGCAACTGGTGCAGTCACACTTGACTTCACAAAGAAGATTGCTGGTGCTTACAACATGTCATTGTTGACCTACGCAATCGCAGATCGTGGAGCGTCTTCGGCAAAGGCACAAGCTGTTGAAGGATTCGTCAAGTACTTACTTAACACTTGCGGACCACAAAACGGCAAGGCACTTGGATATGCACCAATTTCAGGTACTTTGAAGACCAAAGCACTTGAACTTGCAGATGCAATCCACAACTAACCAATAAACAAGCAGACAGCGGCACAGGTGACTGTGTCGCTGTCTGTTTTTGTGGGATTGGCTAAACTTCCGCCGCAAGACCAAAGGGTGCTTGCCAAAGTGATTTAGGTGAGGAGGCGCCCGATGCCTGCGATTGTGCTGCTGGG
>JACCEC012510769.1_pt1 | contig 12156 bp, 12 predicted proteins | sample 7450121 | NCBI WGS metagenome assembly JACCEC01 (sample SAMN15323455, study PRJNA562643) | freshwater metagenome | isolation source: river surface water | place: USA:Blue River Watershed | collected 2017-08-18 | reverse complement strand
GATACATGGATCGAACATGTGACCCCTGCAGTGTGAATGCAGTGCTCTACCGCTGAGCTAATCGCCCATGGCTGGCTTTCTTTACGAAGACCAGCCTGGAATCTGGTGGGTAATACATGGATCGAACATGTGACCCCTGCAGTGTGAATGCAGTGCTCTACCGCTGAGCTAATCACCCGAAGCCGCTATTCTATGTCGAAAACTGGCCCGATCCGGTGTGGAGACCAAATTTTTGCCGCCGGTCGGGCAGGGCGGCTGCAGCCGGAATCAGTCCTCGCCCCGGGCCTGTTCCAGCGCCTGCAAGGCACCGACGCGCCGCTTGGCGTCGCCGTGGTAGTACATGCGCACGGTGATCGCCGGGTCCTTGTGGCCCAGGCGCTCGGCGGCGTCGGCGATCGGGAAGTTGCCGTTGATCGCTTCCGACGCGCCCGAATGCCGGAACCAGTGCGGCGAGATCTGGCGCAGGCGGTTGGCGAGCGACTGGACCTCGAGATCTTGCGCATCGGCATGCACGGCCAGCAGCTCGGCCGCGGTGGCGCCGAGTTCCTTGATCTCGCCGAACAGCGCGCGCGACGTCATGCCGGGATAGGGCGCTTGCGCACTGCGGCGCAGCGAGACCACGACCGGGATGTCGCTCTCGTGGCGCTGCGGCAGTGCCGCCAGTCCGAGCGACTCGCGGTAGGCCATCAGCTCCTTAATGACCGCCGGCGTGATCTCGACCGCGCGCACCTTGCGGCCCTTGCCGTGCACCGACGCGAACCAGATGCCGCCGCGCTGGCGCAAATCGCTCATGCGCAGGCTGGACAGCTCCGAGATCCGTATCCAGAGGTTGAACAGCGCGACCGTGATCCAGCGCAGGCGCACGGCGCGCTGCTGCTGCACCGGGGTTTCGGCCTGGTGCAGCAGATGGTCGGTGGCCTGCAGCAGGCGCAGATAGGCAGCGGGTTCGAACACGCGGTCGGTCTTGGCATCGTGCTTGACGATGAAGCGCCCGAGATCCGCGAACGGGTTGAAGTCGAGCAGCGCGTCGTCGCCGGCCGAGCGCTTGGTGTTGTTGAACTTGTAGAGCGACGACAGCGCGGCGACGCTCTGCGCGACCGAGCGCGGCGACTTGGCGCGCGCAAACGGGTTGCTGACGACGCCGAAATGGTTGGGCAAGGCCTGCGGTCTGCGCTCCTGCCAGAACGGCGCGTCACCGGTCAGCGCGCGTGCGAGCTCGAAGCGGCCCGAGGCAGGGTTTTCCGTGCCCAGGTTGCCGTCGAGCGACTCGTGGCTGAGCGCGCGCAGGAAGTCGTGCGCATCAGCCGGACCGGCGCGCCTGAGCAGGTCGGCGTGGTGGCCGTGTGTCTGCTCGAGGAAGTACAGCCAGTAGGCCGCGACGCGCTGGTAGGCGCGGTACGTGTGCGGGCTCTTGCGCCTGAAGGGTTCGAGCCAGTTGCCGACCGCCGTCAGGTCGAACAGCAAGCCCGGCTGGCCGGCCTCGGCAGGAATCACGAATCCGTCGAGGATTTCGCCGTCATGTTGCTGGTCGGGCATTTTTCTGGTCTGAGGTTGCTGGATGTCACTCGGAATGCTGTGCTGGATTGTGCCGTGTTTGTGGTTGCCTGCCACCCCGCTTGGCGGCACTGAAGTTCCGATAATTCACATTAACGGAAACAGAGATTCGATTTATGTTTATTTATTACGTATTACGTACTTTTTTTACGTAAAATGCTGGACAGGCCTATCACAGGAGAAAACCATGAACACCGAGCCCAAATCCGGATCTGAAAACGAGAACACGCCCGCCGCCGTCGAGCTCCAGCTCGACCAGGCCTTGCTGGCCCTGCTGGCACCGCTGGCGGCGCGGCAAGTCACCGCGCGCGAGGCCTATGGCGCGATGACCCGGGTCGTCGCGCGCATCGAGGGCGACATGCCGACCGGCGCGCGCCTGGTCGGTCTGCTGCAGCGCTTCAACTCGCAGCGCCCGGCCGGCGTGCCGCCGATTCCGGCCGGCACCGCGGGCGTGGCGCAGGACTGCGTGGCGGCCTACCGCAGAGCGCTGGTGCGCGCGAGCACGGCGGGTGTGGCCAACGCGGCGCTGCCGCCCGACATGGTCGAAGGGCTCAACGGCTGGCTGGAGCGCCTGCTCGAACTCATGCGCGAACAGATCCGCCGCCCCTACGAGGCCGACGCCGCTCGCCTGCGCGCCAGCCTGGATGAGGAAATGGCCGCCCTGCGTCAGGCGACCGACGCCGAACTCGCTGCGGCGCGCGCGGCCGGCCAGGCGCTGGAGGCCGAGATCCGGCAAGATCGCCAGCAGCTGCAGACGCTGCAGCTGCAGATCGACTCGCAGCGCGTCCGGATCGCCGAGCTTGAAGCCGCGCAGGAGAAATCCGCGCGGGAGAACCGCGATCTCGCCTCCAGCCTGGCGGTGCAGCGCACCCGGGTCGAGGAAGCCGAGCGCCAGCAGCAGCAGTCGGCGCAAGCCTTGCAGCAGGCGCAGTCGGCTGCTGACGAGGAAAGGCGCCAGCGCCTGCTCGCGCTCGATTCGGCCCGGGTCGTCGAGCAGGAACTGACGCGCGAAAAGGAAAGGCGCAAGGCCAGCGAGACGCAGGCGCGCAGCCTGGAGAGATACCTGGAGGAGGAAAAGGCGCGCTCGTCCGCCTTGCAGTCGGCGCTGGCACAAGTCCAGCGCCAGCCAGAGCCGGAGCCCGCGCAGCCTGAACGGGCACAGAACCGGATCAAGCCGGCACGCAGGACGGGCGCACCGGCCGCGAGCGTGCGCCGCAAGACACTGCGCTGAAAGCCTGTGTTACCAGCTCGGCGGGCCGAGCTTGGCGCGCAGCGCGCGTGCGATCAGATCGGCGACGTCGCGCCGATCGGCTCGGAGCGCGAATTCGAGCGCGCTCAGGCCCTGCTGGTTGCGCAGCGCGACGTCGGCGCCGGCGTCAATCAGCGCCAGCACCGCATCGCGATGACCGTAGCGCGCGGCCATCATGAGCGGCGTCGTGCCATTGGGTGACTCGGCGTCGATGTAGGCGCTGGCTTCGAGCAGCAGCTCGATCATCTCGACGCTGGCGGCACCGGGGTAGGTCGCTGCGTAATGCAGCGGTGTCCAGCCCGGCTTGTTCGGTTCTGCGTCCTGCTGCAGCAGCTGCCGCAGCAGCCTGGCATGGCCGCGCAGCGCCGCGATCATGAGCGCGTTCTCGTCGTTGGCGTTGACCGCATCGAGGTTGAATCCGGGCTGCTCGACCAGGAACTCAGCCGCCTTGAGCGAATCCCGGCGCAAGGCCAGCAGCAAGGGCGGCAGCCCGTTCTCGTCCAGTGTGTTGAGGTCGAAGCCGAGCCGCTGCAGGCGGTGCAGCGTCTGGATGTCGTCGATCTGCAGCGCGCGGATGAAGTCGTCGTAGGCCCCAGCCGCTGCCGGGCGGCACAGCCCGAAAGCCAGGCCGGCTGCGATGCGGGTCAGTGCGATCCTGCGACCCTGCCCTTTGAGGCCGCCAGGCTGTGCAATGGTCTGTCTCACGGATGAAGCAAACCTCAGGCCGCCATGCCGCGGAACAGCGCCAGCGTGTTGGCGCGGGTGGCGGCGGCGACGGCTTCGATCTCCAGCCCCTTGATCTCGGCCAGCTGCCTGGCCACATGGGGAACGAAGGCCGGCGTGTTGGTCTTGCCACGGTACGGCACCGGCGCCAGATAAGGGCTGTCAGTCTCGATCAGGCAGCGATCCAGCGGAACGAAGCGCGCGACCTCGCGCAGGTCGGCCGCGTTCCTGAAGGTCAGAATGCCGGAAAACGAGATGTAAAAGCCCAGGTCGAGTGCGGCGCGCGCGACTTCGACCGTCTCGGTGAAGCAGTGGAAGACGCCGCGCGCCAGCGGCAGCTCATCGGCAGCAGAATTGAAACCGCCCTCTTCCCTCAGGATCGCCAGCGTGTCGTCCGATGCGTTGCGGGTATGGATCACCAGCGGCAGATCGGTCAGGCGCGCGGCGCGGATATGGCGGCGGAAGCGCTCGCGCTGCCACTCCATGTCGGCCAGCTGGCGCTCGCCCAGCCGGTAGTAGTCGAGACCGGTCTCGCCGATGCCGACGACGCGCGGCCGGCGCGAGAGCTCGACCAGTTCCTCGATGCCGGGTTCGCGCACGCCTTCGTTGTCGGGGTGCACGCCGACTGTGGCCCAGAGCTGTTCGTGCGCGAGCGCGAGCTCGTGCACGCGGTCGAACTCCTCGAGCGTGGTGCAGATGCACAGAGCCTGTTCGACCCGTGCCTCTTGCATGGCTTGCAGGATCTCCGGCAGCTGCGCGCGCAGCTCGGGAAAGCTCAGGTGACAATGGGAATCTATGAACATGTGAAACAGACCGGAATGACCGGTTCAGAGAGTCTGCGTGATGCGGTCGGATGCCAGCTGCGCACCCAGGAGTTCCTCGATGCGCGCCTTGAGCTGGCGCGACTTCTCGTCTGCCGGGAAACAGATGCCTATGCCCTGTGCGCGCCCGCCGGATGCGCCGGCCGGGTTGATCCAGGCCACCTTGCCCGCCACCGGATGGCGCTGCGGGTCGTCGGGCAGCGTCAGCAGCAGATAGACATCCATGCCGAGCTGGAACTCGCGCGGCGTGGACACGAAAATCCCGCCCTCGCTGAAGAGGGGGATGTAGGCGGAGTGCAGCGCGGCCCGGTCCGGGATCGCCAGCTGGATCACTGCGGGTCGGAAAGCGGCGCCGGTGTCTGGCGTGCTCATTGCGCGCTAGTGTAAGCCAGCGCGGCGTGCGCCCTGCCCGCCCAGGCCTCCTGCAACAGGCCGGCGTTGAAGGGATGCTCGACGCTGCGGGCGGCACGCTGCAGGTCACGGTGCCATCCGAGCAGCTCGCTCAATGCTGGCGCTGCGGGCAGTTCGGATGCCAGGAAGAAGCGCGGCTGGCCGCCGCCGGCGACCGCCATCAGGTCGTGGCAGATCTTGTGCAGCAGATCGAGCTGGCGCGCTGGCGTCCAGTCGGCGATCGATGACCAGTCGCCGCGCGCGACCGCGCGTGGCAGCTCGCTCCAGCCCGCTGCGGGAACGAGCCGGGCCAGCGCGAGCGCCTCATCCGGGCGGCCGCCTCCGGCACGCAGCCAGGTCGCCAGATCATGACCGCCAGGCGGCCTGCCGGAGAAAGCCTCATCGCCCTGCACCGCTGATTGCAGCCAGGCCATGGCCTCATCGGGGGCCGGCCATGCCAACGCATGCGTCTGGCAGCGGCTGCGTATCGTCGGCAGCAGCGCATGCGCGGCCTCGGTCGCCAGCACGAAGCGCACCGCGCCGGGCGGCTCCTCCAGCGTCTTGAGCAGGGTGTTGGCCGACTCGATGTTGAGCCGGTCCGCCGGATGGACCAGCACGACCTTGGTGTCGCCGCGCGAGCGCGTGAACTGCGTGAAGGCCACCGCCTCGCGCGTGGCATCGACGCGGATGAACTTGCCGGGCTTGATCTCCTTCTTGTCGATCTTGTCCTGCGTGCGCTCATCCAGGGGCCAGCCGAGCTGGAGCGCCAGCGTCTCGGGCATCAGCACGAACAGGTCCGGGTGCGTGCGCACATCGACCGCGTGGCAGCTGTCGCAGTGGCCGCAGGCGCCCTCCGCGCCCGGAGCCTCGCACAGCCAGGCGCGAGCGAGCGCCAGCGCCAGCTCGTACTGGCCCAGGCCGGCGGGACCGCTGAGCAGGATGGCGTGGCCGCGCTGCTGCTGCAGCGCATTCAGCTGGCGTCGCAGCCAGGGCGGCAGACTGGCGGCATCCGGAGCGCTCATGCCTGCCCCCAGCGCAATTCGCACTGCTGCAGCACCTGCTCGTGCACCGCGTCCAGTCCCTGGCTGGCGTCGATGCGCGCGAAACGCTGCGGCGACTCCGCCATGCGCGCCGCGTAGCCACCGGCGACCCGGGTGAAGAAGGCTTGCGACTCGGACTCGAACTTGTCCGGACTGCGGGCGCCGACCAGACGGCTGGCCGCGATCGCCGGCTCCAGGTCGAACCAGAAGCAGAGCTCGGGCTCCAGCAGACCGTCATCCGGCAGCTGCTGCACCCAGCGCTCCAGCGTGCGCAGCACCTGCAGGTCGAAGCCGCGGCCGTGGCCCTGGTAGGCAAAGCTCGCATCGGTGAAACGGTCGGAAATCACGACCTCGCCGCGCGCCAGTCCGGGCAGGATCACCTGCCGCACATGCTCGCGCCGGGCGGCAAACATCAGCAGCGCCTCGCTCAAGGGGTCCATCGCCTCGTGCAGCAGCAGCTCGCGCAGCTTCTCGCCCAGCGGCGTGCCGCCGGGTTCGCGCGTGAGCGTGACCTGACGGCCGCGCGCGCGGAACCAGTCGGCCACGGCAGCGATATGGGTGGACTTGCCGGCACCATCGATGCCTTCGAAACTGATGAACAAACCGGACTGGGTCATGAAATGGAAAGATGGAAGGCTCAACGGGCCAGGATGTAGCGGCGCACCGCCTGGTTGTGCTCTGCGAGCGTGGCGCTGAAATGGCTGCTGCCGTCGCCACGCGCGACGAAATAGAGCGCCTGGCTGTCGGCCGGGTGCAGCGCGGCGCGGATCGAGGCCAGGCCGGGCATGGCGATCGGCGTCGGTGGCAGGCCGGCGCGCGTGTAGCTGTTGTAGGGCGTGTCGGCCAGCAGGTCGCGCTTGCGCAGGTTGCCGTCGAAGCCGTCGCCCAGGCCGTAGATCACGCTCGGGTCGGTCTGCAGCCGCATGCCCAGCCGCAGGCGGTTGACGAAGACGGCGGCGATCAGCGCACGGTCGGCGCTGGCGCCGGTTTCCTTCTCGATCACGCTGGCGAGGATCAGCGCCTCTTCCTGGGAACTGAGCGGCAGGTCCGGCGTGCGCTCGGCCCAGGCTTGCGCGAGCTGGCGCTCCATCGCTGCGGCGGCCTGGCGCAGCACGGCCGAAGCCTTGGAATGCTTGGGATACAGATAGGTATCGGGGAAGAAACGGCCTTCCGGGTGCGCTTGCGGCAGACCGAGCGCGCGCATCAGCGCTTGCGGCTCCAGCGCATCGGGCAGGTCCCAGCTGAGCTGGTCGGCGTTCTTGAGCGCCTGCAGCACCTGGCGCCAGTTCCAGCCTTCGACCAGGGTGACGCGCCGCATGGCCTGCTCGCCGCGCACCAGGCGGCCGAGCAGCTGCTGCGGCGTCATGCCGGCGGGAATCTCGTAGCTGCCGGCCTGGATCTGGCGCGACTGACCCGACAGGCGCAGCCAGGCATGCAGCAGCCAGGCCGGCGTACTCACGCCCGCATCGTGCATCCGTGCTCCGACCTCGCGCGCCGATGAGCCGGCGGGGATGTTGAGTTCCAGCGTCTGCCCGCCCGCCAGATCGAGCGGACGCTGCAGCCACCAGGCCGCGCCAGCAGCTGCCATCACAGCTGTTGCGATCAGGCCGGACAGGACCGGAATCCACCTATTTTTCACTCGACGCTGCACAACCATCCGGCCTTTGGGAAAATCTGATTCCGCAATGATATTCGACCGCCGAGAATGGCGGCTCCAACCTCGAACCCGTCACCATGAGCGCAATCCTCCCCGACCAGCCAGCCGCCAGCCCATCGCCCGCCATCGACAGCGCCCTGACCGGACTGGCGCCGCTGGCACCATGGGGCGTGATCCGCGCCCAAGGGGCCGATGCGCCCTCCTTCCTGCACAACCAGCTGACGCAGGATTTCGCCTTGCTCGGCGGCGACACAGCGCGCCTGGCCGGCTACTGCTCACCCAAGGGCCGGCTGCTGGCGAGCTTCATCGGCTGGAAGGTGGCCGATGACGAGATCCTGCTGGTCTGCAGCCGCGACCTGCTCGTTCCCACGCTCAAGCGCCTGTCCATGTTCGTGCTGCGCGCCAAGGTCAGGCTCAGCGACGCCTCGGCCGAGTTCGGACTGTTCGGCGCGGCCGGGGCTGCCGTGCCGGCACAACTGCCGGAGGCGAACTGGTCCAGGCTGGCCGATGGCGCCGGCAGCTGGATCAGGCTGCCAGCAGCAGAAGGCGTCGCGCGCGCCCTGCTCTGCACCCAGGCACAAAATCCGCCAGCAGCGGCGCTGACGCCCGCGCTCTGGCAATGGCTGGAGGTGCGCAGTGGCGTCTGCCTGCTCAGCGCGCCGGTGGTCGATGAGTTCGTGCCGCAGATGCTCAACTACGAGTCGGTCGGCGGCGTCAACTTCAGGAAAGGCTGCTATCCCGGCCAGGAGGTGGTCGCACGCAGCCAGTACCGGGGTGCGCTCAAGCGCCGCGCCCACATCTTCCATTGCGCGGCGGAGGTCCAGGTCGGGCAGGAAGTCTTCCACGCCAGCGACGCCGAGCAGCCCTGCGGCCTCGTCGCGGCGGCGGCTCCGCACCCGCTCGGTGGCTGGGACGCTATCGTCTCGCTGCAGACCAGCGCCCTCGACGGCCAGGCGCTGACGCTCGGGTCGGCCTCGGGAGCGGCGCTGCAATGGCTGGCGCTGCCCTACGAGCTGCTGCAGGACATCTGATCGACGCCATGTGCCTGATCGCCTTTGCCATCGGTGCGCGGCCCGACCTGCCGCTGGTCATCGCATCCAACCGGGACGAGCAGTGGAGCCGGCCGACGCAGGCGCTGCAGGCCTGGGCGCTGCCCTCGGGCAAGCAGGCCTACTCGGGGCGCGACCTCCAGGCCGGCGGCACCTGGATCGGAATGGCGCAGGACGGCCGGGTCGCCATGCTGACCAATGTCCGCGACGGCAAGCCCGACATCGCGCCGCGCAGCCGGGGTGATCTGGTCACGGGCTGGCTCGATTCCGGTGCGAACTGGGAGGACTGGCTGCGGCGCTTCGAACCGCAGCTGTATGGCGGCTTCAACCTGGTGCTGGGCGACCTGGCGCGCGGACGCTGGGCCTGGATCAGCAACCGGACATCCAGCGCGGAACCGAAGCCCGGCCTGGGCGCGGCTGGCGCTGGCAGCCAGGCCATGCCTGCGGGCTGGCTGGGTCACGAGCTGGCCCCCGGACTGTACGGACTCTCGAACGCCGCGCTCGACACGCCCTGGCCCAAGACCGTGGCACTCAAGCGCGCGCTGGGACGTCATCTCGACGCCGGCGCCAGAGCCGACGATTCCGGTGACCTGCTCGCCGCCCTGCTCGACAGGGTGCCGGCACCGGATGCCGAATTGCCTGCTACCGGGATTGCGCTGGCAGTCGAGAAGGCGGTCTCCAGCGCCTTCGTCCATGTGCCGGAAATGAGTTATGGCACCCGCAGCAGCCTGTTGGTCCACTGGCACGCCGATGGCAAGCTTGATGCGCGCGAATGGACTCACGCAGCCCGGCCTGCTGCGGACCACCGACCCGATCGCTGGCCACTGGACGACAGCCGCTACAGCGCTCTTGCAGCAATGACGCTCGCATAGCCTTTTCACCGTGCCGGGACGTTTTCTGGCGCCACGGTAATGACGTAGTCGAGCCATTAACCCATAATCATCATCATTTTATCGCTTTCACGTCAAAATATTTTTAAAATGAAAACGTGTTCCCTTGCACATTCGCGGTCTGCGGTCAGGTGGCTGACGATCGCTGCAGCCACAGCCCTGAGTGCCTGCGGCTCGGTCACCCCTGTGGCGCTGGATCAGGAGGCCATGGTGCAGACCAACCAGGCTGACCGCAAAGCCGCACAGCAGGACGTCGAGCCCATCAAGGGGCCGGTGACGCTGGACGAGGCCATCGCCAGGGCGCTCAAGTACAACCTGGACCGCCGCTCCCGGCTGATGGAAGAGGCGCTGGCCCTGAACCAGCTTGACGTCAGCAAGCTCGACATGCTGCCCAAGCTCATGGCTCAGGCCGGCTATTCCGACCGCGACAAGGAAAAAGCCACCTACAGCAGCAAGTACACGCCGGAGCATGTGCCATCCGACTTCAAGACTTCCTCCTACTCGACCGAGAAAAGCCATGGCACGGTTGACCTGGGCCTGACGTGGAATCTGCTGGACCTCGGCCTGGGCTACTACGGCAGCCGGCAGCAGGCCGACCGCGTGCTGGTCGCAGCGGAAAAACGCCGCAAGGCCATGCACCTGCTGATGCAGGATGTGCGCACGGTCTTCTGGCGCGCAGCCAGCGCGCAGAAGCTGCGCAGCAAGGTCGTCAAGACGATCGCTCTGGCCGAGGAGGCGCTGGCCGACTCGCGCAAGGTCGAGGCCCAGCGCCTGCGCAACCCGCTCGACGCGCTGCGCTACCAGCGCCAGTTGCTGGAAAACCTGCGCCTGCTCGAGGCGATCCAGCAGGAATTGTCCAGCGGTCAGGTCGAGCTGGCCTCCCTGATCAACGCGCCCGTCGGCCAGACCATCAGGGTCGACGAAAGCCATGTCGAGCTGCTCGACGAGTCCGTCTTCAATTTGCCCCTGGCCCGCCTCGAGGAGGTCGCGCTCGAGAACAATGCCGATCTGCGCGAACAGCATTACAACAGCCGCATAGCGCGCGAGGAAGTGCGCAAGACCATGGTGCGCCTGTTCCCCAACCTGAGCTTCAGCTATGGGCTCAAGTACGATTCGGACCGCTATCTGGTGCACAACAACTGGAACGAGGCCGGCATGCAGGTCTCGTTCAACCTGTTCAACCTCTTTACCGGGCCCACCCAGATCAGGCTGGCCGAGGCCGGCGTCGCGCTGGCCGACCAGCGCCGCGTCACCACGCAGATGGCGGTGCTGACGCAGGTGCATCTGGCCCGGCTGCAGCTGACCAATGCCCGCAGCCAGTTCGCGCGCGCCGATGCGATCAACGTCACCGACCAGAAGATCGCCCGCCAGGTGCGCAACCGCGCGCTGGCGCAGGCGCAAAGCCAGCTCGACCAGGTGGCCAACGACACCACCGCCATCCTGAGCCTGCTGCGGCGCTATCAGGCGCTGGCACAGCTGCACCTGGCAGAAAACCGCCTGCTGGCCAACCTGGGACTGGACCCACGCATCGGCAGCACGAGTGAGCTCAGCCTGGCCGAGCTGACCCGTCAGGTCAAGCAAAACGGCACGCCTTGGGCAATCTTGCTGCAGTGAATTCATCCCACGTCCCAGTCAAGCCCATGCCTCCTATCCCCGCCCTGCCCCTCAAGGTCTCGTTGTGGCTGGCCGCCGTGAGTGCAGCCAGCGTTTGCGCGCAAGCACCGGCGCCTGCTGCGGCCAGTCCGGCCAGGCCAGCGATCGAGCGCCAGGAGATCCGCGCCCAGTTGCTGCCGCGCCGCTACACGACGATCGCCGCCGAGATCGGCGCCAAGGTCAGCCGGCTGCCGGTGGCCGAGGGCGGCGCCTTCAAGGCCGGCCAGCTGCTGGTGAGCTTCGACTGCTCGCTGCAGCAGGCCCAGCTGCAGAAGGCGCAAGCCGAACTCAACGGCGCCGAGCAGAGCCACAAGACCAATCTGCGCCTGGCCGAGCTCCACTCGGTCGGACAGCTCGAACTCGACCTGTCCAAGGCTGCCCAGACCAAGGCCAGGGCCGAGGTCAGCGCCAACCGGGCGCTGCTGGCCAAGTGCAGCATCGCTGCGCCCTACTCTGGCCGCGTGGCCGAGCAGAAGGTGCGCGAGCAGCAGTATGCGCAGCCGGGCCAGGCGCTGCTCGACATCCTCGACGACAGCGTGCTGGAACTCGAGTTCCTCGTGCCATCGGCCTGGCTGGGCTGGCTGCGTGTCGGCAGCGCCTTCCAGGTCGAGATCGACGAGACGCGCAAGAGCTATCCGGCCAGGTTCATCCGCATCGGCGCACGCGTCGATCCGGTCAGCCAGTCGGTCAAGGTCGCCGCTGCCATCGACGGCAAGTTTCCGGAACTCATCGCCGGCATGAGCGGCCGCGTCAAGGTGGCGCCACCCACCGCTCGTTGAACCAATTACCCAGAACTCAATCCCACTCAGGGCCGTTGAGCGGCTTTTTGCCGCCGGTTTGTCGCGAGCACCAAAATGAACCCCATCTACCGCAGCGTCTGGAACGGCGTCACCCGCACCTGTGTCGCCGCCGCCGAGATCGTGCGCGACAAGGGCAGCAAGAGTCGTTGCGCCGAAGGCAGCGCAGCCGTCCTGGACGGCTCGCCGCCGGCTGGCTCGACCCGGGAACAGCCGACCGCACGGCCGGCACCGCTGCAGTTCGGTGGTTTCCGGTCGATGGCGCTGGAGCAGCGCTTCATGTTTGACGGTGCGGCGGTGGCCGATGCGGTAGATGCCGTCAGTCAGCCGGTT
>JACCEC012125140.1_pt1 | contig 12159 bp, 17 predicted proteins | sample 7450121 | NCBI WGS metagenome assembly JACCEC01 (sample SAMN15323455, study PRJNA562643) | freshwater metagenome | isolation source: river surface water | place: USA:Blue River Watershed | collected 2017-08-18 | reverse complement strand
GAGCCAAGTCCAAAGTTGCAAAAAGTTTTTGACCAAGCGGTTAATTTTGCTAAAAAGTTAAATCACGAATATGTTACATTAGAACATATTGTTTTTTCCATTGTTAATGATTCAGAAATCGCACAGTTTCTTGTAGACTACGGCGCAAATGTTGATTATCTAAAAAGTAATTTAGAATATTATTTAAAAAATCAACTTGTAGACATTTCTAACTTGCCTTCAGATGCAAGACCAAAGAAAACAAATTCCGTTGAAAGAGTTCTTAATAGAAGTTTTACTCAGGTTCTATTCAGTGGTAGACAACAAATTGAAATCGTTGATATTATTATCAGCGTTCTTTCTGAAAAAAGATCATTTGCATATTTTTACCTAAGTAAATCCGGAGTCTCAAAAGAAAAATTCATTGAGTTCTGCCAGGAAAAACTTGAAGTAACTGACGAAGAACATCCTGTTCAGAATGTCACACAAATAGATAAAATTCTTAATACTTTCTGCACCAATCTAAGTCAACGTGCTAAAGAAAAGAAAATTGATCCAGTCATTGGTAGAGATGATGAGATTGAAAAGATTCAGTTAGTACTTGCACGTCGTAGTAAATCAAATGTCTTAATGGTTGGCGATCCTGGGGTAGGTAAGACTGCTATTGCCGAAGGACTGGCTCGAAAGATCTATGAAAAGAAAGTACCTAAGTTTATTCAAGGATTTCAGGTATATACCTTAGATATTTCTGCGCTCTTAGCTGGTTCAAAATATCGAGGAGACTTTGAAGAACGAATCAAAGCGGTATTGACAGCATTAGACAAAAAAGGAAAAGTTATTCTGTTTATCGACGAAGCTCATATGATGAGCGGCGCAGGTGCAGCTAATAATTCTCCCAATGATCTAGCAAATATGCTGAAGCCTGCACTAAGCAGTAAGAATGGTATTAAAGTTGTTGCGTCAACTACCTGGGAAGAATATCGCAAGCACTTTGAAAAGGATCGTGCGCTAATGCGTCGATTCCAACGAATCACAGTTGATGAACCAACACCAGAATTAAGTGTAAAGATCCTTAAAGGGATTAGAAAATATTACGAAGAACATCACGGTGTTAAGATCACTGACATTGCCATTGAACAGGCAGTTAAGCTCAGTGTTAAGTATATGCCGGATAAGAAATTGCCCGACAAGGCTATCGATATCATAGACTGTGCCTGTGCAAGATATAAGTTAGCTGATTTTGACGAAGGCACCGTTAACTTTGTTGACCTTGAGCAGATTATGTATGAAGTTTCTAAAATGGTTAATATGCCGTTGGAAACAGTAAGTCAGAAAGAAAGTAAAAATCTTTCAGACCTAGAAAAAAATATGAAGTCTGTGGTTTTTGGTCAAGACTCAGCTATCGACAATGTGTTAGATAAAATCTTTGTTGCACAGGCCGGAATGAAAAGTCCCAATAAACCCATTGGAGCATTTTTATTCTCAGGACCAACTGGCTGCGGAAAGACTGAAGCAGCAAAACAGCTTTCTGAAAAGATGGGCCTACCTATGATTAGATTTGATATGAGTGAATATCAAGAAAAACATAGCGTTGCAAAATTGATTGGTGCTCCTCCGGGTTATGTTGGCTTCGAAGATAACGCAGGCCAACTTATTGTAAAATTACAAGAAACACCCAACTGTGTTCTGCTACTTGACGAAATTGAAAAAGCACATCCAGATGTAACCAATGTTCTTTTACAATTTATGGATAACGGGTTTATTACTGGCAGTAACGGAAAAGTTGCTGATGGACGAAATACTATTCTAATTATGACCAGTAACTTAGGTGCTGCCGATAACGAACGTAATACTATTGGGTTTGGCGATTTAGAGCGCGAAGGCGAAGACGACAAAGCTATTAAAAAATTCTTTACTCCAGAATTTAGAAATAGACTTGATGCTGTAATCAAATTCCGTAAATTGAGTAAAGACAATGTTAAGATGATTGTTGATAAATTTATCAAAGATCTTAATAATCAAATTAAAGATAAAAGAGTTGAGATTGTCTTAACAGAACAGGTAAGAAACTGGCTAGCAGAAAAAGGGTTTGATCCTAAAATGGGAGCCAGACCGTTGGCCAGAGTCATTGATAACAAAATTAAAACTCCGTTGAGTAGAAAAATTCTGTTTGGTGATCTAAAAGACGGTGGCATTGTAACTGTTGAAGTTAACAACGACGAACTTGATTTTGATATTAGAGAAGCTCCAATTGTTCTAACTAAAGAGCAAAAACGAGCATTAAAGGCAGCTCAGAGAGCACTGCTCGAACAAGCGGCCCAGGAAAATGAAGATGTTACTGAAAACAAAGAGGACTCAGCGTAAGTTTTACGGCAAGTGGCTTTACAAGGTCAGTCTTCGATTAGAAGGCTGTGCCTTGTTTAGACATAAAGATCTTTTAGAAGTAATAGATTTTTGCAATCAAGAAAGTATAAGCTCAACTGACAAATCTAGATTTACGACTCAAGGAAAAGCGTGGAATAACAAAGTAAATTTATATAAGGTTACAAGTTTTTTAACGAAATTTCCTGCAGATACTTGGTCTAAAAGAATAGAAACTGATATCCTTGATCTTTATACCAACGACGAAGAGATGTTTAATTCGTGTTGTGATCAATTTTCCTCGTTAGTAAGACTATGCGCTAGTCCCTTAAAAGAAAACATACCTTTACTAAATTCTCCTTATACTATACTTGCTAACAAATTACCACACAACATTTATAGATACAAGGTATATCTAACTCCACACGCCGTTGATCCAGATCTTACAACAAGAAAACAGTATATAAAATGGTTAGAAGAACAGGCACCTAGAATAAAAATTAGCTCTGCTGTAAAGTCTTGGTTTTTAAAATGTCATTATAATTGGGATCGAAGATATCTTTTGGTGGAAGACGAACAAACACTACTTATTTTAAAGCTACGAGATAGTTCTGCTGTAGGGCAAACGTATAAATACGTTATAGCGAAGAAATAATTAAACGGAACTATTATGCCTAGCCAAAGCGTTACTCTTTTACCCCAAGTTTCCCAAGTAGGAAGTTTTGTAAGCACCACCCCAGCAAAGGGTGATGGTTATTATAATCTTGGAGATGGGCTACATACCGCTGTTTTCACCTTTCAAAACTTTATTGGCGAAGTGCATTTAGAAGCTTCTCTAGTTTTAAATCCGCAGAATACTGACTGGTTTGAAATTGATTCAACTAAGTTTGAACCTAATACTGGGCTAACAGGCTCGCAATTCGTTAACTTTTATGGAAATTTTGTCTGGATCAGAGCAAAAGGTACCTTAGTTAGCGGAAGTATTAGCAAAATCCAATACAATCACTAAGTTTATTAAAACGATAAATATAGTATGACCTTTTGGAAATACTATGAATATCGGTTCCTTTAAATATACTGAACTAAATCCTAGTGATCCCGTAGGTGATTTTTTTGTAAAAATGCAGGTACTTGACGAAATAATAGCAGACCCGTGTTCAAAAAAAGATGCAGAGCTACTTAAAGAGGTTTCAAACAGAAGAGCAGCACTTGTAGCCGAAGCAGAATTTAAAGGAATATTCAGAGGCAGGAGTTATTGATGTTATTGAGAGAGATGTTTAGTCCCCTAGGCGGGCCACAAAAAGATGAAACTGATGTTGATTGGATTGGAGATCTAAAATTCTTCATAGACAATAATGACGATCTTCTTCAAAACTATCTATTTCCTGCTGTTAAAAAGCATAAGGCACATATGGGCCACCCTAGAGCATATACCATTTACATTAAGCCAATATTAAAATGTAAAGAAAAATATGTAGAAAAATATCAAATAGAAGATTCAGATTCAAAGCTGTCAAAAGATCTCGTAATTGAACTTGCAAAAAGAATGGCAGACGAACAAGAAACCCACATTAAAAATAAAGACTATAATAAAGTAGCTGAATCAAGCTATGGTAAGTATTGGTGTTCAACAGATAAAAAATGGAAGAACCGTCAAGGCCCTAAGCAAAAGAGATCATCATGAAAATAAAAGATTTCGTACCAGTAAATAAACCTCGTAACTTTGTAGCTAAGAATGCTATGAAGACCACTTCCGGAGCGGGCGCACATCGAGACAAAAAGAAAGAACAGAAACAGGGATACGAAAAACACAAAGGCAAAGATGTTGCGGAAGATACAAATATTCCTTTTAATCAATGTCCCCATTGCTCCGGTCCTATCTTTCACGAAAGTTTATTGAGTGAAAAACAAGATGCTTGTTATCATAAAGTTCGTAGCAGATACAAAGTATGGCCAAGTGCATATGCTTCAGGTGCTCTAGTTCAGTGCCGTAAGAAGGGTGCTAAGAATTGGGGTAACAAAAGTAAATGAAAATCTCTCAAGTCATCGAAGGTAAATTTAGATCTAAAGACATTGACGAGTTCGTTCCCAATGACGATTCGTTAGATGATCTAAAAAGTAAGTACCTCCCGGATTGGGAAATGTTAGATCATAGATATCTTCAAGCCAAATATGTAGCCAAAGATCAAAGACACGCAATAGAGTTTATAGAATTCATTAATCGAATATCTGAAAAATTAGATCATTTTGCCGAAGTAACACAAGATGTTGCTGAGGTCACTGTCAAAACTTCAACTTTTGACGTTAAAGGTCTTACAATTTTAGATTTTAAAATTGCTCTGTTCATTGACAATTATGCAAGTCGTAATGATATTGAACAGGTTAGAATGAGCGGAAACTTTGGAATGCACGAAGGATGGAGTGAAAAATACAAACGCTCTATTAACTGTGCTAATCCTAAAGGATTTAGTCAGAAGGCTCATTGTGCTGGTCGTAAGAAAAAAGAAAGCATTGAAGAAGACCTTCGTAAATGGTTCAAAGAAAAGTGGGTAAGATTTGGTCCTGACGGAAAAATACGAGGCGATTGTGCTAGAGAAAAATCTTCAGAAGGAAAACCTAAGTGTTTACCTCAGAGCAAGGCTCAGTCGCTAGGAAAAAAAGGTAGAGCTACAGCAGCAGCACGTAAACGTAGAGAAGATCCTAATCCAGAACGCAAAGGCGCAGCTAAAAATGTCAGAACTAGATGAAATAAAATTATTAGCTGGAATAAAACCTTTCAAGGGATACAAACCTTACGAAGGTAGTAACATCTCCATTACCGGAAATGAAAAGGGCGAGCTACAAAAAAAGCATAACATTAAACCGGGTACTCCAGAGTGGTTTAAGCTATGGTTCAGCAAACCTTACCTAACTGGTGAAAAACCATTATGAGAATAAAAGAATTAATTGTTGAAGGCAGAACAGGTAGCCTGCAATCTGATGTTGCAAGAGCAATTCCTGCTGCTTTTGTTATTCCCAAATTGCCTAATCAAGATCCGTATAAACAATATCGATTTGGTCTAGCACTGGCTAATGCAAGATCTAGAAAAGCCAAAGAAAATGAAGGGTTAGAGGAATTCAGTGCAGAGAGTCCCTGGGGTGAAAATGCCATAGTAGTGAGTTATTCAAATACAACTAAAGACATTATTGACGATGCTTTAAAAGCAGTTGGATTGAATTCAAAAGATAAGAAACAAATTACAACATCAAAAAGCGAAGAAGATTACGATGTAAATAATCAAAGCCCCGTGGCTAAACCAAAAAGAAATAGGTATTGAATATGAGAGCATCTGAATTTTTATCTGAACAAGAATTAAAAGACGTTTCGTTAAATCTCAACGAACCGATGTTAGAAGAAACTTATGAAGGTGATGATTTTTTTGAAGCCTACGGAGTTCTTTGGTTCAACGAAGATTACTTAGACGAAGCAGAATATAGAGGAAGAAAAGTTCCCCTTGGTAAACCAATGAGGGGAGATGTTAAAAAATTTAAAGTCTACGTAAAGGATCCAAAGACTGGAAATGTTAAAAAAGTCAACTTTGGCGATCCTAATATGAAGATTAAAAAATCTAATCCTGCACGTAGACGTAGCTTTAGAGCTCGTCACAACTGTGATAATCCCGGACCAAGAACCAAAGCTCGCTATTGGAGCTGCCGTAAGTGGTAATATGAGAGCTAACGAATTTATTAGTGAAAAGAAAAAACGTAGGAAGCCTAGATGGGCAGCTTACGGTCCAGGGCCATTTGGTGGTTACGGCTATCTAACGGGTTATGGCGGTGAAGGTAGTGTAGGCGAAGCATCTTATGAGGGAAACATAGGTGCTATGGAAGTTTTCAAGTTTATGCAAAAGGCCACAGACTTTGAAAAAACACTTCTCCAAAAATTAATCAGCGAAAAAAATTACAGCAGAGCTTGGGCATTGGTACAAGGAGTCACTGGAACTAAATTAGTAGGAAAAGAATTTGAAGGCGTAGAAGAAGGTTGGAAAGACTGGATGGCTGCAGGTGCATTAGGTACCGCACTGGCACTAGGTGGCAGCGGCGACGCTGAAGCTGCTCACACAAAACAAAAAGATCCTATTTCACAGATAAGTCAAAAAGAAATTGCAAAATCTGTTACAGGTAATCCCCACGAAGTATTCTTAAAGAAAGAAGCAGAGAAGGCCGGAATACGAGGTCAAGAACTAGCCGCATTTCTAGCACAGTGCGCTCACGAAACATTAGATTTCAAACATATGAAAGAGATAGGCGGATCTCTAGATTTTAAAAAATATGATATAAAGTTTGCTCCTAAAAAGGCTAAAGTTTTAGGAAACACTAAACCAGGCGATGGTGCAAAATACAAAGGCAGAGGTTACATCCAGCTTACTGGAAAATATAATTATAAAAAAGCTGGAGAAGCATTAGGCATAGATCTTGTCAACAAGCCAGAGCTGTTAGAAAAACCAGAAATTGCTGCCAAGGCCGCAGTTTGGTTTTGGAAAGAACGTGTTCGTGATAAAGTTGATAGCTTTAAAGATACCAAAGCTGTTACTAAACCAATCAACCCAGGAATGAAGCATCTCGATCAAAGAAAAGAGAAGCACAAAGAATTTATGGTGGCTATGAAATGAGAGCTTCAGAAATACAACCAAGAAAATTAGTTATCTTTGACATAGATGACACATTGGTTCATACACAGACAAAAGTTCACGTTGTCAAAGATGGCGAAATAGTCAACAGCCTAAATAGTCACGACTTTACACACTATAAACTAAAACCAGGTGAAAGTTTTGACTTTGAAGATTTTCGCAATGCTAAAGAATTTTTTGAAAAATCAAAACCTATCATTCCTATGATGAATCAGCTTAAACGTGATATTGCTACAGGTAATAAAGTAGTAATGGTCACTGCTCGTGCAGATTTTGATGACAAAGAATTGTTTTTAGATACGTTTCGTAAGTACGGTGTTGATATGAGCAAGGTTCACGTTTATCGTGCAGGCAATATCAAAGGCGGAACTACAGAAGAACGAAAAAAATTAATCATTAAAAAATTATTAGACAGTGACAATTTTACCAAAGCTATAATGTATGATGATGCTAAACCTAATCTACACAGCTTTATAGAACTAAAAAAAGAACATCCCGATACTAGATTTTATGCTTGGCACGTTAGTTTAGAAGGTGAAGCATCAGAATATATGAGAGAAGGGTTAACAGCATCGGCTAGACAAAAATCCAATAATATTGAATTTGAAGATCAACACCCAAATGAACAACCCCGCGGTCCAGAAATTAAACCTACAATGCCAAAAGGAACCCTTAAAGTAGATGTCAGCGATGTCTACGATTGGTATAAGTTAGGAATGCACATCTCTAATTTAAAAGGGTTAGGAAAGCACGATTTTGGTAAAGGTCCTCCTAATACAATATTTTCTTTTGGAGACGAAGATCTAGAACACAAATATATCAAGGCGTTATTAAAAACAGGGTTAACTACTACAGATATTGATCCTAAATCTCACGATAAGAAAAAAGGTCAAAAGACAGATCCCACTTATAATGTAGAGAACTTTGCTGACGGTAAAATTAAAGGAAAAAGCCGACCTGGCAGAGTTAAAAGGGCCGGCGCTAGTTGTTCTGGATCTGTAACAGATTTACGCAAGAAAGCTAAAAATAGCAGTGGTGAACAAGCTAAAATGTATCACTGGTGTGCTAATATGAAATCGGGCAGGAATAAATAGTATATTATGAAACTTAGAGAGCTTTTAGAAACAGCAACAGCAGGGGCTACTTCGTCAGGAAATATATCTGCGGTAGTTAGTCCCCATCTTGCTATAGGAACTCCTAATAAATCTTATACAGGAAGTCCTGGAAAATCAGGCACTAAAGCTCCAAAACCTCCTAAGATTAAAATGCAAAAACCTACCGATAACGCTCTTGATATGGATCAAAATATCTTTGGTAGCGGTAAAGCAATAAAACGATAAATACTTTAAGAACTGAGGAACACTCAAATGGATTTTAAATCAATTTTAAACAAACTAGACAGTATGGAAGCACCTCCAAAAGGTGTACCTGCTCCTGAACTACCAAAAGCAGTTCAGCTCGATGAAAGCGCACAGCTTCGTGTTTTAGCTGGTCGATCAACTATTCTTGCAGAATCTGCATTAATGGAAAAGGCGATGAGTCAAGCACAACAACAGGCTGCTGGTGCTGCCCTAGCTGCTAAAAGAGGAGATGCTCCTAAGAGTGGCCTTAAAGGTGCTAGCAAAGAAATGCTAAGTATGAGCACAAAAGAATTAGAAAAAATTGCTGGTACTAAGCACAAAGGACTTCCTAAGAAGAAAACAGAAGAATCCGTTAAAGAAGATATGAAGGTCGGCGACACTAAAAAAACAGCCACTGGCGAGTTAACTAAAACTAAATCTGGTGTGGTTCATAAGCGTACAGATTATAAAGACGACGAGCACGGTGAAGCACCTAGCACAGTTAAACAAAAATCTGCCGCAGAAAAGAAAGCAGACAAAGAAAAAGATATCAAGCTACCTAAGCACAAGGGCAAGACTTGGGGTATGAAAGGCGGAGAAAAGTTTGGTACAAAAGAAAGCGTTGAAGAAGCAGCCAAGCCAGACTTCTTAGATGTTGACGGAGACGGAGACAAGACAGAGCCAATGAAAAAAGCTGCCGCCGAAAAAGGTGGTGATAAGAAAGATGGCAAGAAAGGTATGACTGCTAAACAGGCAAAATACTTTGGCAAGAAGAATGAATCGGTCAAGTCTTCAAAAGAAGTAATTTCAGAAAGTACATTGACATTTGCTAAGGCACTACAAATTATTAAAGAAAGCAACGGCACAGCTCAGATTGATCCTTTAGATGGCGATCTTTGGAAGTGGGCGAGACGAGTAGCAGAAAGCAAATTTACAGAAAGTGTTAAAATTGATGTATATGCTGCAACTACCTACGAAAGAATGGGCGGTACTTGGAGTATTGTTCAGATTAACGAGTAAGTGACACAAAAACAAAAATGGGCCGCAAGGCCCATTTTTTATGACTGAAAAACTTTTTGCAAAGCTTCTATTAGATCTTCTATCATCCCGTCGTCATGGAATGGAGTAGGAGCAAAGCGCAGCCGTTCAGTGCCAACGTCAACGGTAGGATAATTAATAGGTTGTACATAGATATTATGGTCCTCTAAAAGTCGATCACTCATTAATTTACATCTTTTAGCGTCTCCTACTAGAACTGGTACTATATGTGTTGTACTACAATCCATAACAGGAAGATTTGCTGCCTTTAATCTATTTTTTAATACCTGCGAACGTTCTTGATGTTTTTCTCTAATTTCATTGTGTTCTTTAAGAAACTTAACTGCCGCAAGAGCACCTGCACAGGTAACAGGACTCATTGATGTTGTAAAAATAAAACCTGCAGCAATACTTCTTATGGCATCAATAACTTCTTTGTCGGCGGCGATATATCCGCCTTGCACTCCAAAGGCCTTTCCCAAGGTGCCATTGACTATGTCAATTCTATCTTGAAGATTTAATTCTTCAAGTTTACCTGCTCCACGCTTTCCATAAAGACCCACAGCGTGTACTTCATCTATATAGGTAATGGCTTCATACCTGTCAGCGAGATCGCAAATCTTTTTTATTAAACTAACATCACCGTCCATACTATAAACAGATTCAAAAACAATGCAAGGAGTTCTTCCTGCAGAAACTGATTTTTTAAGACAGTCTTCTAAATTTTCTAAATTGTTATGTTCAAAAATTTGTTTAGGAGCTCGGCTATGACTTATTCCTATAATTAAACTATTATGATTATTACTATCACTGATAAATTCTATGTTTGAAATAATTTTTGACAATGCAATAATTGTCCACTCATTGGCCACGTAAGCACTGCTAAAAAGTAATGAAGATCCTTTTTTATGCAGAGATGCTAGTTCTTGTTCAAGGGCAACGTGGTAATGACTGGTGCCTGCAATATTTCTAGTGCCGCCACTGCCTGCACCAGTCATTTCTAACGCCGTTCTCATTGCGTCTATGACGACCTTGTGCTGACCCATACCTAGATAATCGTTAGAGCACCAATTAACGATATTTTTAATTGCATAAGGACCGTACCAAATGGCCTGAGGAAATTTTCCTTTTTCTCTCAATATGTCATTGAAGACTCTATACTTGCCTGTGTCTTTAAGATCTTTTATTAATTGTTGGAATGGTTCTTTTTTAATCATAACATTTTGGCTCAGATAAATATTTATAGATGAGACACACTACCTTAGGACCTTATGGTTTACGTAAGTGTGGGGCGGCTGCTGCCTCGGCATTCAAATTCGCTACTTGAATGCCGAAAGTGAGCTTTTTTATTTGACTTTTATTCTAATAATCTGCTATATTATTTCAATACATTAAGGAGAACTTATGGCAAAGATGTATGGTCCCGAAGAAAGGGCTAAACTTGAAAGGCTCATTAACGAAGGCGGAAATGTTCTTAGAGAAATTGAAGATCTTCAAGAAGGTCTCAAAGAAACCGTCAAGGCAGTTGCAGAAGAATTAGATATTAAGCCATCCTGGATTAACAAAGCAATTAAGATTGCTCATAAGGATAATTGGAAAGACCACGAAACAGAGTGGGACGAAATTGAAATGATTCTTGGAGTTACCAAGAAGTTGCCAGAAAAAGATTAATGGTTAACGACATATTTCGACCAACAATTGAATGGATCCAAAATGACTGGCATAGCAATCCTTTTCGTTTTGGTGTTGAGCTCTTCGCTTGGGCTATATCAATTGGTTGTGCGATCACAATGGCCCTTACAGTCCCCAATCCGCCTCTTTTGGTTTTATATCCTATATGGATTCTTGGTTGTGCTATGTACGGTTGGGCTGCTTGGACTCGTAAAAGTTTTGGTATGCTGGCCAACTACCTGTTACTAGTTACCATAGACTCTGTTGGTTTGATAAGAATGTTAATTCAATTATGACTATTGCGATATTAAAAATCTTTTTAAATTGGATTTTAATGGGATCTGTCATTGCAATTATAATGACATCAATGTTATACTTTGCTGTCTTGTGTGAAAAAGTTGTTGATACATTGACCGATAGATAAATATCTCAGAGTAAGGTTTGATCAGCCATAAATGATCGTTTTGGTTTGCTAGCCGAAAATAGCAAGGAGAAAAATGAGTTACGTAGATGCGTTCTATGATCGCGAAGCCGATATCGTTTCTGTCGTTGAAAGAGATGAAAAAGGTAAGCGTCATTTCAAAGAATATCCAGCAAGATATATCTTCTATTACCCTGACCCTAAGGGAAAATACCAAAGTACTAACAGCGAACCCCTTAGTCGTGTAACCTGTAAAAATCTAAAAGAGTTCCACAAAGAGCTTCGTATCCATAGCGGGTATAAATTATACGAAAGCGATATTAATCCCATTTATCGTTGTCTTGAAGAAAACTATCTCAATGTCGATGCTCCTAAACTTAATGTAGCATTTTTTGATATTGAAGTAGACTTCGATCCAGAACGTGGTTATGCATCGCCCGACGATGCATTTATGCCTATCACTGCCATTGCTGTCTATCTTCAATGGTTAGAAACTATGATCTGTCTAGCTATTCCACCTAAGACATTGTCTATGGAAGAAGCTAAAAAGATGGTTGCTAACATTCCAAACGTTCATCTATTTGAAAGCGAAGACGATCTTTTAGATACATTTTTGAATCTTATAGATGATGCTGATGTACTCAGCGGGTGGAACAGTGAAGGCTACGATATTCCTTAT
>JACCEC010371586.1_pt1 | contig 12160 bp, 10 predicted proteins | sample 7450121 | NCBI WGS metagenome assembly JACCEC01 (sample SAMN15323455, study PRJNA562643) | freshwater metagenome | isolation source: river surface water | place: USA:Blue River Watershed | collected 2017-08-18 | reverse complement strand
GTGGTTCAACACCTATCCCGCGCAGGTTTTCATGGGCGACGTGGGAGCTCTGGCATTGGGCGCAGCGCTCGGCGTGGTTGCGGTGATTGCCCGCCATGAAATCGTGCTCTTCATCATGGGCGGAATCTTCGTCATGGAGACCGTGTCCGTCATTCTTCAGGTGGGATCATTCAAGTTGCGTGGCAAGCGCATTTTTCGCATGGCGCCACTTCATCACCATTATGAATTGAAGGGCTGGCCGGAGCCGCGTGTGATTGTGCGTTTCTGGATTATCACGGTGATGCTCGTGCTGTTCGGGCTGGCGACATTGAAATTGCGTTAAAGGTAGAGATTGGAAGTTTGAAAGGCAGTTTGGCAGGCAGATCGTAGAGACAGGCGAATGACCAAGGCGGGAAACCAGGTGTCAGAAAAAATTCGAGTCATAGCGGGATTGGGGAAAACAGGTTTGTCCTGTGCCCGCTATCTGCACTCGCTCGGAGAAAAATTCGCCGTCGCCGATAGTCGTCTGAGTCCGCCCGGGCTGGCCGAGTTTCGCGCAGAGTTCCCCGCTACTACTCTGGAGCTTGGAGGGTTTCCCGAGGCAATGTTTATGGAGGCTGCCGAGCTGATCGTCAGTCCTGGCATCAGTCTGCAGACGCCGGCAATCAAGGCCGCCATGGATGCAGGGGTGCGCGTCTGTGGCGACATCGATCTCTTCAGCCGAGTCGCCAACAAGCCGATAGTGGCTGTCACTGGTTCCAACGGCAAGAGTACCGTAGTCACACTGGTCGGCGAGATGGCGAAAGCTGCGGGTATCAAAGTGGGGGTCGGCGGCAATCTTGATGGTGCCGGTGCCGCGCCTGCACTCGATCTGCTACGCAATGGCGGCAGTGATCTGTATGTTCTGGAACTCTCCAGCTTCCAACTCGAAACGACGCACAATCTCTGCGCCGAAGTCGCTGTAATACTGAACTTGAGTGAAGACCACCTGGATCGCTACACGACCATGCAGGATTATCTCGTGGCCAAACAGCGCATATTTCTTGGGTGTCGTCAGATTGTTGCCAATCGTGATGACCTCGCGAGTGCACTGCCACCAACGAATTCCGCCATTGTCCACAGTTACGGTCTTGATGTTCCCGTTGTCGGCAACTGGGGAATTGTGCGAGCGGACGGACAGGATTTTCTAGCCTGCGGCAGCGAAAGGCTGCTGGCGGTGAAGGAATTGAAAATAGCGGGCAAGCACAATGTCTCCAATGCCTTGGCCGCGCTCGCTCTCGGCGAGGCGATTGGTCTGCCGCGTCAGAGCATGCTGGCAACCCTGAGGAGCTTTCCTGGTCTGCCGCACCGTTGCCAGTGGGTTCGCAACTTGCGTGGCGTGGACTTCTACAATGATTCCAAAGGCACCAACGTCGGTGCGTCGCTGGTGGCGATCGAGAGTCTTGGCGAACTGGCCGCGGGGAAACTCGTCCTGATTGCCGGGGGTGTTGACAAGGAAGCAGATTTTTCCGGCATGGCCTCTCATGTTGCCAGATTCGTGAAGTTGCTGGTGCTGATCGGCCGTGATGCGGGAAACATCGCCGCCGCATTGAAAGGCGCGACCGAGATGGTGTTCGCCACCACGTTGCAGGAAGCGGTTGCCATATCGGCGCGCCGGGCAACGGCGGGTGACGCGGTACTGTTGTCGCCAGCCTGTGCGAGCTTCGATATGTTTTCCGATTTCACCCATCGTGGCCGCGTATTCATTGAAGCAGTGGAGGCGTTGCAATGACCATGCAATCCTCCTCCGTGAAAGTATCAAAGATCAGTACGCTGGAACTGTTGCAAAATCGCATGCAGTCTCCTGGTCAGCCCAACACATTACTGGTCGTGATGTTCCTGCTGATGACCATCGGACTGCTGATGATGACGTCTGCATCCATCGAGATTGCCAATGGGCAGTACAACGACCCGTTCTTCTATTTCAAACGGCAGTTGTTTTTTTCGGTATTGACTGCGGTCATCGTGGTGGTCACGCTGACCATCCCAGTACGCGCGTGGTATTCCATCAGTCTGCCTCTGCTGTTGATCTCTTTTGCATTGCTGACACTGGTACTGGTGCCGGGGGTGGGGCGCGTCGTCAATGGCAGCGCACGCTGGATCGATCTTGGATTCTACAATCTGCAGCCCTCCGAGCTGGCGAAAATATTCATCGTTGTTTATCTCGCCGCTTACCTGGAGCGTCATCGTTTCTCCGTCGTAGAAACCTGGGCAGGCTTCATCAAGCCGATGGTGATACTGGCTGGTGCCATCGTGCTGCTGCACTTTGAGCCGGATCATGGGGCGATGGTCATACTGATCGGAACGACCTTCAGCATGATTTTTCTGGCCGGCGCCAAGCTGCATCGTTTCGCGCTGGTGTTGATGTTGTGCGTCTCGGCGGTGGTAGCTCTCGCCATCATGAAGCCCTATGTGCTGGACCGCTTCTCGTCGTTCCTCAACCCCTGGGCCGCCGAATATGTCTATGGAGAAGGTTATCAGTTGACTCAGGCGTTGATCGCCTTTGGTCGCGGTGGCTGGTTCGGAGAAGGGCTGGGGAACAGTATTCAGAAACTCCACTTCCTGCCCGAGGCCCACACAGACTTCGTGCTTGCCATCGTTGCGGAGGAATTTGGTTTTGTCGGTGTCAGCGTGGTCGTAGGGCTGTTCATCGCGCTGGTCGCTCAGGCTTTCAAGATTGGCAAGCGCGTCGAGCTTGCCGGCAACCTCTTTCCTGCCTATCTGGCCTATGGCATTGCAATGTTGTTTGCCTGCCAGACACTCATCAATGTCGGTGTGAATATCGGGTTGCTTCCGACCAAAGGTTTGACGCTGCCATTCCTAAGCTACGGTGGCAACAGTCTGCTGATCAGTGGCTTCATGGTGGCGGTGCTGGTGCGTATTGATTACGAATACGCGCAGAGCACGTTGAGGGCATCTGTCCAGACGATAGCAGGCAGCGGCAAGCGAGGTGCGCGATGAACAGTACCGCCAACATTGCCTCTGAAAATGCCATTGGCACGGTGTTGATCATGGCTGCAGGTACCGGAGGTCACATCTATCCGGCCCTGAGCATAGCGCGCAATCTGCATGCCCGCGGCTATCGCACGGAGTGGCTGGGTACAACGCGCGGTCTGGAAGTAGAGGTGCTGCGCGACTCCGATATTCCGCTGCATTTTATCGACGTCAAAGGGTTGCGTGGCAAGGGGCTGAAGAGCGCTTTGCAGGCACCGTTCATGATTGCTTCTTCCGTGTGGCAATCGCTGCGCGTGTTGCGCGAAGTCAAGCCGTGCTGCGTACTCGGCATGGGCGGTTATGTGACTGGCCCCGGCGGAGTTGCCGCCAGACTGACTGGTCGACAGTTGTTGATTCACGAACAGAACGCGATTGCCGGTTTCAGCAACAAGCTGCTGGCACGCATTGCGAATCGTGTAATGGAGGCCTTTCCGGGCACCTTTCAAGCGGCACCGAAAGTGATCTGCACCGGCAATCCAGTGCGTGCCGAAATTGTCGCACTGACAGCGTCAGCGGAAAAATTGCCTGATGCCGGTGTGCCTCTGCGTGTGCTGATTGTCGGTGGCAGTCTCGGTGCCGTCGCTATCAATCGACTGATTCCCGCCGCGTTGCAGCTTCTGAGCTCAGGCAGTCGACCACACATATGGCACCAGACCGGACGCAACAATCTGGACGAGACACGCAGTCTCTATGCCGACGTTGACATCGGCATCAATGAGACGTGCCGCGTTGATGCCTATATCCACGACATGGCTGCCGCCTACGCATGGGCTGATCTAGTGATCTGTCGTGCCGGTGCATTGACTGTCAGTGAAATTGCTGCGGCAGGCTTGCCCTCCATGCTGATCCCGTTTCCTCATGCGGTCGATGATCACCAGACCCGCAATGCCCACTGGCTCAGCGATGCGGGCGCCGCACTGTTGCTGCCGCAGAGCACACTGACCGCGGAGTTGCTCGCCGCACAACTGAATACTTTCATGAATGACAGGAATCTGCTGCGCTCCATGGCTGGTGCTGCGCGTGCCCTGGCACGTCCCGAGGCGTGTGACCTGGTTGCACTGGAGTGCATGGAGGCCTGCAAAGGCAAGTGATGAGATGACGAATCAACGACAGAAAGCCCGACTACACTTTGTCCCCGAGATGCGCCGCATCAAGACCATTCATTTCGTTGGTATCGGTGGCGCGGGGATGTGCGGCATCGCCGAAGTGCTGTTGAACCAAGGCTACCGCATTACTGGCTCCGATCTCAAAGGGTCAGCTGTCACTGCAAGATTGGTTGGCCTGGGTGCTACTGTTTACATCGGACATAGCGCCAGCAACATCGAGGCTGCTGATGTGGTGGTGTATTCCAGTGCGGTGAAGCCGGACAATCCCGAACTCAGTGCCGCTCGTGAGCTGGGCAAGCCCATCATCGCGCGTGCAGAGATGCTGGCTGAACTGATGCGCTATCGTCACGCCATCGCCATTGCCGGAACTCACGGCAAAACCACGACCACAAGTCTGGTGGCTTCGATATTTGCCGAGGCAGGTCTCGATCCTACTTTTGTGATTGGTGGTTTGCTCAACAGCGCCGGAGCCAACGCCCGCCTGGGCGAGAGTCGCTATCTGGTGGCCGAGGCCGACGAAAGCGACGCGTCCTTCCTGCATCTGCAGCCGATGGTCGCGGTAGTCACGAATATCGACGCCGATCACATGAGCACTTACGAGGGCGACTTCAATAAACTCAAGAAATCGTTCATCGAATTTCTTCACAATCTGCCGTTCTATGGTCTGGCTGTGTTGTGTACCGATGACCCGATTGTGGAAGAAATTCTGCCGCTGGTGTCCCGCCCGAAGTTGACCTATGGCTTCGCGGATAGCGCTGACTATCAGATTCTTAATCTGCAGCAGAACAAGCAATGCACCGAATTCGAGATCGCGCGTCCCGAGCGCACCGGCAACCTTAAGGTGAAGCTCAGCATTCCCGGTCGCCACAACGCTTTGAATGCGACCGCTGCTGTGGCCATTGCCAGTGATGAAGGCATCAGCGACGAGCACATCTGTGCGGGCCTGCAGAAATTCCAGGGTGTCGGTCGCCGCTTCGAAATTCAGGGAACTTTCCCGCTGCGCGAAGGGACTGCGATGCTGTTGGATGATTACGGACATCATCCCCGTGAAGTCGCCGCGACAGTGGCCGCTCTCCGGGGCGGGTGGCCGCAGGCGCGCCTCGTCATGATCTATCAACCGCATCGTTACACCAGAACAAAGGATCTTTACGAGGATTTCGTCAAAGTCCTGTCCGATGTGGACGTGCTGTTGATGCTCGAAGTGTATTCCGCGGGAGAGGATCCCATTCCTGGCGCCGATTCGCGCAGTCTTTGCCGCAGCATTCGCGCGCGCGGCAAGATCGATCCGGTGTTCGTGCAGGACGAAGAGGATATCCGCAAGGTGCTGACTGAGATACTGCGCGATGGCGATATCGTCATCACACAGGGCGCGGGCAGTGTCGGATTACTGGCAAAGCAGTTGAGTGAGCAGGGACTGATTCTCTGATCGGATCGCGATTATCGTCATCAATAGAGTGAAAGAGTGAATGCAGGCAATGAACGGAAAGCAGACAGCAATTGAGAAACTCGGACGCGTCGCCGTGGTAATGGGTGGCAATTCTGCCGAGCGCGAAGTGTCCCTCAAGAGTGGCAGGGCCGTGCTGTCGGCATTGCTGGAAACCGGTGTGGATGCGGTTGGCGTAGACGCGGCGAACGACTTGATCGGACAGTTGCAGAGACAGGGCGTAAACCGTGTGTTCAATGTGCTGCATGGCCGTGGTGGTGAAGACGGCACGCTGCAAGGGTTGCTGGAATTCATGAAGATTCCCTATACCGGCAGTGGTGTGCAGGCCTCTGCCCTGTCCATGGATAAAGTGCTGACCAAGCGTGTCTGGATGAGTCTCGGACTCTCAACACCCGCCTTTCAAATGTTAGCGGCCGACAGCGATTGGGCGGCCATCATTGCAGCGCTGGGTACGGCGGTGGTGAAGCCGGTTCGCGAAGGCTCCAGCATCGGTATGTCCATCGTCAGCTCGGCTGGAGAGTTGCAGGAGGCCTACGCGAAGGCAGCGGCCTATGACTCAGTAGTGATGGCCGAGCAGTATATTTCGGGATCCGAGTTTTCCGTTTCGATTCTTGGCACAGAAGTGTTGCCCGCAATCGAACTGCGCACCACACACAAGTTCTATGACTACGACGCCAAATATATCGCCAATGACACCCAGTATCTGTGCCCAGCGCCGCTTGGTTCTTCCGAGTCAGCGGAATTGGCCGATCTGAGCTGGCGCGCCTTCACTGCGATTGGCTGCAAGGGCTGGGGGCGAGTGGACGTGATGCGCGATGGTGCGGGACGCTTCTGGTTGCTGGAAGTCAATACTGTCCCAGGCATGACCGATCACAGTCTGGTGCCGATGGCTGCGCGTGCGCGAGGCCTGAGCTTCGCAGAACTGCTTCTGCAGGTTCTTATCGATACATTGAGTGAAACGACACAATGAAAACGACATTTGACAGCAACTCATTTTCCGCACGAGGCGGCATGCGTGAGGTCCCACGCGGTGCTGTGCCGCTGCGCAGAAATGAGACGCAGAAAGTCGAGAAGGCCCCGGAGAAAAGCCGGACGGGGCTCCTGCTCGTTCTTCTCGCGCTGAGTCTGCTGCTGTTGCTGAGTCAGTACGCTGCCGAGATCCGCGCTCTGGTGAACAAACCTGTGCAGACAGTGTTGATGGCAAACCCTCTGCAAAGAGTGGATGAGCAGAATGTGCGCGAGGTGCTGGCCAATCATCTGAGCGTTGGATTTTTCGCCTTGGATGTGCAGGCCATCAAGACCGCTCTGGAGGCCGATCCTTGGGTCGAGAAGGTCACTATCTCCCGCATCTGGCCGGACACTCTGTCCGTGGCCATTACCGAGGAAATTGCGATTGCCCGATGGGGTGACGGTGCTCTGCTGAACCAGTTCGGAGAGACTTTCGAGCCGTATACGATGGAGGATGATCTGGCGCTGCCCCTGCTCAATGGTCCACAAGGGCAACAGCGTCGTGTGATGGTGCAGTCTCAGACTTTCAGCCAGATGCTGTTCTCATAGGGATTGCGCATCCGTGAGCTGAGTTTGAACGAGCGCGGCAGCTGGAGTCTGCGGCTGCACAACGGTGCCGAAGTCATGATCGGTCGCAACGAAGTTGTCGAAAGAATGCAGCGCTTTGTCAGCCTCTATGACCGCCACCTCTACAGTCAGCTCGATCAGATCGAGGCGTTTGATCTGCGTTACAACAATGGAATCTCAATCAGGAAAAAGACAGATATGCCAGTCGGGATAGTCTCTAAATGAATTGCATCAACACGAACAGCAGTTTGGTCGGGAACTGCAAGGAAAAAATCTTGAGTGCCGTTGACTCGGTTGGAGTTATCACATCACGGGGAGCGCGCGGGTAATGAGCGATTCAACACGCGGAAATCTGATTGTTGGTCTGGATATCGGCACCTCGAAAGTCGTCGCCATTGTGGGAGATATCAAGGCCGATGGCAGTCTCGATATCGTTGGAATTGGCAGCCACCGTTCACGCGGACTGAAGAAAGGCACCGTGGTCAACATTGAATCGACGGTGGAGTCGATTCAACGCGCGATCGAAGAGGCGGAGCTGATGGCGGGGTGTCAGATTCACTCCGTCTACGCGGGCATTGCCGGCAGTCATATTCGCAGTATGAACTCTCACGGCATCGTCGCTATTCGTGATGGGGAAGTGACACGTGCCGACATCGATCGCGTCATCGATGCAGCGCAGGCGGTGGCGATACCCGCGGATCAGAAGGTGCTGCACATTTTGCCACAGGAATACATCATCGATGCTCAGGAGGGGGTGAAGGAACCGCTGGGAATGTCCGGCGTGCGACTCGAAGCCAAGGTGCATCTGGTGACCTGCGCAATCAACGCCGTGCAGAACATCGAGAAATGCATCAAGCGCTGCGGACTGGTCACGGAAGAGATCATTCTTGAACAACTCGCGTCAAGTTACGCCGTGCTCACTGAAGACGAAAAAGAGTTGGGCGTGTGTCTCGTCGACATTGGTGGCGGCACGTCCGATATTGCCGTGTTCACCGAGGGTGCAATCCGTCATACCGGGGTAATTCCTATCGCTGGTGATCAAGTTACTAACGATATTGCTATGGCTTTGCGAACTCCTACTGAAAATGCAGATGAAATTAAGATAAAATACGCCTGTGCTTTAACTCAGCTTGCGAGTGCTGGAGAAACCATTCAAGTTCCCAGTGTGGGCGACCGGCCCCCTCGTGAATTATCACGACAAGCTTTGGCCGAAGTGGTGGAGCCACGTTACGACGAATTATTCACGTTGATCCGTGCCGAACTGCAGCGCAGTGGTTACGACAACATGCTGGCCGCCGGCATTGTACTGACAGGTGGCACGAGCAAGATGGAAGGTGTGGTGGAGCTGGCAGAGGAGATTTTTCACACACCGGTGCGGATTGGTTTTCCGCAGAACGTGAACGGTTTGTCGGACATCGTCAGGAATCCGATTTATTCAACAGGGGTTGGTTTGCTTCTCTACGGATTGAAGCAGCAACAGGACAAGGAGTATCAGGCTCCGGTCAAGGAACCCCGAGTCGGTTTGATGGAACGTATCAGCGGCTGGCTAAAGAAAAATCTTTGACCGCTTCGAATTGAAGGATTGGATTGCAAGTCATAAACCGCAGGAAGTGTTTTCAAAATTTAAAAAAAACCAGGAGGCCGTATGTTTGAATTAGTCGATAGTATTCCGCAGAGCGCAGTGATCAAAGTGATTGGTGTGGGCGGTGGCGGCGGCAACGCGGTGCGTCACATGATTGCCAGCCATATCGAAGGCGTTGAATTCGTCGGCGCCAATACAGATGCGCAGGCTTTGAACAATCTGCGCGCCAAGACTCTCCTGCAGATGGGCAGTTGCGTGACCAAGGGACTGGGAGCAGGTGCCAACCCAGAGATCGGTCGTCAGGCGGCGCTCGAAGATCGTGACGAGATTGCAGAAATCCTTGCCGGTGCTGACATGGTTTTCATCACAGCAGGTATGGGAGGAGGTACCGGAACTGGTGCGGCGCCGATCTTCGCCGAAGTGGCCAGGGAGTTGGGCATTCTGACCGTGGCTGTGGTCACCAAGCCGTTCCCCTTCGAAGGCAAGAAGCGCGCTAAGGTCGCCGAAGAAGGCATTCGCGCGTTGTCCGAGCATGTGGATTCCCTGATCACCATCCCGAATGAAAAACTGTTGTCTGTGCTGGGCAAGGATGCATCACTCCTGGATGCGTTCAAAGCGGCCAACGATGTGTTGCTCGGCGCGGTGAAAGGTATCGCCGATCTGATCATGCGTCCTGGCATGATCAACGTCGACTTTGCCGACGTACGTACAGTGATGTCCGAGATGGGCATGGCGATGATGGGGACTGGATATGCCTCCGGCGTTGGGCGTGCGCGTGAAGCCGCTGAAGCCGCAATCCGCAGTCCGCTTCTCGAAGATGTCAATCTGCACGGCGCGCGCGGAATTCTCGTGAACATTACTGCAGGTGAGAACCTGTCCCTGGGTGAGTTCACTGAGGTCGGTGACACCATCGAAGAGTTTGCGTCCGATGATGCGACGGTCGTGGTTGGAACTGTGATCGATCCGGACATGGGTGATGAAATTCGCGTCACTGTCGTGGCGACCGGTCTCGGTCTACGTGCTGCAGTTACTGCTGCACCAATCAAGATGGTGGAGACAGTCCCGGCGCCCAAGGCTGTGGTGACGGACTATCGTCAGCTGGATCGCCCGGTGACGATGAGAACTCGTCCAGCGTCTGCACATACGATGCCGCAGACTGGTCTCGCCAGAGCGGTGGGGTCTGATGCCGATATGGACTACCTGGATATTCCCGCTTTCCTGCGCCGTCAGGCGGATTGATCAGAAGGCAGTGTCAAGTTTCAAGCAAGGTTGGATCGGTCGGTGCCGTAGTTCGACTGACAGTTCGACTGACAGTACGACTGAATGGATGGACCGGGGATTTCCGGAGATTCTTTGAGTCTCCAGAACTCCGGGGAAAGCCCGGAGGCATCCGGTGAAGAGTTGGGTTATGACATGATCTTTGCTATCATCCGGCCTGCGCTGGAGCGGCAAGACACGCAGGCATCACATTTAAAAAAACGGGAATGACGACACCTATGCTTAAACAAAGAACCTTGAAAAACGTGATCAGAGCGACCGGCGTTGGCCTGCACACCGGCGAGAAAGTCTATCTGACACTGCGCCCCGCTCCTGTGAACACAGGCATCATCTTCACCCGTACGGATCTCGATCCGATGGTGGAGATTCCGGCCAAGGCCGTTTATGTGGGAGATACCACCCTTTCAACCACACTGGTGAAAGGCGATGTCAGGATTTCCACGATCGAACACCTGATGTCTGCAATGTCGGGTCTGGGAATCGACAATGCGTATATCGATGTCAGTGCGCCCGAAGTGCCGATCATGGACGGCAGTGCCGGTCCTTTCGTATTTCTCATCCAGTCCGCCGGTATCGAAGAGCAGCCGGCATTGAAGAAATTCATCCGCATCAAGAAGACTTTGCGCCTGGAAGATGGTGACAAGACTGTCAGTCTTGAGCCATTCGATGGTTTCAAGGTGAGCTATACACTGCTTTACGATCATCCTGTTTACAGAAAGTACACCAAGACGGCGAGTGTGGATTTTTCCAGCACCTCTTTCGTGAAAGAAGTGAGTCGTGCGCGGACCTTTGGTTTCATGCATGAGTTTGAAGAGCTGCGTAATCGCAATCTGGCGCTGGGCGCGAGCATGGACAACGCCATTGCGGTCGGCGATTACAAAGTGCTGAACGAAGACGGTCTGCGTTATGAAGACGAGTTCGTGAAGCACAAGATTCTGGATTCCATAGGCGATCTCTACCTCACCGGCCACAGCCTGATCGGGGAGTTCAAAGGATATAAATCTGGACACGCTCTGAATAATGCATTATTAAGAGCGCTTGAAGTAAACAAAGACGCCTGGGAAATTGTCAGTTTCGATAACGATCTAAACGTACCAATTTCCTACATGAAGCCCGTATTGGCAGCCTGATACAGAAGTTTTGCCGTTATTCTTTGCTAACCCGTTGTTTTTTGGGTGTTAGTTTGACGCGTTGCTGCCTTGCCCGATTCAGGTGTTCTGGTACACGTATTTTGAGAACCGCCTGAGCATGAAAGTCATACTCGTTGACCAGCGCCACGGTCATACACGCACCATTGTCCTGAAAGGATGGCTGAAAGGCCTCCTTTCGGTGTGCATTCTGGGTGCGCCGGTTGCGTTGGGCTACCTCGGCTATCAGGTGGCCGTCTCTCACGACCCCCAGGAATATTCCCTCGAAACGGCCTTGCAATGGGATGAGGAGATTGAGTCTCAGTCCGATGCCGTTGCCCGTCTGAAGCTGGAGTCTGAGGAGCAACTCGAAGCCCTCACCTTGCGTCTGGCCATGTTGCAGGCTCGTCTCTTGCGGCTCGAGGCGGTGGGCGGGCGCATTACGGCCGTCGGTGGGCCATTCATTGAGGACACGGAAAGCTACACTCCTCCTGATTTCATTGATGCGATTGCTGACCTTGAAGCGCAGATTGCCGATCGTGCACAGCAACTGGAGATCCTTGAAGGCCTGATGGCCGAGGGCCAGTTCGTTGCCGACGCCTCGCTGGCTGGCGGCCCCGTCAAGCAGGGGTGGATATCCGCGCCATTCGGTCGTCGCACAGACCCCTTCAATGGTCAGCTTGCCTGGCACACGGGCATAGACTTTGCGACCGCCGAGGCCGGGGCAGACATTGTCTCTGTCGCTGCTGGCGTGGTCACCGCCGCAGGTGAACGTGAGAGTTATGGTCTTGCGGTGGATATCGATCACGGCAATGGCTATGTGACTCGTTACGGCCATGCAGAGAAGCTGCTGGTTGATGTTGGCGAGATCATCATGAAGGGGCAGGCCATTGCCCTGGTCGGCAGCACGGGGCGCTCCACAGGCCCGCACGTCCACTTCGAAGTCTACAAAAACGGCAGGGTCATCGACCCGGCATCCTACATCCACAGAACTATCCGCTAAGCCTCCAGGCTTCCTTTCATGGCGCTGCCACTG
>JACCEC012097851.1_pt1 | contig 12162 bp, 11 predicted proteins | sample 7450121 | NCBI WGS metagenome assembly JACCEC01 (sample SAMN15323455, study PRJNA562643) | freshwater metagenome | isolation source: river surface water | place: USA:Blue River Watershed | collected 2017-08-18 | reverse complement strand
TGGTCGCAGCCTGGTCGTGAATGAAGCACGTCCCATGGAGCCCCGTCCTCCCCGCAGCGGCGGTGGTGGTTATGGCGGTGGCGGTGGCGGTGGTGGCGGCGGCGACGGTGGTGGGGGGGGGGGCGGTTACGGCGGCGGCGGCGGTGGTCGTCGTGAAGGCGGCGGCGGTTACGGTGGTGGCGGTCGTCGTGAAGGCGGCGGCGGTCGCAACGAATACTGATCTACTGTCATCCAAAAAAGGCCTCGCAAGAGGCCTTTTTTCATGGCTGCGCGTTTTCGGGGTGCAACACCACCCGGACACGGCCTCGCATGTTCAACACCTGCTCCAAGTTGTCGGCTCGAAGTTGATCGGCGCGAAAACTGTTCGCCCCGCGGGTCACCACCACGGGCAAATCGGTTTGCATGCTGTCGGTGTTGGCAAAAAAATGCAAGAACTCGCTCTTGACCGTCAGGGCCTGTGGTTGGGCGGTTGTGGATGCGCGGTAGACCTGTGCCTGTCCGATCAACTGCACCTCGGAACCGTCTTCATTGCTCAAGGCCTTTTTCGCCGAAGCAGAAGTGACGCGTCCATCTTTGGCATACATCAACATCTGCGGCTGCTCGACCATGGTGACCAAGGTGTCTTCAAAGTGCAGCGCCGAGAGCCCCGAGACGGATGACTGCAACTGGCCTTGCAAGTTGTAGGTGTTCAAGGTGAATTGGCGCAAGTCGTAATTGGCCACATGCTGGGGGGTTTTGACCGGGGCATTGGTCAACGGCGGCGGTGCGGTGCGCACCAACCAAGTGGTAACCAAGAGCAGCAAGCCCAGCACCACCACAGGCAACCAACCCAACAAAACATCCAACGCCCATTGACCTTTTTGTCGCAGCGAGCGCGTGCCAAGCCGTCCAGGCAGCGCATGCAAGCTCACAACAACACCTCGCGCAACAACCGTTCGTAGTGACCACTGGCATGCAACAGCACATCACACACTTCACGCACCGCCCCATGGCCGCCATGCGTTTGGGTGACATGGTGAACGCGGGCCAACACTTCGGGGTGCGCCTGTGGTGGCGCGAACGACAGTGCAGCAGGCAAGAGCATGGGCAAGTCGGGCCAATCGTCGCCCATGGCTGCTGTTTGATGCCAGCTCAACCCCAGGGCGCGCAAACTCTCCAGGGCCGCGCTGTGCTTGTCTTCAACGCCAAAATGCGCGTGCTCGATTTGCAAGGCCTGCAAACGCAAACGCAATGCGGTGCTGTCGCGGCCTGTGATGATGACCGGCTGAATACCTGCACGCTGCAACAGTTTCAGACCATGGCCATCCAAGGTGTTGAAGCGCTTGGTGGTTTCACCCGTCTCCGCAAAATACAGACCGCCATCGGTCAGCACACCGTCCACGTCCAACAACAAGGCTTTGATGGCTTGGGCTTTGTCGAGCAAAGCAGGGGGAAAGCGGTTGTGCATGGTCAGATCACCTTGGCGCGCATCAAGTCGTTGCTGTTGACAAAGCCAATCAGCTTGTCTTGTTCGTCCACCACCAACACGCTGGTGATGCGATGCTGCTCCATGATGTCCGCCACTTCCGCGGCCAACACATGTGAACGCACGGTCATGGGTTGGGGCTTCATCACTTGGGCCGCGGTCAACGTGCGCATGTCCACCCCTTTTTCGATCAAGCGGCGCAAGTCGCCGTCGGTGAATATGCCCAGCACATGCTGTGACGGGTCCACAATGGCTGTGGCTCCCAAACCTTTGAGACTGATCTCGCGCAACATCTCGCTGAACCCGCTGTCGGGCAGCACTTGGGGCACCTCGTTGCCATGGCGCATGACATCGCGGACATGGGTCAACAAACGACGACCCAAGCTGCCACCGGGGTGCGAGCGCGCAAAGTCCTCGGCCTTGAAACCACGGGCATCCAGCAAGGCCACCGCCAACGCGTCGCCCAAAGCCAGTTGCACCGTGGTGCTGGCCGTGGGGGCCAAATTCAAAGGACAGGCTTCTTTTTCAACACTGCTGTCCAACACCCAGGTGGCGTGTTGCGCCAAGGTGGAACTGGTGTTGCCGGTGATGGCCACCAACACAATGCCTTGGCGTTTGATGACGGGCAACAGCGCCGACAATTCCTCGCTCTCGCCGCTGTTGGACAAGGCGATGACCAAGTCCTGTTCGGTGACCATGCCCAAGTCGCCGTGACTGGCCTCGGCAGGATGCACAAAAAAGGCAGGCGTGCCTGTGGACGCCAGCGTGGCTGCGATTTTTCGCCCGATGTGGCCGCTCTTGCCCATGCCCATCACCACGACACGACCCCGCACCGACAACAAGGCTTGCAAAGCACCTAAAAACTGATCGCCCAAACGCGTTTGCATTTGGTGGATGGCGGCGGCCTCGATGCTCAAGGTGTCGCGCGCCAACGCCAGCAAATGTGTTTCTTGTGTGGGTGTGAGCATGGTCATGACGGCTATTATGCTTTTCGAAATGTGCGCCGTTGTTCGGGCTATTTGCCGATGCAAAAACTGGCAAATATTTCACCCAACAAGTCATCGGCGCTGAAAGCGCCAGTCAAACCTGACAAGGCTTGTTGTGCGAGTCGACATTCTTCGGCCAACAAATCCAAAGCGGGCGCGTCGACATGCAACACCGATTGCGCTTGTTTCAAATGCTGCTGCACCTGCTGCAAAGCATTCAGATGCCGTGCGCGCGCCGTGAACACGCCCTCTTGCGCACCGGACTGCCAACCAGCCAATTGCAAAATGCGTGCACGCAAGGTGTCCAAACCCAGGCCCGTTTTGGCCGACATGAACACCGCCTCTGCATCGTCGTTCATCGGTGCCGACAAGGTGTCGCATTTGTTGTGCACCCGCAGCAAACGGGTTTGCGTCGGCATGGCTTGCAACACGTCTTGCTGCAAGCGGCTTTGTGCCTTGACATAGGCTGGGTCTTGGGCGCGGCTCAGGTCGTTGAGCAGCAGCACCATGTCGGCCTGTTTGATTTGTGCCCACGCGCGTTCAATGCCGATTTGTTCAACCTCATCGGCCTCGCTCATGGCGCGCAAACCGGCCGTGTCGAGCACATGGATCGGCACGCCTTCGATTTGAATCGACTGGCCCAGCACATCGCGCGTGGTGCCAGCGATCGGTGTGACGATGGCGAGTTCAGCGCCCGCCAAGGCATTGAGCAGCGAGCTTTTGCCGGCATTGGGTTGTCCGGCAATCACCAACTTCAAGCCGTCTCGCAACAACTGTCCTTGTTGGGCCTGCGCCAACAACTGCGTGGTGTGTGTCAACAGGGTTTGCAGTTGCTGCGCCACGCCCAAAGAGGCGATGAAATCAATGTCTTCTTCTGGGAAATCCAAACACGCCTCGATCTGCATGCGCAAATGCACCAGTTCTTGCAACAAAGCATTCACCTGGTCTGAGAAAACACCCTGCAGTGACCGTCCCGCACTGCGCACCGCTGCTTCGGTGTTGGCATCGATCAAATCTGACACCGCCTCGGCCTGTGCCAAATCGATTTTCTGATTCAAGAAGGCGCGTTGGGTGAATTCACCCGGCATGGCTTGGCGCAAATGCGGCAAAACAGCTTGTTGATCAGGGCCTGTCGTTTGAGCCAAACCCAAACAACGCTGCATCACCATCTGCATCACCACTGGACCACCATGGCCTTGCAACTCCAGCACGTCTTCGCCGGTGTAACTGTTTGGTGCTGGAAAGTAAATCGCCAACACCTGGTCTATCGGCCTGGATCGCTCGTCTTGCAGGGTGATCAGGTGCGCATGACGGGCCTGCAAGGATAGGCCGCACAGGGCATGGGCAAATGCGGCCAAATGGCGGCCACTGATGCGCACCACCCCGACGGCGCCACGACCAGGTGCCGTGGCCACTGCGATGATGGGGTCGTCGCGTTGCGCAAGCATGGGCGTCACGCGCTCGGGTGGGATCGACCGGTCAGTTCAAGCCGAGCTGCTTGTTGATCATCCATTGCTGGGCGATCGACAAAATATTGTTGGACAACCAGTACAGCACCAAGCCCGCAGGGAAGAAGAAGAACATGACGCTGAACGCCAGGGGCATGAACCACATCATCTTGGCCTGGATCGGGTCCGGCGGTGTCGGGTTGAGCCAGGTTTGCAACATAGATGTAGCGGTCATCAGCAAAGGCAAGATGAACCATGGATCGGGCGCAGCCAAATCGTGCACCCAGCCCACCCACGGCGCGTTGCGCATTTCCACCGAGGACAACAACACCCAATAAAGCGCAATGAAAAAAGGTATTTGAACCAAGATGGGCAAACATCCGCCCAAAGGATTCACTTTTTCCTCGCGGTAAATTTTCATCATCTCCATTTGCATTTGCTGCGGGTTGTCTTTCAAGCGCTCGCGCATTTCCATGATCTTTGGATTGACGGCTTTCATCTTGCCCATGCTTCTGTAGGCCTGCGCGTTCAACCAATAAAAAGCGGCTTTGAGCACCACCACCAAGGCCACGATGGACCAGCCCCAATTCCCGATGAACCGGTAAAGCTCATACAACAACCAGAACAAGGGCTTGGACAAAATGGTCAACCAGACATAGTCTTTCACCAATTCCAAACCAAGGTAAGTAGCTTCCAGGTTTTTTTCTTCTTGTGGGCCAATGAACAAGCGTGCGGTTTGACTCAACTGGCCACCAGCAGCAACCGAGGGCAACGGCGCCACCATGCCCACGCTGTAGAGGTTGTTGTCGACTTTGCGCGCAAAGATATCGCGTTGTTGGCCATCGTCGAGCAACCAGGCTGAGGCGAAATAGTGCTGCACCATGGCCACATAGCCTTGGGTGGTCTGTTTTTCGAATTCGGCTTTGTCTTTTTCAATGTCTTCAAAGTCCACCTTTTGGTATTTCTTTTGACTGGTGTAAACCGCAGGGCCTGTGAAGGTGGAATAAAAAGCCGATTCGCCCTCGAGCTTGTTGCCATCGCGCAGCAGCTGCACATACAGCTGGGGAGCAATCATGGCAGTAGAGGTGTTGAGGATGTCGTGTTGCACCGACACGGTGTAGCTGCCGCGATGGAAGGTGTAGGTTTTCACCAATTTCACACCGCCTGCTGCCGCCGACTCAAAACGCACGCTGAAACTGTCTTCGCCATCTTTCAAGCCTTTGCTGCCCGAAAAGGTCATGGGTGACTGATGGGTGGGCCAGGGGGCGTTGCTCGGGCCGCCGACCAAACCGGTTTGCGCCATGTAAACACGTTCTTTGCTGTCGTCCAGCAACACCACGTTTTGACCGGCGCGGTTGGCATCCGTGTGTTTCAGCAATTCGGCACGCACCAAGTTGCCACCCGTGGTGTCAAAGGTGACTTTCAACACATCGCTGACCACCTCGATGCGCTCGCTGGTCACAACAGTGCTGGGCGCTGCTTGCACCTGCGGCAACGCGGTGGTGTTGGTAGCCGGGGTGGGCAATGCCGCGGCAGGGTTGCTGGCGCTGCTGTCTGCTTTTTTCTCAGCTTTCACCGCGCTGGGGAAAAACGTGGCCATGCGCCCGTTGTGGAGTTGCCACTGATCCCACAGCATCACCAATGAAAAACCAAAGACTACCCAAAGGATGGTGCGGCGAATATCGTTCATAGAGGAGGAGGCTGATGAGGGGAAAGGGGCTTGGTTTTGGAAAACCAACTCGAGGGAAACATGGATGGAACGGGATCATGACCGCCATCGCACCATGGATGACAACGTGCCAAACGCTTCAAAGTCAAGTAACTGCCCGCTGCTGCGCCATGCATGGCCAAGGCCTGAATGGCATAAACAGAACAAGTCGGCTCAAAACGGCATGAAGAGCCCAGCCAGGGGCTCAGAACCAAGCGGTAGGCTTTCACGATGGTGATCAGCAAACGCTGCATCATTCTTGTTCCAGTTTGGCAAACAGCAAAAGCAACTCTTCTCGAACGGCCGCGCGCAAAGCGCTGGAGGTGGCACTGACAAAATGCTGTCGATCAAATTCGCGGCGAAGGCGCACCACATGATCGGCTTGTGGCAACCCTTGCGCGGCGACGGCGTAGATCTGCCGCTTGATGGTGTTGCGCGTCACCGCTCGTTTGGCCAAGCGCTTGGGCACCACAGCACCTATGCGCGCGATCACCGCCGGTTTTTGCTGGTGCAGCGCAAAGTGAGGGGTTGTGGCCACCACACCTGCAGACATGACCGCATCAAAATCTGCGCGCTGCGTGATTTTGTTCACGCCGCCATTCCACTTGCAGAAATGCGGTCAGACAGCCAGGCGTTTGCGGCCTTTGGCGCGACGTGCATTGATGACCGCGCGGCCACCACGTGTTTTCATGCGGACCAAAAAGCCATGGGTGCGCGCACGGCGCGTTTTAGAGGGTTGGTAAGTGCGTTTCATGTGAAGTCTCTAATGTGTTCAGGGAAAACCCAAGATTATCCCTAATTTTCAAGCCTTTGTCCTTGGCTTTGACAGCAAATTCTGACTCGGGCTTCGATATTTTGTATTTAGATGTGGGATTTTCTCAATCTGTGGATAATTTTTTGATAAAGTACGCCAAATGCGCGCTCATCCCGAATCTATCCACAGTTTTGCCGGCCTTTTTGGCTTGTCATGAGCAGCCACACCGTCCCTTCAGACCAAGCCGATGCCGGCCAAGCGCTGTGGCAGAGTTGCGTGGACCAACTCGCGCAAGAATTGCCCGAACAGCAGTTCAACACCTGGATCAAACCCCTGCAAGCCACCGTCTCCGATGACTTTTCCAAAGTCACCGTGGTGGTGGGCAATCGGTTCAAGCTCGACTGGATTCGCGCCCAATACGCTGGGAAAATCAGTGCTTTGCTGGCCCAGTTTTACGGGCAAACCGTCCAGTTGGAATTTGCCTTGGCCGCCAAAGAAGCGCCTGTGCGCACCGCCTTCAGTGTGGCGCAGTCCGAACCCGAAGATTTGCCGTCCCCCAACAGCCCACTGAGCGCTGACGCGGGTCTCAACGGCTTCAAAAACAGGCTCAACAGCAGCCTTTGTTTCGACTCCTTGGTGGAAGGCACCGCCAACCGCATGGCGCGCGCTGCCGCCATGCACGTGGCCAATGTGCCGGGTCAGCTCTACAACCCTTTGTTCATCTATGGCGGCGTCGGCTTGGGCAAAACCCATTTGATGCACGCGGTGGGCAATCAATTGCTGCAAAACCGCCCCGACGCCAAGGTGTTGTACATCCATGCCGAGCAATTTGTGTCCGATGTGGTCAAGGCTTATCAGCGCAAAACCTTCGATGAATTCAAGCACCATTACCACTCGCTGGACCTGCTGCTGATTGACGATGTGCAGTTTTTCGCCAATAAAGACCGCACCCAAGAAGAGTTTTTCAATGCCTTTGAGGCCTTGCTGGCCAAAAAGTCGCACATCGTGATGACCAGTGACACCTACCCCAAAGGACTCACCGACATCCACGAGCGCTTGGTGTCGCGTTTCGACTCTGGTTTGACGGTGGCGATTGAGCCACAAGAGCTGGAAATGCGGGTGGCGATTTTGATCAACAAAGCACGCTCAGAGGGTGCGGAAATGCCCGAAGAAGTGGCGTTTTTCGTGGCCAAAAACGTGCGTTCCAACGTGCGTGAGCTCGAGGGCGCCTTGCGTAAAATTTTGGCCTATTCGCGCTTCAACCAAAAAGAGGTGTCGATTCAGTTGGCCCGCGACGCCCTGCGCGACCTGCTGTCGATCCAAAACCGCCAAATTTCAGTGGAAAACATCCAAAAAACCGTCGCCGACTATTACAAGATCAAGGTCGCCGACATGTATTCCAAGAAACGCCCGGCTTCGATTGCCCGACCCCGTCAAATCGCCATGTACCTGGCCAAAGAACTCACCCAAAAAAGCCTGCCCGAAATTGGCGAGCTGTTTGGGGGCCGTGACCACACCACCGTGCTGCACGCGGTTCGCAAAATTTCTGGCGAGCGCCAAACATTGAGCGAACTCAACCAGCAATTGCACGTGCTTGAACAAACGCTCAAAGGATGAAAATGGCCTTGCTGTCGCCAAACCCTGTGAATAAAGCTGGCACAAGTGCTCGGTTATCCACAGGTACAGCCGTGTTGGGAAAGTTATCCAAGTTGACGAACGCCCTGCGCCATGGCTTGCACACAGTGTTTGGCGGTCACCAAGTTGTTGAAATAACAGTAGAAAATAGCCTTGTCCACACAAAACGGCATGGCTTATCTACTACCACTATTGAAATATAAAGAAATTAAGAAGAGGATGACATGATTGTCTTGAAAGCCACCCAAGAGCACATTGTTGCAGCGCTGCAATCGGTTGCAGGCATTGTTGAACGTCGACACACCTTGCCCATCTTGGCCAATGTGATGATCAAAAAGACAGGCAGCAGTTTGCAATTGACCACCAGCGATTTGGAAATTCAAATCCGCACCGAAGCGGCCCTGGGCGGTGACAGCGGCAACTTCAGCACCACCGTCGGTGCGCGCAAGTTGATGGACATTTTGAAGTCCATGCCCAATGACCAAACCGTGAGTTTGGAATCCAATCAAAACAAATTGCTGCTCAAGAGCGGCAAAAGCCGCTTCACCTTGCAAACCTTGCCAGCTGAAGATTTCCCCTTGGTGCAAGAGTCGGCCAGTTTCGGTCCGATGTTCAGCATTCCACAAAAAACCTTGAAAACCCTGCTGCAGCAAATTTCATTTGCCATGGCGGTGCACGATATTCGCTACTACCTCAACGGCATTTTGTTTGTCGCAGAAGGCAAGCAACTGAGCTTGGTGGCCACCGACGGCCACCGTTTGGCGTTCACGTCGGCCACGCTGGAAGTGGAAGTGCCCAAGCAAGAAGTGATCTTGCCGCGCAAAACCGTGTTGGAGTTGCTGCGCTTGTTGAGCGACAAAGAAGGCAATATCGACATGCAATTTGCCAGCAACCAGGCCAAGTTTGCGTTCGATGGCAAAGAATTTGTCACCAAACTGGTCGAAGGCAAATTCCCCGATTACAACCGCGTCATTCCCAAGAGCCACAAAAACACGGTCACCTTGGGCCGTACCGCTTTGCTGACCACGTTGCAACGCACCGCCATTCTCACCAGCGACAAGTTCAAAGGGGTGCGCATCAACCTCGAACCCGGTTTGCTGCGTGTGGCTTCCAGCAATGCCGAGCAAGAAGAGGCGGTGGATGAAATCGAAATCGATTACGCCGGAGACGCGATTGAAATTGGTTTCAACGTGTCTTACCTGATCGACGTGTTGGTCAACATGACCGAAGACATGGTGCGCATGGACTTGGCAGATTCCAACAGCTCGGTGTTGGTGACCATTCCCGAGAACAACTTTTTCAAATACGTGGTCATGCCCATGCGCATTTGATGCGCATCAGCACGCCCCTACTGGTTTGTTTTTTCGTGCTTTTGCACGTGATGAATTGTGAATATGAACAACAGCATTGAACCCACCGATGGCGAAACACCTGCCTTGCCTGTAGAAGGTTATGGCGAGAGCTCGATTCAAATCTTGGAGGGTTTGGAAGCGGTTCGCAAACGCCCTGGCATGTACATCGGGGACACCTCGGATGGCACGGGTTTGCACCATCTGGTGTTCGAGGTGGTCGACAACTCGATCGACGAGGCGTTGGCGGGCCATTGCGACGACATCGTGGTCACCATCCACTCAGACAATTCCATCAGTGTCACCGACAACGGTCGTGGCATCCCTACTGGCGTGAAGATGGATGACAAGCACGAGCCCCGTCGCAGTGCGGCCGAAATTGCCCTCACCGAATTGCATGCAGGCGGCAAGTTCAACCAAAACAGCTACAAGGTGTCTGGTGGTTTGCACGGCGTGGGCGTGTCTTGTGTGAACGCTTTGTCCAAGTGGTTGCGCTTGGTGGTGCGTCGCGATGGCAAAGTACACACCATCGAATTTGCCAAAGGCTTTGTGCAAAACCGCTTGCTCGAGACGGTGGATGGCGTGGAGGTTTCACCCATGCGCATCACCGGCGACACCGACAAGCGTGGTACCGAGGTGCATTTCCTGCCCGACACCGACATCTTCACGCAGAACCACGATTTCCATTACGACATCCTCAGCAAGCGTCTGCGCGAGTTGAGTTACCTCAACAACGGTGTGCGCATTCGTTTGATCGATGAGCGCACCGGCAAGTCCGATGACTACTCGGGTGCAGGTGGTGTGGCGGGTTTTGTGCAGTTCATCAACGCTGGCAAAAAGGTGTTGCACCCCAATGCGTTTTACGCCGAAGGCGAGCGCCCGGCCGAAACCTATGGCGGTATTCCTGGCACCCACATTGGCGTGGAAGTGGCCATGCAATGGAACGAGAGTTACAACGAGAGCGTGCTTTGTTTCACCAACAACATCCCGCAGCGCGACGGTGGCACCCACTTGACCGGCTTGCGCGCGGCCATGACGCGTGTCATCAACAAATACATCGAAGAAAACGACCTGGCTAAAAAGGCCAAAGTGGAAGTCACTGGTGACGACATGCGCGAAGGTTTGTGCTGTGTGTTGTCGGTGAAAGTGCCTGAGCCAAAATTCTCCAGCCAAACCAAAGACAAACTGGTGTCCAGCGAAGTGCGCGCCCCCGTGGAAGACATCGTGGGCAAGGTCTTGGGCGACTATTTGCAAGAGCGCCCTAATGACGCCAAGATGATTTGCGGCAAGATCATCGACGCCGCACGTGCCCGCGAGGCAGCGCGCAAAGCGCGTGAGATGACACGGCGCAAAGGAGTGCTCGACGGCATGGGCCTGCCCGGTAAATTGGCCGACTGCCAAGAAAAAGACCCCGCGCTGTGCGAAATCTACATCGTCGAGGGCGACTCTGCGGGCGGTTCGGCCAAGCAAGGCCGGGATCGAAAGTTCCAAGCCATCTTGCCCTTGCGCGGCAAAATTTTGAACGTGGAAAAAGCGCGTTACGAAAAGCTGTTGACCAGCAATGAAATCTTGACCCTGATCACCGCATTGGGCACGGGCATTGGCAAAGTGAGTGCCGAGTCTGGCAAGTCAGGCACCGACGATTTCAACATTGACAAGCTGCGCTATCACCGCATCATCATCATGACCGATGCGGACGTGGACGGCGCCCACATCCGCACCTTGCTGCTGACCTTCTTCTACCGTCAAATGCCCGAGCTGGTCGAACGCGGCCACATTTACATCGCGCAGCCCCCGCTCTACAAAGTGAAAGTGGGCAAAGAAGAGCAGTACCTGAAAGACCAGTTGGCGCTGGACATGTTCTTGTTGAAGGTGGCGTTGAAAGATGCGACCTTGCACACTGGCGGCAACCATCCCCAATCCTTGACGGGTGACACCTTGGCCGAGTTGGCGCGTAAACACCAAGTGGCTGAAGCCGTGATTGCGCGCCTGAGCAGCATCATGGACGCAGAAGCCTTGCGTGGCATGGCCGATGGCGTTTCTTTGAACCTGGACAGCTTGGAACAAGCGCAAACCTCAGCCGCCGCCTTGCAAGTGAAATTGCGTGAATTGGGCAGCGGTTCCGAAGTGGCGGCCGAATTCGATGTGCGCACCGACAAGCCGGTGTTGCGCCTGAGCCGTCACCACCATGGCAATGTGAAAAGCAGCGTCATCACGCAAGATTTTGTGCACGGCGCTGATTACGCGTCCTTGGCTGAAGCCGCCAACACCTTCCGCGATTTGATCGGTGAAGGTGCGCGCATCGAGCGCGGTGAAGGCGATCGTCGCAAGGAAGAAAAGATCGGCGACTTCCGTCAAGCCATGAAGTGGTTGATTGGTCAGGCCGAAAACGCCACCGCGCGTCAACGCTACAAAGGTTTGGGTGAGATGAACCCCGAGCAGTTGTGGGAGACCACCATGGATCCCGCGGTGCGTCGTTTGTTGCGCGTGCAAATCGATGACGCGATCGAAGCCGATCGGGTGTTCACCATGTTGATGGGGGACGAGGTGGAGCCGCGTCGCGTGTTCATCGAGAACAACGCGCTGCGCGCCGCCAACATCGACGTTTGATCAAGGGGCCAGGCTGGCCCCTGACACGCCATGGGTCCGCATGGCGTTTTGCACAAAGCCTTCTTCTTTGAGGCTTTGTAAACAAGCCTCCAACCATTGATGGGCTTGCGGCCCTCTGGATTTCGGGCAGGCCATGGCTTGCTGGATGGCCATGAACGCACCGGGCAACAAACGCAAACCACCATGAGTGGCCGCATCGGTCTCGAG
>JACCEC011571965.1_pt1 | contig 12163 bp, 11 predicted proteins | sample 7450121 | NCBI WGS metagenome assembly JACCEC01 (sample SAMN15323455, study PRJNA562643) | freshwater metagenome | isolation source: river surface water | place: USA:Blue River Watershed | collected 2017-08-18 | reverse complement strand
GCCAATAAGGTGTTGTGCCCAGTCGCTTTGAAAGCGTTTCCAAAAATCATCGACACTACAGAATAGAGTTGTTAAATCTGTCATTTTGATCTCTCCTGGTTAACATTTTGTTTTGTAACTAATGGTGTTACACTAGGTAGAGATCTTTGTTCAGCAAAATTTCACTTTATCCAATTTCTAATCAACCTCTTAAACCCGAAGTTCAGGTTAATAAAAAGTTGTTAAATCTAAAGTTGCCCCTCTTTTCATCTCTCCTAGTGGGGGCTCCTTTGTAAACAGACGTCTTACACTAGGCCTAGATCTTTTTACATTAGAATTCTTACGCTAAGCACTGACTGTCAGATCCTTAAACATGAAACTCAAGTTAACACGAACTGCTGAAGATCAAACAATTACAAAAGCAATAAAACAGTTAATTATATTAAATAAATTTACAATTACCACACGCAAAAGAAACACAACAAACAACTTAACAACAAAATCAAATAGTTGACATATTAATCAATTTTAAGTATAATTAAGTCATAAATTTTAATTTCATAATTAACGTTAATATGGACAAGAAATTATGGCTAGCGCAATACGCTCTGATCAGCTACAAGGCCTCAAAATCTTTGATTCTGTAAGTGAACCCTTACAGCTCTGTTGCCCTCATCAAAAGCAGCTCTGTGATGCCATTGCTACCAATATCAACAAGCTAGTCCAGTCCCCTTTTTTTCAAGATAAGTTCAGAGCCCTATTTCCTTCTGACCACACCGGGACCCATTTTAACATCCGCCTCACAGACCATTCTCTTATTGTCCGACTCATGCGCGAGGATGTTTTGGATCACCGCCTCCCCCCAGAAAGCGAAGCCCTAACTATCGATCTTCACACACCTGAAAATGAAGAAATCATCGAGATCAATAAAACCATCATCAAACAAGCCGATGCCATTTACCAACAATGCCAAAACGAGCACTTCCAACCCCATCGCACCACTTCCAGTCATTCCCTTCGCGACCACGACACTCGAGATCTAAGGCATGTCTCAGAAGATGAGATCCGCGATGAGCTCGATGCTAGGCCCCGCTACCGACGTCCAGACCTCCGCAGGGTATCGGAAAACGACCTACTCGATGAGCTCGACGCCCGATGCCACTATGGACATCCAGCCGCAAGACACGACCTAGATTCCATAAGCCCCAGAGCCGCCTCCTGCGCACCTAACCATACAGAGTCTCGCACGAGGAGAACGGTAACAGAAAACCCTGCCGACTCTCTTCGACGAGTCCGCGAGCTCCACCTTGACCTCCAACTGGAAGCAGAACGACTTTCGGATCGCCCCAATGCAACCATCGATCAACTCGCTCGACTGCATGAACATATCTGCCGCCTTGAACAACAAATCCAGCGTTTAAGCGAGCAGCTTGAAACTCCTCTAATGACAGCAGCAGTATCGACTCCAGCCCCTATTCTAGAAAAGATCCACGAACGTCTTTCCCAAATCGATGAGCACTTGCGCCAACTGGAAGGCCCCTCGATCGTCCAAGCGGCAACAACTCCTTCCAGCGACAGGGTCGACGTGCTAGAACAACAATGCTCCCAACTCGAAGCCCACTTAGCTGATGCGACAAGCCAAATCGATAGTTTAAAGGAGTGCAATCTAGAACTCTTCCCTCAACCCCCTTCATTAATCGGCCCTTCGCCAAATCGGCCCTGCCTTACCAACGAACAATTTGAATTGCTGACATCGCTTGCGCAAAAACTAGGCGATCCGTCCGTCCGAGATAGCAAAGACTTCCCTTTTGCAACAGATACCCAGTTCCTTAACTTACCACAAGAAGTCCGCGACTCGATCTACTTCCAGATGTACAGCATCTGCAATCCAATCAGCGCTCCCGGCATCTGGAGATCTGGAGAAAATTTCTTCCTCAACCAAGCAGGCCTACACGGGACCAATGGTCTCCGCGCCCTCGCAATTACCCGTTACCAACTCCATTGGCTTGCAAATGAATATGCAATGCGCGGCAATGAACAAACTGCTTCGCCTGAACTGAGTGTCCGATTCTCCCAACTCCCAGAAGAAGACCAGATCGGCATCTTACGCCAGCACCAATTCTTGCACCGACAAAGCCACGAACCCATGCATGTCGCACGCAATTCATTCCTTGGCCTTAATGACTCCATCATTACCAATGAAGAGCGCAATGAAGCGATCTCCCGCTATCTTCAAGTACAAATGAGCGAAGACTACGGCAGAACAATCTCTAAACTGACCGATGAGCTAATTAGCTTGTCTGAAAAGCTAAATGCCACTCATCAGGCCCACGCAGTAGCCTTAGAACAGCTCGACGCTGAAATGACAGAGCTTCGCGATCAAAACCGCCTCGCTTTAGCAAATGCCATGTTTCACGTTTCCGACCTCGAAAGCGACCTCGACTCTACTCGCAACCAAATCGCCCAATTCAATGCAGATGTTTCCTCTCGAGACCTTCAAATTGCAGCTCTCCAGCAACAAGTTGATGAAGCTGCCAAGCAACAACGCCTTGCTCAAGAGCAGATTAATCAATTAACACACAGCGCCCGTGACAAAGACCTTGAGATAGCGCAATTCCACGTCCAATTACAACAAGCTGAAGAACAGAAACGTCTTGCCCTTGCTGAAATTGACCGACTGACTCTCGAGGGCAACACAAGAGACTCACACATTTCTGATTTAGAACGAGAAGGTGGAACAAAAGACGTCCACATTGGAGAGCTTAAAGAGCACATTCGTAAGCTCGAAGACGAACTCAATCTTGCACAAATTAACTGGACTGAACAAGAGCGCCTTCATGGCGTTGCCATCAATGAAAAAGATGCAAAAATTGATGAAATTACCCCAAAATATGAACTATTGATATCCGAAAAAAAAGAACTCCAAAACAAGTTGAATCAGTCCTATATTGAGTCAGATCACAATGAATACACATTAAACGCCCAGATTGTAGAACTTCAAACCCGCATTCAATATCTAAGTAATAATCTCAAAGAAAAAGAATTGGGCCTTGAAGAAACTCAAGAGAAATTAGAAGCTAAGACCAAACATTTTAATGAGATCAAGCAGCGCTGGATAAATACGAAACGAGAATTGAACACAGCAAAAGAGCTCCAAGCTAAATTGGAAAAGAGCTCTGTTCAGCATAACAAAGCAGAACAGGTCTGGAAAAAAAAACGTGCGAGCTTGGAGCGTACAATTGAGGACGTTAAAGAAGAGCAAAAACGCACTGAAGCTAAGAACGCAGAGCTACACGAGCAACTTGATTCCGCTCTTAAAAAACTCCATGCACAAGTCAAAAATAATCAAGCGCTAACCCTAGATTCTAAGACACAAGCAGACACGCTCCAATGGACAACTTCAATCCTGAATAATGAAATAGAATGTCAAGCAGGAAAGATTCTTCGCCTCGAGCAAACACAAAGCGAAATGTCTCATCTCCTTAAAGAGTCTGAAGAAAAACAAAAAGACTTATTCCAAGCTCTCAATGGTGCAACCGAAGAAAGAAATGCGCTACAGCTAGCCTATGCAGAACTGGAACAGATGCTGCAAAGGCAACGGGAAGAGTTTAACGTTGAGAACACAGAGCTGCGCCAGAATATCGAATCAGCTTTTCTTCAAAGATTCGATGCACAAGTCAAAGAGCTAACCCTAGCTTCTGAGAAACAAGCAGACGAGCTCCAATCGACGATTGTAAGCCTGTCTGATCAGCTAGAACTTGAATCAAAAAAGGCTCGTAACCTCGAGGCAACAAAGAGAGAAATATCTCATCTCCTTACAAAGCTTGAAGAAAAACAACAAAGTTTACTCAGCCAGCTCGAAGCCGCAATCAAAAAGAGAGATGATCTGGAGGTGGCCTATGCAGAACTGGAACGGATGCTGCAAAGGCAACGGGAAAGAGTTTAACCTTGATGGTGATCAAATTCAGTGTGATGCTGAAGAAAGAAGCCCCCCCGCTTGGACGAACTTGATCGATTGGATCACGATACAAAAGACTTGAAAGAGAAGTGGCTATGACAAAGTCTCCATCATTGTGGATGGTGACCTATCACTTTTAAGTCGTTAAAAAAATAATTATTAAAAAGAGATTATCATGTCTTTAGAGCCATCAGGGAACGTAATTATTCAACCGACGGTTTATCAACATCTGCGCAGGCTGTATACATCCAACGACCCAGCTGCGCAGAAAAAGAACTTCGATGCACTACCTAAACACTTCCGTAAACAAATTTTTGATAGCGTTTTGAAACAAACAAAAATGCCAGTTGAAGCTATCTCTAGAGAGTTCAGTGTGTTTGATTCCAAGGACAAGCTGCAGGAAGCCATAAAGGAGGTTGTAACTGATGTATTTAACTCTCTTCCGCCAACTGAACAGGCTAAAATTAATCGGGAAATGTCAGATCATTATAAATCGGATTCTTCACAAGATTGGATCTATGGAAAAAAACATCTAACAGATCCTATTTCCCCCTTACTAAAAACGATGCATAGCTTATTGGCTGATCTGACTCCTGAGCTGCAAAAGATCTTAGATGAATGGGTCAAACAAGGAGAATCTGGAGAGCAAAGAACTGAAGCTAAAGCTAGGATTATTGATTTTTTAAAAGATCCTAGAAAAACGGAGCTTAGCTTAGATAGGTTGCGTTTAAAATCTCTTCCAGACATTTTTGGTGAGCAGCCATTCATTTCGAGGCTAGAGAGCCTAGACCTCTCTTACAATCAGCTCAGATCGCTCAACGGGAAAATCGGTCGGCTCGAAAATTTAACGAGTCTAAACCTCTCTTACAATCAGCTCAGATCGCTCAACGGGAAAATCGGTCGGCTCGAAAATTTAACGAGTCTAAACCTCTCTGACAATCAGCTCAGATCACTCACCGGGAAAATTGGTCGGCTTCAACATTTAAGGAGTCTAAACCTCTCTTACAATCACCTCACAGACCTCCCCAGGCAAATCAGTAAGCTTCAGCATTTATCTCACCTATTCCTCTCTAACAATGGCCTCACATCGATCCCCGAGGAAATCGATCTGCCTCAGAATTTAGCGGGTCTACACCTCTCTTATAATCAACTCACATGGATTCCCAATCAAATCAATCAGCTCCAGAATTTAATTGCCCTGCACATCTCTAACAATTCCCTCCAATCGATTCCCAATCAAATCAATCAACTTCGAAATTTAATAGTCCTAAATCTCGAAGATAACCCCACACTGGAAAACCTACCCACCACACTGCTCAATTTACCTCATATTTGCAGAGTTTACATTGAAAGGACAGGACTTTCCCAGAATTTCTTGGCCAGTCTACAACAAATATGCAACGCCACCGACTATCTAGGCCCAAGAATCTTCTTTTCCATTGGACACGTGGGTAACCGACACGTGGAGCAACATAATGATGAGGTGCTTAAACCACTCCCTCAGCTGATAGAAGAACTCTTTTCTGTATTGAGAGAAGACTCTAAAGCATTCCCCGAATTATACCAACTCGATGTAGAAAGCACGAACTCGATTCAAGCCTGGCTAAGCCGCCTGTCCTATACAGCAGACTATCAAAGGAGAGGAGAATGCCAAAAAACCCTCATCAAGCAAATCGTAGACTACCTGCAACAGGCAAATGACGATCCACAATTTAGAGAAATCTTTTTAGAAACCATCGAAGAGGCGGCCAGAACATGCGGAGACAGGATAGCCCTTTCTATCTTGCATGTGGGAATTGCCTTACGCCTTCACCAGATAAAAGATATCCGTGAACTGAAGAACTTCCTCATCGGAACGGTATGGCCAGTCCAAATGCTCGAAGAGATCGCTCGCGAAAAAGTTGAAACTTTACCTTTTGTTGATGAGATCGAAGTCTATCTGGGCTACCCAATCATGCTTCGAGAAACGCTTAAGCTAGAGATTACCCCGCAGAAAATGCTCTACTTTGGCTTCAGTCATTTAAAGCCTGAAGATCTTGCTCTAGCCGCTAAACGCATATTCAGGCAAAAAGCAGATAAACATGCCATGTGTACTTTTTTATCTAACCAAGAAGCCTGGACCAAGGCCCTTCAAGCTCAATACCCGGAGTACTATGAAGAAATTGATCGAGAGAAATACCAAGAATTAGAAGATGCTGGCGAAGATTGGAAGCAGATTAATCAGGTCCGAGCTAATCAGGAAAAGCGTTTGGTAGATTTGACAACTTGGGCGTTAGACGAAATGGATTCGCAATTACGAACCCATCTAACTACATTCTTAAATATGTTATCTTCCTACTTTCTTACCCCTAGGAGGATTGAGGATTTATGAAGTTTGATCAATTAGACCTCTTGCATAACCCAATTGACGTGCCTGTACCCGACCTCTATTTACGAACCATTGTGATTAGCAACCTGAATAATGGGTTTATTTCATAGAACCTTGCCGCATCTTGCGAGCACTTTTCGAAGATTTTGGCACGTCCATAGGTGCCTTCAGCTATTGAACGTGGCAAAATCCGATTCTTCAGGTTATTTCGATATAAACTAAACCCATTATTCAGGTTCCTAATAAAAGAAAAACCCCTCAGATTTTGAAGGGTTTTTCTTTTGATACTGAAATCAAGCTTAGCGCGTTTCGCTCACTTCAATTGTCGCTTTATCAGAGCGGTCTTCAGCTGTGCCAGCTTGAACATCGGTGATTGCCGCTTTGAGCACTTCAATCTTAGCACCGTCGTACATCGCCAAGATCACAGTGTTGTCTTGGACTTTCACAACAGTTCCAATGATGCCCATTGCCGTGATCCGGTCCCCTTTTTTCAAAGAAGTGCGGAGGTTCTCCATCTGCTTGCGTCGTTTTTGCTCTGGACGCCAGAGAATGAAGTAGAAAAATACGAGAGCAACAGCAATCATAATCAATGTTTGCATCAGGTTGTTTCCCTTTTCTCCAGGAGCAGCTTCGCCATCGGCGAATACAGGCAGCGTGCTGAGTAGTGCTGCAGCGCCAAACAAAAATCCATAAACTTTTTTCATGGTTTCCATCCTTAATTAAAAAAATGTTTAAACGATAAGTGGAACCCAGCTTGCCTTAAATCCCCTCCAGAATGCAAGCAAAAAAGGGTTTCACCGCCGATTTAATAGAACAATATTTTCAATATGGACCGTATGAGGAAACTGATCGACAGGCTGAATCACATCAAGCGTGTAGCCAGCATTCACAATTTCCTGGACATTAGCGACTTGGGTGATCGGATTGCAAGAGATGTAAAGGATTTGCTGAGGTTTTAGGCTTAAGATATGAGCTATCGCTGCCGGATCAAGCCCAGGACGAGGAGGATCAACGATCACAAGGTCGGGAGGGATAAAATCGGGCAAGGCCATTTGCTCCGCAAGGACCTTGCCGACGTCGCCGCAAATGAGGCGCATATTTGTAACCCCGTTGACCTGTTGGTTGCTCTGGGCGTCGAAGAGGGCATGAGGATTAAGCTCGATACAAGTGACAAGATCGGACTGCAATGCCATTGCTAGCCCAAGGGTTGCCGTTCCTGCGTACAGGTCAAGAACATGCCGTTTCTTCGTCGAGACAAGCTTTAATGCCGTCGCATAAAGCTTTTCAGCCTGCATCGTATTCGGTTGAAAGAAAGAGGTTGGGCTGATCTTGAACTGGAGCTGAGCAGCGCATCTGCCCGTATCGATGTTTAGTTTTTCGGTAATGTGATCAGGCCCGTGGAGGTGCATTTCAAAAAATTGGGTGGGCGAACCTTTTTTGAGCTGATGGATCCGCAAAAAAATGCTCAACCTCTGGTGCTGCTCCACAGGAACCGCTTGCTTGACCGCTGCGATGAATCCCTGGAGCTGGGGTTGCTTTAAAGCATAATCTGGTTTGCCCGAAACAGTCAGCATCACCATTTTGTCGCCTGTCCTAATCCCCTCGCGAACAATCAATGTCCGCAGCGCTCCGGTGTCGTTCATCCGATAAGCTTCAAGGCCACTTTGCTCCCACCATGCATGGACATTTTGAAGCACATCAATAAACCAAGGAGAAACCAGGTGGCATTGAGAAAGATTAAGCACCCTCCCTTTAGATCCGGCGATCATAAGGCCAAGGAACCGTTCCCCTGCGCGGTTCTGTGAAAAAGAGAACTCCATCTTATTGCGGTAGCCCCACGGGCTTTCGCAGGCAATGATGGGTCGCACATCGGTATGAGGTGCGATCAGAGGAACAAAGAGCTTGTCGACAAAAGTCTGTTTTTCTTTGAGCTGAGCAGCGTAGTCCATTGCTTGAAAGGCACACCCTCCACATTCGGGAACATGAACGCAACGTGGAGCCACTCGCGATGGTGAAGGATCAATCACCTCTCGAATCATTCCGAGAGCCTTTGCTTTCCGTTTAGGGCCTACTTGGGCACGAAGGGTATCGCCTGGGATCCCCCCAATGACATCGACCTGGATATCTGGAGACGAAGGCAATTTTCGATAAGTCCCTATACCGTGCCCTTTACGACTTAGGCGTTCGATCTGAAGTTCTATTTCTGGAAAATGAGATGAAATCATGTTTGCTGATTAATTTTTCCAGACAGGATAGCTTAGCTAAAACTCGATTGTAAACGTTTTTCCTCTGGAAGCTGTCCCAATGTAAAATCTTTGTGATTTACAGCATAGACAAGTGATGTCAATAGCTTGGCCTATTTCCGCTTTTTGGTGCTTTTAGCAAATCCTTTTTTAACTTTTTTGCTTTCCTTTGCCTCTTTTTTCTCTGAGGAAATCGATTCTTTTCTGTAGACCTTGGCGATTTTAGCAAGTTTGATCGTGCAGGTGCGCACCCGCTGCGCTGCAGCTTTATTTCCCTTCAGTGCCTTGTCGAGATCTCTGCAGATTTCTCCCAATTGCTTTTTCATCGTTTGAATGGTCTCTTTTAAACCCATATAGCATCTCCTGTCGGAATTGAACTCTCAGTTGTATATACTGAAATAAGCTGGAGGATCGGGAAGCCGTTTAACTTGAATAAGTTGGGCGATGCAAGCGGATTTAAATTTAGCGCCTGTCCGACGCTGTCAAATTCCCGATTCTTTAGGTTATTTCGGTCTATACCTTAAGTCCATATGCCCTTTCAGCATATTGTGCAAGGTTTTTTTCAAAAAAAACCATTTCTTTTTAGATTTGATTAACTTTCTTAAAATGATAGGACACTGTTGGCACAAATGCTTTTTTTTTGCTATACACAAACAACCTCAAGAGTCGGAAATATTAAAGATGGAGAGCAGATGTTTTTTATCAACGGATCCTACGTCAGCGAAACAGATGCCAAAATCTCAGTGCTCGATTTAAGCATTTTGCGAGGTTTTGGCGTTTTTGACTACCTGCGCACCTATTTCGGAAAACCCTTTCATCTCTTTGAGCATCTACTCCGTCTGCAGTATTCCGCACAGCAATTAGGCCTTGAGCTTCCCTATACCCTGGAACAGATCTCAGCGATTATTGCTGAGGTATTGAGACTCAACAATCTTGCTGAAGCCAGCATCAAGATCATCGCCACCGGCGGCATCAGCCCCGATCAATTCACTCCTCAGCAGCCCGCAACATTGATCGTCTTTGCGTATCCCCTCACTGCCTATCCGACCGATTGTTTCACAAAGGGGATCAATGTTGTCACCACACGCCTCATGCGTACTCTGCCTTCCTGCAAAACAACGCAATATATCCCTGGTATAATCGCCCTTCAGCAAGGGCGTGAGGCAAAGGCCAAAGAGGCTCTCTACGTCAATGTGCAAGGAGAGATCCTTGAAGCGACGACCAGCAATTTTTTCGGAGTTAAAGAAGGAAAGCTCTACACATGCATGTCGGAAGAAGTTCTTGCAGGGATCACGCGCGAGGTTGTCTTAAGTATCGCCAAAGACTATTTCGATATCTGCTTTGAGCCGATAGCTCTGAATGAGATTAATCAGCTTGATGAAGCGTTCATTACCGCAAGCAATAAAGAAGTCATGCCCGTTGTGGCAATTGACAACACTCCGATCGGAGGCGGTAAAATCGGGCCCATCACGAACCAAGTCATGACCCTCTTCCGCAGCTATACTCAGCAGTCCTCTTGGCCTTTGCTGGACATCCCCCGCTACGGGACCATCGCATCTATTAACCTGAATAATGGGTTTAGTTTATAGGGAATTGTTGCAGGTTGCGAGGCAATTTTCCGGAGATTTTGGCACGTTCAATAGCGGAAAGCACCTATGGACGTGCCAAAATCTTCAAAAAGTGCTCGCAAGCTGCGGCAAGGTTCAATAAACCGATTATTCAGGTTATTTAAGGAGTGAATGTAAGGTCTGCCCGGAGCACTCCTTTCGATTGCTTTTGATTGCGGACAATCTGTTTATAGGGGCCTGAAACAAATTCCAACTGTTCCGATCGATCTTCTGCATCCTTTTCCGACTCAGCAAAAATGGCAATGAGGTATTGGGGTAATGCGCCGCCAGCAAATTCTCCCCATACACGCCAGCAGATTGGAGACTCCTCTTTAAGCTGCTTGCCAACCATTGTTTGCAGATACTGTTCAAAGGCGCTCTCTTGCTCTGGAGCAATTTCAATCCAATATAAATGGACATAGGGCAATGAAAGCATCTTCTCCTTGCCGGCTGGTATACAGGAGCACTGCAACAGAAACTTCTGAATGCTTCTAAAGTAGAAATTGATCGTGGTTGCATGCGCTAATCGCCTTATCTCCCAATCTTGGAATGAAAAGGAATCTTGAAAGGACTTTTTCTGTTTCATCAACCGTTCGATATCGCCAAAAGACCCGATAGGGATCAGAAACAAATACTCAGGAGAATCGAAGACTTCGATCGCATAGAAAGAAAAAGCATCCCGTTTCTTTACAAATTGAGAAAAACCTTGGAGAAACTCTTTTTTTGTTGCCTCATAGGCATCTTTTTTCCCGAATTTGATAAAATCTCGGCGCACTAACCATATGTCTGGAACGTCGGAAACCTTTGCCTCCACCTGAACGAACGCTAAAAGTGCCGCTACCGTCACTTTCCACAACCATTTCCTGCTTTGCATAGCTACACCTTTTCTTTAAAAACTTATTTATTTGATAACTAATGGCTTATGAAAATCCTGCTAAAAATCCCCATCCTTTTTAACTCTGGTTTTGTTTATAGTTTTTTTTTCAATTTTCAGGAAGTAGCGTTTGCAACAAAATCTTTAGACACTGAAATCGTTGATTGTGATAAAATTAACGTTAAGCGTTAGTGATCCGTTTTATTGGCCTTGCTGGCACAAGCCCTGAGTAACTTTAAGACATTCAGCTTACGTGAGTTAGTGTTGATACCGAGTGTTTTGTTGCCAGCGAGCAGTTTTAGCCGATGGTCAGATCCCCGAGTCAACTCAATGAGAGTTCCTTGTGTTTTATACAAAGAGCTCGAAATTACCATCATTATAATCTCTAGGAGATTTTTTTAAGTATGTCTCAAACTGCAAATAAAAAGCTGTACGTTGGAAGCCTTCCATATAGCACAACAGAAGAAGAGATCCGTGAACTGTTCGAAGCTTTCGGACCTATCGAATCTGTTCGTATTATCACAGACAAATTTACTGGCATGTCAAAAGGATTTGCATTCGTAGAAATGGCGAACCCTGATGACGCTCATAAAGCTGTCGAAGGCATGAACGGTAAGCCGCTTAACGGCCGCACCCTCATCGTGAACGAAGCTCGTCCAGAGCAACGTCGCGAGCGCTCCTTCTCTCAAGAAGGTGGCAGAGGCGGAGGAGACCGCTGGGGCAGCCAAGGCGACCGTCCACGTCGTCCACGTCGCGACTTCAACTAAGCGCCAAGATTTTGGACTTTAGAAGGAGGGGTTACCCTCCTCTGAGGCATCTTTGAACCGCCAGCAGGGGCATACCCTCTGGCGGTTTTTTCTTCCTATCCCCTCCCCTTCAGGTTCTTTCGGCATACTTCAAATAAAACTTTTTTAATCTACTTTTTATACCGATCGTGACTGAAAAATTTGCATGACAAAAAATTCCATTGACATCATCCTGTTTTCTCATGTTGAGCGACCACGAAGAAGACCAACTCAAAGCACAGCATAAGCAAGAGAGAGACGGTCGGGTGCGTGATCGGATCAAGGCGGTGTTGCTTCATGACAAGGGGTGGTCCCCTCAGCAGATCGCCGAGGCTCTGTTCATTTCTTC
>JACCEC011052346.1_pt1 | contig 12167 bp, 12 predicted proteins | sample 7450121 | NCBI WGS metagenome assembly JACCEC01 (sample SAMN15323455, study PRJNA562643) | freshwater metagenome | isolation source: river surface water | place: USA:Blue River Watershed | collected 2017-08-18 | reverse complement strand
AGTTGTTGAACTCAAGAAAGAATATCAAGATGATATCAAGAATATGCTTAATACATACATCAATGATAAACTCACTACCATTATCGATAAGGATACTACCAATGTAGTAAACAGTATATCATCAGTTCATGATAAGTTAACAATATCATTTCATAATAATCAAGAGAAACTTCACTCTTTATTTGAGAAAACTTCCCTAAACTTTATTGATAAAGCTAAACATATATTCTCTGAACTTTTACCACAACAACAAAATATGTATGATAAACAATTAAAAGAACATCTTCATCATGATTTTGATAAACTATATACTAATATAACACAAGACTTTTTAAAGATTCATTCTCTCGAACATGAAATAAACAATAAAATAATCTCTCTTTCAAATGAAAATCATAATCGAGACAAAATCATTCACGAACTTACTGAGTTTATCAAGAGAGATAAAGAACAAACTATTCATAGTATTACAAATAATATCGAATCTAGACTTACTACACTATTTAACTCTATTCAACAACCTGTAATCTCATCTATTCAACATCTATCACAAGAAACTACCAAGAAACAAGGAGAACATGATAAGCTATTATTATCTCTCCAAGAATACCTCAACAAATATCGCAACTCCAGTTTTAAAGGTGCTATGGGAGAAGCTCGTCTTCTTCTCGTGCTAAACCAAATGTTTCCTACTGCTGAAGTTATTGACACATCCTCTCAAAAAGAATCAGGAGATTGCTTCCTAAAGAGAGATTCAAAGGACAAAATACTACTCGAAACTAAACAGTATGATACTAATGTAAATCCTGATGAAGTTAAGAAGTTTATTAGAGACTGTGATATTCAAAAATGTCACGGTATATTTATGTCACAAAACTCTGGTATCACTAGTAAACATAACTATCAAGTCGATATTCATAATGGTTGCTTTTTAGTATACATTCATAATGCTGAATATCATCCTGATAAGATTCGTATCGCTGTTAATATGATTGATTCTCTCGTTGAAAAGTTTAAACAGTTAGAAGATGTTACCGATCACGATACTAGTCAGTTTGAACAAATATCTAAGGATTTACTTTATGAAATAAATGTTGAGTTTCAACGTATGATTATTCATAAACAATCTCTCGTTAATTTGGTGAGAGATTTCGAAAAGAAAATGGTCATTCAAATCAATGAAATATGTATTCCTTCTCTTGATAGTTATATTTCACATAAATACTCTCAACTAAATGGTAAATATACATGTGATTTGTGCAACGTTTTTACTACCGATACTGTAAAGAGTTTATCTGCTCATAAGAGAGGTTGTAAGAAGTTAATCAGTAAACAAAATACTGTCGAATCAGGAAATATTATTATCGATATATCAACACAACATTCTTGAAATATATTGTTGTTGTTTATTATTTACAAAAATGAATTATGTTTTTATTGTTTTGTAAATAATTAAAATACTTTTATAGTTTGGTTTTGTAAAAGTACAGTTGGTGGCGGAATTAATTTTATCAAATCTCTCGAATCTCTTTGAAATAATTAATTGAGAGATTGCTTATTCTCTTGATTCTCTTTGAATAAATAAAATGAGAGGTTGCTTATTCTCTTTGAATAAATAAAATGAGAGGTTGTTGCTTATTCTCTCGAATCTCTTTGAATAAGTAAAACGAGAGGTTGTTTATTATTCTCTCGTTTATCTTTGAATAAATCAATCGAGAGATTGTTGCTTATTAATCGAATCTCTTTGAATAAGTAAAATGAGAGGTTGTTTCTTATTCTCTTGATTCTTTTTGAATAAATAAAATGAGAGGTCGTTGTTTATTAATCGAATCTCTTTGAATAAATAAAATGAGAGGTTGTTTCTTATTCTCTTTGAAATAATTAATTGAGAGATTGTTGTATTATTTTTATCAAATCTCTCGTTTATCTTTTGTAACTCTTTGTTCAACTATCGACGATTCACTATTTTTTTTGACCTTCGATCCTCTTTTCATACACCTCTTTGAAATAGTCAACCGAGAGATTGACGTTTATTCCTAAATATATATGCCAACATTTTTATTTTTTGTTTCATACAATAATTATACGATATCTTATCATCGATGAATATGTATGCATTCTTATAACTCATTTTGAAGAATGTATACATTAACCCCATTAATTATTTATTATTAATTGAGAGGAGCAGGTGACATTGTATCTTCATTTACTTCCAACCCATCTTCAACACTTGAACATTTTTTTTCAATACTATATTGTATGTATTTGCTCTTCATATATTCTTTTATATTATTGATTACACTTTTGTATGTAGTTGGATACATTCCTTGATCATATTTTACTTTTATATGGTCAGGTAAATAATTAGTAATTAAATAACTTAATATGTTCTCTCTTCCAGTTAGTTCGGTTGGAACACGAGGCCTTTCTCTCTGACTAGATGACTCATACTCATGTCCAGTATAATCAACCATCTTATCGTCTTCATAATCTTTCTCCTTTGTACCTCTCGTTATTACAATCTTACCTCTGTAGCACGGACCTTGCTCCTTGTACTTATATATATAAATAACATCCATTGGATCAGGTCGAGTTATTTGTCCGAAAGAAGTAAACGCTCCGGCCCGTTTTTTATATGTATTACGTTTCTTATATGAACGCATTTGTTTCTTTTGGCTACGTTGTTGGCGCATTCTCATGCTTTTTCTCCTTGATTGAGAGCATGAACCCTTCATTTTCCGTGTCGGTTTCATATAAAATATTCGTTTATATACTATACCAATATTTTATAGAATTATTCACCATAATGTTATTTACTTACCGAGAGATTTATTTATTCCGATTTATCTGACTCCTTCATTAACATTAATGCCATTGCTGCATAGTTGTGTAAATCTAACATTGTATCATACAACCTCTCATCATCCACCATATTTATTCCCGACCGAGAGATCGAAATACTGCGTTGTATCTTATCCTCTATGCGAAGTAATACACCAATCACTCCGTACTTTGCAAATGCATCGCCATAATCTGCATTCTTTTTCGTAAATAAGGTTAGTGCCTCTTGCTGTACCTCTCTCATTTGAGAGATTCGGTCAAACTGCGATGGCGATGATGTCGTATCCATTATTTATTCTTCTTTTGTGTTTTGGGGTTTGGGGTTTGGTTTTGGGTTTTGTTATACACTTAACATTCTTCATTGTTTATATCAGAATAACGCTATAGTAAAAATTGAAATACATTTAACGCATTGAACCAGAATGCAAGAATAACCTAGAATCAATATGGATTTTGTCACTGTCATGCCAGTATACACCCTTTACGAGTTCGAAAACAAAGGAATCAATGAAACCGGAACTGGACTTGCGTTTAAAGTTACCACCAATTACTGTGTTATCAATTTGTCCGAGTTAGAAGATCCAGCCGACATCAAGAGCGCAACCAAGTCGTGTCGCGTGATATTTGATTACGACCCCACCAATTACTACACATACGTCACCGCTAGAGTTATTCCAGTTGATGGATCTGAACATCCAGTGGGGCTTATGACATTTGCGAATATTATATCTATCATGAAACGACTATATGACTTATCGATTGGATATGTTTCACGCGTTCTCTCATTTCAACAAAGCGAGTATGTTATATTTGAACTGTATTCTTGCAATGTGAACTATGCTGCGGTTATGTTTTGGGATGAAATTGCTACGAATGGATTCAGTAAAGTGTCGTGTAAGAGAGGAGGATGCATGGATGATTCGAATATGGTGGTTGAGTTTACACCATGCTACACGAATACGTTTGGAGTATTTGAAGAGAGTGATGATACCGCGATTATCAGTATCCCTGTGCAACCATATACGACGTATGCCGCGTATGTTCAGGTGTTGAATGACCAGAGACATTATATTGAACAACTTGAAGCGAGAGTATACCATCTTGAAAATCCACACGCATTTAAGAGTAAGGTTGAACGTGTTCTCGATGAAATGGACGCGATGACGACACATATTAATAACAATTATGAGGATCATGACGATGAAGAACATGCCTTTCATTATGATCAAGAGGTAGCCGTGAAGAAGGTCGCGAAGAAGGCCGCGAAGAAGGTCGCGAAGAAGGCAGCGAAGAAGTTATCCGACTTGGGAACAAGAATGAATGCCGGATTGAATGCACAGTACGAGAGATTACGAAATATTGAGGTACAGCTTGCTGCGCTTTCAGAAAGGAGAAACGAGGTGGTACTTCCACATATGATTAACAACCCACCTGTTAGCGTTAGTGTTGATCCTCCTCCTCCATCACAAGAGAGAGATAGAGACGCGTTTTATGATACATTTACTCATCAAAGCAACGATATACTATATTCAGACCCGTTTGCGTTTGCGGAAAACGAGAGCATTGACGATACAGATGTAGTACGTGGTTCGAATATGTACGATGACTCGTATGCAAAGGATGCAAACATGAAGGTCAAGTATGCGATTCAAACGAGACAAAATGTTGTTCATATGACAAATGATTTACTTGATGAACAAGAACGAGATGAACTAGATGAACAAGACAACCAAATATATAATTGGATGGATGAGTGTAACTACTACAAGAAACAGTCCGATTATGAGTGTTATCAAGGGGGGTGTGATAATGAATGCGGATGCGACTGCTGCAGTGACTTCGATGATGAATATGAAGTGTTTTATGAGTAAGTAGATAAGATACATGGATGATGGTTTGATTGAGAGGTGAGGTGAGAGATGGATGTTTATCCATTTTTTGTTTTATTTTGTCGCCGATCACTTGAACATGGTATAAATGCCGAGAATGCAGACGGAATTGTATTTACAATATTATCATATGCTCCACTTGCGCCATCCATAATCGATGTAAATGCTCCTGTTGCCGCATCCATCGCGCTTGATGCGAATGACCCAATACCAATGCCTGGTTTGTCATTAATTGATCCCGATCCGGGTGACCCATTTAATGAAAACATCTGAGAGATATCTGCATCCATTAAACTCTTTCGTTCTTGATCCCATAATGGAATATTTGTATTCGTTTGTTGCATATCAATACCGATTATCTGAGAGATTACAGCATTAAGTCGCAGCACAATATCTTGAAGTGTAAGAGAGGTTGTTATATCTAATCGACGCAATACCTCTTGTTCCATCGGAAGCATGTCTGCCGTTCTTTGTATGTGAAACATATTCTCTCGGTTTTGAATATATATCGTGTATATATCAAACGCTGGCGGAGATGGAGGACGTGACTGAGCGAGAGAAGAAGAGGACGGCTGAGATGGCGGCTGAGATGGCGGCTGAGATGGAGAGATCACCTTGTAATTCACAATAAATACACCTCGTTGCGTTGCATGTTTTCGTACAATAAAGTCCTTATCATACAAATATGCTCTCACTAGATTCTTGTTTATTGATGGATGATACCATTCAACAATATCATATGTTTGTACATCAAATAAACTATCAATCGTTCGACGCATTACTACCTCGAACCCACCAAAGAAGTCAAGCCATTCTTGAAACTCGAATGCACTTATGTACTTATCCTTATCATCATTTACTACCCTTTTCAAAAAGTCTATCTCTGTTGACAAGAGCTTTGTATGCAATCGTAATGCACCAAAGAAGAGATTTTGCTGCACAAATATGTTTTCGCTGCCGAATGTTTTGTCCCAGAATGCGCGGCCACCTTCATCCGAAATGATATTTGCAACATCCATTTTACTTGATTGCATCATTTCCTTCTTCAGTTCCAAGAGATTCTTCAGCTTTTTTATCATCGATGACAACTGAATCGTGATTTTTTTGATTTTTCGTGTGTAGATAATCTTTGAAAACATGTTTTTAGACCCGATGTTTTCAGTCATTGTCTTTATTTTTGTTAGTTTTCGATTTATATCTGATAAATAATTATTCACTATTTGATTATTCGCCATTCGCTGCGAACTCATTATTTGGTCTTGTAGTGCAACTAGGATTGCAATCTCATTTAAAATCTCTCCATTTATTGTTTCTAATCGATTATATAATTCGGCAGTTTCATATAATACCTTGATGACTTCTAAACTTGCAACGAGAGCTTTACCTGGATCCATATATCATTGAAACATAACATATGGATATATTTTATAGTGAACTGTTATCGGTCGCGTCTATCGACGCTTTAACGGTCGCGTCTATCGACGCTTTAACGGTCGCGTCTATCGACGCTTTAACGGTCGCGTCTATCGACGCTTTAACGGTCGCGTCTATCGACGCTTTATGTCGGTCGCGTCTATCGACGCTTTAAAATTGATGTTTAAATATTATACATATTCATATGACATATGACGGATAACCTATGTACACGATTTGTTGCACCAGATACAATAACATCACGTGGAACCAAAATGTAGAATGGCGACGGCGTAACCAATACATCGATAAATGTATATACGGCAGTCCCAAACAAATCACAGAAGACATATTATTCGACTCAAATATGTTCGTAATTGAGATGAATAATCAAACAAATAAAATAGTCGGAATCGGACTTGTTGCAAATAATCCGACACCTCTCATTCATGCTAGGAAATATGCTGTTTATAGTGAAGGAAATTATAATAGGTATACCTATTTTGGACACCACCGCGTAGATCGAGATGCAGTCACGAAACCAGAAGACATACGCGTATTCGATATCCTTGATTACTTATTATTCAAAGGTACGCGACACTGTAAACGCGCAGGAGGTATTACTGTTTTCCCACAATGGATTCTTGATATATTCTGGAGAAAATGTGGACGGTTCAACTTAGCACAGTATATTCGTTACCTTTTCAAGGAATACTCGCTTGGAGGCAGAGAGATTATTTGGTAAATAACCGAAGAATGATCCAGTACTACTAAGAAGGCGGCGTTAACTCATACAGGTTTGTAACATACTCCTGCTCTACAAACCACCACTCGTTACTCTCCGCAGTAACCATATATTTTTTATTATTCACGCTAATCACGCTCGTGGGGTCGCATACATTCTTTGCATTCGCCGGTTTACTTACATCATATAATTGCAATGATGGCTTTCCATTTTCACCACCTTCGAAATCAACAACCCACATAAATATATCATGCTTCAATATTCCCTCCGGAAATGGACGATCCTTGTAATAAACACGATGCCCAAACCCATAATATATATTATCATAATTCGGACCTGGATTACTCATGTTGCTCGGCTTGGAAAGTTGCTGTGATAATACTGCCTTGAAACACAGGATCGGGTCATATTTGTAACCCGGAGTACCGCCACGATACTCCCCATTATGCGACCCATCCTGCTCCACATCAACCGTTGTTATATCCCCGGTTGTCATATTCACTTCATACATAATGAATGGTGACATGTAATATATAAAATAAAGGCGGCCCTTGTGAGAGATAAACGAGAGATTCTTTCCTTTTGTTTTTACTTTCAGATATTCCTTCGTTTTTGTATTATATAAGTGGCAGTCGTTCAAATAGTTATCTTGCACATACACCGTGCCATTATGTACAAATGCCCGTGGATCCTCTCCAGTGATAGGTGTGTCCTTATATTCGTTGATGATGAGTGAGGATTCATCCAATGTAACCGAGAGAACATCGCGGTGATATATCCGCCATGACTTACGACCATATCCTTCGATTGTTTGTCCTTCCGGAGAGTTAACGAATGAATAAAATATAGAGTTTTTTAATGTCGGTATTCTCTTTACATGCGTCATGATTGGAGCATTCGGAGATGAAAACGCTTCAGTTGATGTCATTGCTGTTGTTGCTGTTGTTGTTGTTGTATTTTATTGCATTGTATTATTGTTTTTATATTACTTTTTGGAGTGTGTCTCTCTTTCTCGATTATTCTGTATATTGATTGTCTGCGTTTTGCATTTTAGTCATCGTATATCGTTGTAAACATTCCAGGTAATAATCCTGCATCGAGGTTTACTACAAACAAGCCGATGATCCACAGAACAAGAGAGAATGCAAATGTATACACAAAACGAGGGAAACACATGCGCGTCAATTTATAATGAAGGGCGCATTTAAATGCATAAGGGAAGAACCCGAAGAATAGTGACCATGCAATAATAAAATAAGCCACAATTGGTCGTGTGCTTGGAAACAACATCAATACGATCATCAATACAAGTGACAAAAACTGCGGAAAGTAATCGGCGGCTTTTTCTTTTAACATATCCAACATTTGAGAATTAACACTTCCTTTTGCCCCCGCTAATCCTCCCGGTAATCCTGTCGGTAATCCTGCCACTGCTCCTGCTCCTGCTCCTGCCGCTGCCGCTGCCGCTGCCGCTGCTATATTCATATTTGTATAATCGAGAGATTGATGACGTTCAGTGTTAATCACTTATACTTTACTCAGAAACTTTATTTACATCATTTACCCTGACTAGTATAACTATAACTATAACTCCGCATTATACCCCGACGAAAGAGCCGAAAAATAACAAAAAACTGATAATACATACACAGTAAACCATCGAGGAAGTCGTGTCATTCCAAATATACGTAAAACCTTGCCAATCTTGATTGCATCATAAAATGCAGTATGCGCCGCATTCGGTGCAAATCCGAAAAAGAATGCGAATCCAACCCATATTAACATGAACATTCGAATCATCATTTCAGGATATACATACGACGTAACAACCGAAACAATCACTACGATAATTAATGCTGTTTTGGCAAAGAAGCTATTTATCGGCCCCATCGTGGCATTTATATAGTCCATTTTGAATATTGCGATGATAATATGTAACTAATATATAGTACGTTTACATTATTAACCGGATATTCTAGCCTACTCCTTCGTGTAAAGTAATGAGTCTACCACAAGTATTCGCACTTTCTCTAATTGAAATTGTCGGAGATTTCGCGCTTAAAGACTTCGCCAATAAGGGAGGCGTGAAAAGTCTTGCAATAGGTATTCTCGGATACATTGGAGTTGTAATTATTCTTATTATTAACCTGCAGGGGTCGACCGTTTTACTTGTGAATAACGCATGGGATGGAATGAGTTCTCTCATAGAGAGCCTTGCCGCTTATTTTATTCTTGGCGAGAGGTTTGATAACTATCTTCAATATGTAGGAATTGTTTTTATTGTTGGAGGTATTTATCTTCTTAAAGTTCCGTGGAAAAAGTCGAATCCATTTCATATTCCTTGTCTAACAAGTGATTAAGTATATTCCTAGATCGGCGGTTGTGGAGATGGCGGCGGTGGCTCTGGCGGCTCTGGCGGCGGCTGATGCTGTTGCTGATGCTGCTCTCGTTGCGACGCAGGTAAAAAAACATCATATTGAATGATAAAAGTACAAAAAATAGTATAAAACATCATTCCTTAATCCATATAATGTCTGAATAGTATAAGTCTCGAACCTCTTAATCTACTATAATCTCTCTGTTTTATAATTCATGTCTACGATTGATACAGACATCGATCATTATTCTATTTATGAACTGACAATATTACTTGGCCTTGAAAACAAAGACGAAATAAGCGAGTCCGATGTTACCGCCGCAGCCGATCAATTATATGAAAAATATAAAAGAACCGATCCTCTCATTTCATCCTTCTTTATAGATGTTAAACGCCGCCTTATTGATGAGATTGACAGACAATATTCAGAGAGATCGAGAGATAATGGTACTGCACGAAAACAACGCGAAATCCCAGGGGCGAATGAAATTGTAGCATCCGATGCAGTCATTCAATCATCGAGTGGTCCTGTTAAAATGAATGATACCAACTTTTTAGAATATGCTGAACAACGCGAAGATGAAGACGCGGAAAATGTCGACGGATTTAACTATACGAACGCAAATGACCCTCTACAATTGACAAATGACGCGAATGCCGGTCTTGCATCGTATGACCAACAACTGGCATGGCAGCGAAATCAATACCTTGATGACCCGACCGCGAGTGGCATGTATACAAGTCGCCAAAATAAAGTCCAGGTTTCGCGGGATGAAAATGGCCACTATCAGATGAAACAGAATCGTCTTGGTGTTATCAACTCCTATAATTTGCCGGTTGGACAAGGCACGACAAATCCAACACTTCGAAATACAATGTCGCGAATCGTGAATATTGATAGTCAGTTTAGACAGACGCTTTTTCCATATGATAATGACCCGACATCGCCGTCATCGTCCACCAGTTTTACCCTCGTTTTATCTGAACCTCTCGTGAATGTTCTCTCGCTTAAGTTGTACTCGATCAGTATTCCGTATTCATGGTACACAATTGACGAAGAAGTCGGGAATAATGTTATGTATGTCGATTTAGGAACGGGGGTGGATGGTATTCAGACAATCACGGTTGAAAGCGGTAACTATACTCCGGCAAGTCTTATTACCACGATTAAATCGAAGATAACAACGAACATTTATTTGAATACGAAAGTAGACATTAGTTATTCAGTCGCTACCGGAAAGACCACGATTTATAATTATACACTGTCGAAAATATCGGTCGTGTTTTTTGATGCAACTGCTGCATATGGAAATGCCCCTGCAGGAGGATGCAAGAAAAGTATTAAAATAAATAATAACCTTGGATGGGTTCTCGGGTTTCGCAGCAATAATGTCACGAGTATAACCGGAGAAGATACATTTACACAATATGGAATGGTGTATGAAATCAGTGGACTACTTCTTTCTACGAACTCGGCGAATAAAACGGGGGTTGACATGCCCGGGACGGTTATTTCCGAGGCGATCGTTGACACATACGGCCCTAAATATTTTTTATTAGTAATTGACGACTTTACTCATAATCGCGTAAATAGTGGACTTATTAATATTGGCAGCATTAACACACGGTTGGATGTTCCGTCATACTATAATGAAGATATACCATTTGTATGCCAGCCAAATGAACGTGGTACACTTTCTGTTCCGACATATGTACCTTCTATTCCGCGACGACTTACGCGCGCACAATTATATTCCATAAATGAAATCATGAATAACCGGAAAAACACGAATAAGGATCGAGAGGTTGGACCATCCACGTCGGATGTGTTTGCTGTCTTGCCACTTCGAGTACAGACTCTTTCGATGGGACAGCCGATTATTGAGTATGGGGCGAATCTTATTCAGAATGAACGTAGCTATTTTGGGCCTGTCATTATTAATAAACTTCGAATTACACTTAAAGATGATAAAGGATATCCGGTGAATCTTCATGGAAATGATTGGTCGTTTACACTTGTTACACAAGAGCTTTATGAGTATTAATATGAGGTATTATGTGTATAAGTATGCATTTTTAATGCTAGGATTATAGAATGATTATGCTGAACATATATTCAGTATAACCATACTTGTAGAAGTAATAATGTTGTTAAAAGTAAGAATGTTGTTAAAAGTAATAATGTTGTTAAAAGTAAGAAGAAGATAATTTACTCACACGAGATGACCTACGTAATGTAGTAGGAGTAACCTTTGTATTGCGATATGATAATAATTCATTTGCAACATCGGTCTTTACTTGAGAACGCATGGTTGAATAATTTTGAGGTGTGTCGGTTACATGAAGCGTAACAACACTCGAATACATTTGGGGTTGTGTCTGGGTCTGTGTCTGGGTCTGGGTCTGCGGATGCTGTGACTGTTGTTGTTGTCCTCTCGCCTCCGCACGTTTGTTACGACTTACCACTTGTTCATCAATGCATTTACGCAGACAATGTTTTGCGTATCTTAATTCGCGAGGCGTGGTAGCAGAAACGGATAATTCATATGTATTAGTGTGATTCATTATCGAGCAGTATGATATAATATGTAGTGGATCATCCTTTATGTTGTTTTACTTCATATTTGTCTTATAGGGCAGGGCGTTCTACCATTATTTTTCCTAAAGTAAGGATTTAAAAAGTACAGTCGGCAATTACATATACAGATAATATTATTTTAGTTTCAAAGTAAACGAATATATCATCCACACATCATTATGTTTAGAAGACCCGAGTGCGACATTCCTGCTCCATCTAACAATAACGATGAATATACTATTTACTCCAAAAGCGGCTGCTATTATTGTGTGAAGTCTAAAGAATATCTTGGATCCAAAGGAGCTGCGTTTAACATCATTAATT
>JACCEC012978330.1_pt1 | contig 12168 bp, 11 predicted proteins | sample 7450121 | NCBI WGS metagenome assembly JACCEC01 (sample SAMN15323455, study PRJNA562643) | freshwater metagenome | isolation source: river surface water | place: USA:Blue River Watershed | collected 2017-08-18 | reverse complement strand
ATGGTATCAGCCATGAAAACATATTGTTTGTGATTCATCGTAATTTTAGGCATAATCATCTTTTCTGTATGCCCGTCGCCGTACAATAATTCTATATTTTCACCAAAAGGATTTTCGACTTGGTCGTTAAATTTCAATGCTCCGCTTTCTTGCATGGGCATGATATTTTCTTTCAAGAAACTCGCTTTTTCTCTTAAATTGGCGTGTGTTGCATGATGCCAATGGTCTGAATGTGTCCAATAATGGGCATTCGGGAATACCAATTCAAGGCGGTCTTTGCTTGTATTCCATTGTACAGCACCTCCGCAATGGTCGAAATGCAAGTGAGTCGATAATACATCAGTGATTTCATTAGGAGAATAGCCAGCTTTTTGAATAGATTTGATTAAATCCCCATCACCATGTCTGAAATAAAAACCTTGCCAGCGGGGGTCTTGTTTATCGCCCATGCCACTATCTACCAAAATCAATTGTTTGCCAGTATCAATCAAAAGACAACGCATTGCCCAGCTACAAAGGTTATTTTCATCGGCAGGATTTTGTTTATTCCAAATTGTTTTCGGAACAACACCAAACATCGCCCCTCCATCGAGTTTAAAATGTCCGGCATCAATAATATGAATTTGCATAGGTTTTATTGCTGATAGTTTTTAATTTTGATAGTCCGAAGTTGATTTTTATTTCGGAAACAAGCACAAATATAGTATTTTTTTCGAGATAGAAAGAAAGGTATCGGAATCAGAATGAATTATTTCTCCTAAAAATAACTTGGAAAATTACCATAAATTGTTTTACAGATGCAAATACGTACCAAAATTGCCATTCAGTTTACTATCATTATTGCAGCGATTTTAATTATTTTTTCGTTGGCAATTTATTATACTTCTGAGAATTTTCGCAAACAAGAATTCTATAACCGTATGTATGATAGAGGGATTCTGACTGCCAAGTTGTTGAAAGAATTGAAGATTACGGAAAAAGACAAGAAAAAACTGCGAGATGCCAATAAAACCATTTTGACTAAATTGAATGCCGAAAAGGTGTTGATGTTTAATGATAAAAACGAATTGGTTTATGGAAGTTATGAGGCAGATTCGATTTTGTTTAGTCCGGAGTTTTTATCACAGGTAAGGAAAAGAAAATATTATGAAACGAGCGATTGGGAGAATCAAGCCATCGGAACGATGTTTGTCGATGAGGATAAAAAATCGTATGTGGTATTTGTGACGGCTCAAGATAAATATGGGAAAGAAAAGTTGAGAAATATTGTCAATACCTTGATTATCAGTTTTTTAATCGGTATTTCATTGACGGTTGTACTAGGGATTATTTTTGCTGGACAATCACTTAAGCCCATAGCCGAGATGAATCAAGAAATTACTAATATCACGGCATATAATTTAAAAAGGAAGCTGAATACAGGAAATAATAAAGATGAAATTGCCCAATTAGCCATTAATTTCAACTTGATGCTCGCACGTTTGGAGAAATCATTTGAACTACAAAAAAGTTTTGTATCCAATGCTTCTCATGAGCTACGTACTCCTTTGGCGGCTATTAAATCAGAAATTCAAATTGCCCTTGAACAGGACAGAACTATCGACGAATACAAAAGTATTTTAAAATCTTTGCTTAATGATAATCAGCGATTGATACAATTGACCAATGGTTTGCTTCAATTGGCAAAATCGGAAAGTAATGATAATAGCCTAGTGATGAAATCGACCAGAATCGATGAAGTTTTGTTTAAAGTGCAAGAAGAAATGCTAAGTTTGAATGCAAATTATGAAGTTTTGATTGATTTTGAGGAAATCCCAGATGATGATAAGTGGGTCAGTACTTTAGGAAACGAGGCTTTATTGCTTACGGTATTTAATAATTTGATAGATAATGCTTGTAAATATTCTAAAGATTTTAAGGCTGAAGTTAGAATTAGATTTGACGAAAAAAATTGTAGTGTTGCTATCAAAGATAATGGAATCGGTATTCCTGAAAATGAGTTGAGTAGAATTTTTGAGCCGTTTTATCGAAGCCAAAATGTATCAAAATATCGGGGACATGGCATTGGTTTGTCTATTTGTAGAAGAATAATCGATATGCACCGAGGGAAAATCGAAGTAAAAAGTGAGGTAGGTGAGGGGAGTACTTTTGAAGTAATTTTACCGCATTTATGAGTAATATAAATTTTTTTTATATTTTCGTAAAATGGTTCTTGCCATTTTGAAAAATAACATTTATTGACTTAATCAAAAACTAATCTAATGAAAAAACATTACCTTTTAGCCTTAACCTTAGGGGTATCAATTACGTCCTTCGCACAAAAAACAATTATTCACTGTGGTACTTTGATAGATGGAGTTAGCAATACGCCAAAATCTCAAATGAGTATTATTGTAGAGAAAAATAGAATCGTTGAGGTACAAAGTGGCTATGCTGTTGCTCAAGCCAACGATAAAGTAGTGGATATGAAGACCAAAACTGTTACGCCTGGTTGGATTGATATGCACGTACATATAGAGAGTGAAACCAGCAAAGACCAGTATCTGAAACGAATGAGTAATAATATGGCTGATGTTGCTTATGAAGCTCAAAAACATGCCAATACTACTTTGATGGCAGGTTTTACTACTGTCAGAGATTTGGGTGGTTCGGGCGTAAATATTGCCCTTAGAAATGCCATCAATAAAGGATTAGTGGTAGGTCCAAGAATTTTTACGTCGGGAAGAACAATTGCTACCACTGGTGGGCATGGTGACCCAACCAACGGAATTAATCCGATGTATAGTGTGCCTGATAATGTAACAGATGGTGTGGTGAATAGTCCAGAAGCGGCACGTCAGGCTGTACGTCAACGTTATAAAGATGGAGCAGATTGCATTAAAATTACGGCAACTGGCGGCGTATTGAGTGTTGCAAAAAATGGTAAAGGTCCTCAATTTACAGAAGACGAAATTTCTGCGGTAGTGAGTACTGCGAAAGATTACGGGTTTATTGTAGCCGCACACGCACACGGAGCGGAAGGAATGAAACGTGCTATTAAAGCAGGAGTAACGACTATCGAGCATGGCTCGTTTATGGATGACGAAGCAATTGAATTATTCAAGAAACACGGAACATATTATGTACCTACCGTTATTGCTGGTAAAACAGTAGGTGATTCGGCAAAAATTCCTGGATATTATCATCCTTTGGTTGTGCCAAAAGCAGTAGAAACATCCAAAGTTATTGCCGAAACTTTCGCTAAAGCGTACAAAGCGGGTGTAAAAGTAGCGTTTGGAACAGATGCTGGTGTATTTCCACATGGATATAATGCAAAGGAATTTATGTACATGGTAGAAGGTGGAATGCCTATGATGGAGGCTATCAAGTCGGCAACTATTGTGAATGCGGAAGTATTGGGGGTAAAAGCAGATTTGGGATCTATTGAAAAAGGTAAAATTGCAGATATTGTGGCGATAGACGGCGATCCACTCAAAGATGCAAAAGCGATGATGAATGTCGTTTTTGTGATGAAAGAAGGGAAAGTTTATAAGCAAAAATAATTCTACATAATCGAAGTAAAAAAAGACATTGGAGGTGTGAAAGCATCTCCAATGTCTTTTTTGATTTATTGTGGCATTGTTGGACGAACTTCGATTTTACTAGGTAGTGTTCGGGCTGGCATTTTAATCAAATCCGAAACAATTTGTCCAATATCTTCTGGCTGTATTTTCCAAGCATCTTTTTCTGCATTTGGTTCATGATTGTTAAAATGGGTAGCAACCGACCCTGGCATGATTGTCGTCACCTTAATACCCTCTTTTCTTAAATCCATCATGATAGCTTGTGAAAAACCTACAAGTCCAAATTTACTTGCATTATAGGCACTTGCAGTTGCGAAAAAATTAGTACCAGCCAGACTTGCAATGCTGATGAAATAGCCTTTTGTTGCCTTGAGTGCCTCTAAAGAAGCCTTGATACTGTAAAAAACTCCAGTAAGATTTAGGTCGATAGTTTCATGCCATTGTTCGATGCTTAGTTCTTGGATTGGAGCAAAATGCCCAACTCCTGCATTCGCAATAAAATAATCTAAACGTCCCCATTTATCGATTACTTGTTGGACAGCAGCTTGTTGGGATTCGAAATTTTTAGCATCCGAGATAATTCCAATACAAGCATCAGCATTTATTTCACGTAGTTTTTTCATAGCTTTATCCAATGCCTCTTGTGTACGACCCGTAATGGCAACATGGGTGCCTTCTTTGATGAGAACTTCGGCAACACCGAGACCAATTCCTTTTGTTCCACCCGTAATAAGTGCCGTTCGGGGGTAATTTAAGTTTATTAACATATTGATTTGTAATAATTAATGTTTTGTTGGTAATAGTTAAGATGTGCTTTTCTTTGGAGGTAACAACAAATTTGCAAACAAGGTTTGGACGATACTTGATTTCTATGATTGAATAGCAAAAAAATCTAAAATTTGAAGCGAAGTAAATAGAAACAAACAATTTTCGAAACTGAATTTTCACAAATCAAATTTTAAACCTAACTTTGCCCTAAAATGTACATCAATGTCTGAACTAAAATATAAAAGAATCCTCCTTAAATTAAGTGGTGAAGCCCTCAATGGTGGCGATAAAAGCCAAATTATCAACTCTGATATTCTTTCGCAATATGCCAAAGAAATCAAATCTATCGTGGACATTGGCTGTCAAGTGGCAATTGTAATTGGTGGAGGAAATATTTTCCGTGGAGCCAGTCAAAACTCCGGAATAGACAGAGAACAAGGAGATTACATGGGGATGATTGCTACCGTTATTAACGGAATGGCTATTCAAAGTTCATTAGAGAAAGTAGGTTTATTTACCCGATTGATGTCGGCAATAAAGATGGAACAAGTGGCAGAACCTTTTATTCGTCGTCGTGCCATTCGCCATTTAGAAAAAGGACGTATCGTAATTTTGGGTGCTGGTACTGGTAATCCATATTTTTCCACAGATTCTGGTGGAGCTTTACGTGCCAATGAATTAGGTGTCGATGTGTTGATGAAAGGAACGAGTATTGATGGTGTTTATACTGCTGACCCTAAAAAAGACGCAAGTGCAACGAAATATGATAGATTGAGCTATGATGAAGCCATCAACAAAAATCTAAAAGTAATGGATTTGACAGCCTTTGCACTTTGTAAAGAAAATAAAATGCCGATAATTGTGTTTGATATGAATGTTCCTGGAAATTTGATGAAAGTAGTGACAGGAGAGGCGGTTGGAACATTGGTTGGAGAATAATTATTTGAATTTTTTATACATCATATAGGTTTTTGTCCGAATTATTTAAAAAAATGGAAGAAATAGAATTAGTATTGGATATGGCAAAGGACACGATGGAACGTGCCTTGAAACATACGCAGATTGAACTTTCTAAAATTCGTGCTGGAAGGGCATCTACACAAATGCTCGATGGTATTATGGTGGAATATTATGGTATTCCTACACCTATCAATCAGGTTGCTTCGGTTAGTACTCCTGATGCCCGTACCATTGCTATTAAACCTTTTGAAAGAAAATCTATCGGTGATATTGAAAGGGCAATTATCAATTCAAATATCGGTCTTTCTCCTGCCAACGATGGCGAAATTATTCGTTTAAATATCCCACCTTTGACAGAAGAGCGTCGTCGTGATTTGGTAAAAAAAGCTAAAAACGAAATTGAGGTAGCTCGTGTAAATATCAGAAAAGTTCGTCAAGAATCGAACGAAGAATTAAGAAAAATTCAAAAAGATGGTGGAGCGGAAGATGAAGTGAAAAAAGCAGAGGAAAGGGTTCAGAAAATTACGGATGCTTATATCCAAAAAGCCGAACAATTATTCGCCGAAAAAGAAAAAGATATTATGCAAGTATAGACCCTTGCCTAAATACTAAATAATTTATCGTAAATTTGTTGAAAGCCTGCTCCTTAAAGTAGGCTTTCATTTTTAATTCTTTAATGATTGATCCCGATGAATCCTGCTGAAAAAATTAAGTTTTTAACCAACCGATTGAATTACCTGAATCATCGCTATTATATGGATAATGTTTCGGAAGTGTCAGACCAAGATTTTGACCTAATGTTGAAAGAATTGGAGGCTCTCGAACATCAATTCCCTGAAGAAAAATTGCCCGATTCGCCTACTCAGCGTGTGGGGGGAACTATCACCAAGCAATTTCTTTCTGTCGAACATCAATACCCAATGCTTTCTCTGTCGAATGTTTATAATGAACAAGAATTGGCTGATTTTGATGAAAGAGTAAGAAAAGGTCTGAATGGAGCTGACTATGAGTACATTTGTGAATTGAAATTCGATGGTATTTCATTATCGATGACTTATGAAAATGGTATTTTTGTAAGAGGAGTAACCCGAGGAGATGGGGTAAAAGGAGATGATATTAGCAACAATGTTAAAACAATCAAAACTTTGCCTTTACGCATACATGATTTCGAGAAAAATCAAAATTTTGAAGTGAGGGGGGAAGGATTTTTATCTTTCTCTGCCTTTGAAAAAATGAATGCTGACGCTGAAGCCGCAGGCGAAGAACTATATGCCAATGCACGAAATGCGGCATCAGGAAGCTTCAAATTACAAGATTCTGCAGAGGTCGCCCGTCGAGGCTTAGATGCCTATATTTATCAGTTTTTATCAGATAAAGAGGTATTCGAAACGCATGAAGAAAGTTTGATAGCTCTCAAAAAAATGGGCTTTAATGTTTCTCAAACTTGGCAAAAATGCACCACTATTCAAGAGGTATTCAAGTATATTAAATTTTGGGAAGAAGAACGCTTTTCCTTGCCTTTAGCAACGGACGGAATTGTGATTAAATTGAACTCTTTTGCCCAAAGAAATGAGTTAGGATTCACGGCAAAAAGCCCTCGTTGGGCGATTGCTTTCAAATACAAAGCAGAGTCTAAACCTGCAATTCTGAAAAATGTAATTTATCAAGTAGGACGAACTGGTGCCATTACGCCCGTGGCAGAATTAGATAATGAAAAACTAAATAATAAAGGAATTCATTTGTCGGGAACTACCGTAAAGCGGGCGTCCCTTCATAATGCCAATGAAATCGAACGCTTGGATTTGCATATTGGTGATACTGTATTTGTTGAAAAAGGTGGTGAAATTATCCCTAAAATTACGGGGGTGGACTTATCGAAAAGAGGCTTATTTATGCCTGGCAAAATTATTTATCCCTCTGCCTGCCCTGAATGTCAGGCTATTTTAGTCAGAAAAGAAGGAGAAGCCAATCATTATTGTCCAAATGAGAAAGGTTGCCCACCCCAGATTCGAGGTAAAATTGAGCATTTTATTCATCGAAAAGCCATGAATATCGAAAGCTTAGGCGAAGGTAAAATTGAGCTACTTTATGACAAAGGCTTGGTGAGGTCTATTCCTGATTTATATGAGCTTTCGTACGAAAAATTATTCGGTTTAGAAAAAATTACGACCGACGAACTGACTGGTAAAGTACGAAAAGTAGGCTTTAAAGAAAAAACAGTTCAAAACATCCTAGAAGGTATCGAAAAATCCAAAAAAGTACCCTTTAAGCAGGTATTATTCGGAATTGGAATTCGTTATGTAGGGGCAACAGTTGCAGAGAAATTAGCCAATTTTTTCAAAAATATCGATAAAATTATTGAAGCGGATTTCGAAACTTTACGAACAGCTCCTGAAATTGGAGATAAAATTGCCCAAAGTATTATCGAATATTTTCAAAATTCGGACAATCGACTACTTATTGAAAAGCTTAAAATTGCTGGTTTACAATTTGCGGCAGAAGATGAGATAACCGAATTTGAAGGCGAAAAATTAATAGGTAAGACATTTCTATATACAGGTACTTTTGAGAATTTTGAGAGAGAGGCTCTTGAAAGAAAAATCGAAGCAAACGGCGGAAAAGTATTGAGTGGTGTTTCTGGTAAATTAGATTATCTGATTGTTGGAGATAAACCTGGTGCATCAAAAATAGAAAAAGCAAAAAAAATGAATGTAAATATGATTACTGAAGAAGAATTTTTGGCACTTTTGTCTGATTGATGAATTTTGAATTGCTCTCGAACAAACTTTCGAGAGCAATTCAAAATCAATTATTTCAAAAATGCACAAATCCACATCGCAATGCTACAAATTCCTAATCCGAGCGATTCTCGACCTAATTCAATATTGATTGTTTTCATGCCTTGGTTCAACAAAACACCTTCCCAAGCTGGTGGAAATTGATTAGCGGCCCACATCAAAAACAATAAACCAATGCTCAAAAACAAGACTTTATCACCTTTTCCATGTAATTTATAGTAACATAAATAAGTCGGAATCAAATAAGTCGGAATCCAAATATACGGGTCAGGGTCGTTGTATTGAACCCCAGCAAAAATCAAAAATAAAACTATAAAAAACCAAAGTAAAACTTTTTGTGCCATGGTATTGGTTGTATTTTAGGATGATAAAATGTTTAATTATTTTTCAAATGAAATCAAAAAAAGTGATTTGGTCAAATTAAAATTTTAATTATCAATGATAGTGGCTTGTCTATCAATGAATTAAGAATAAGTATCGTGAAATTGTAATATTTTTTTTGCATCATCTATAAATTTTTGTAATTTTGTGCCGGCAAATTACCAGCTCCTGCTGAATCCCCCAGGTCTTGACCGAAGCAAGGGTACTGTGGTTGAGCGGTGAATTTGCCTTTTTTTTGCATTTCTTGAACTGATTAATAGTAGCTTGAAGTTTTAAATAACCCCAAAAACTGAAAAGCTCCCAACAAAAAATCTCTGAATAAAGAGATTAGGGGTTCCAATTTTCATGAAATTTTTTATAGATACAGCCTCTCTTAAAGATATTCAGGAGGCTCAAGACCTTGGAATATTGGATGGTGTTACTACCAATCCATCATTGATGGCCAAAGAAGGCATCGCCGGGAAAAATAATGTCATGCGTCATTATAAAGCTATTTGCGATATTGTTGATGGTGATGTCAGTGCGGAAGTAATTGCGACTGATTTTGAGGGAATGATTGCGGAAGGTGAGGAATTAGCGGAAATCGACGAGCAAATTGTGGTTAAAATTCCAATGACCAAAGAAGGTATCAAAGCAATCAAATATTTTTCTGAAAGAGGTATCAAAACGAATTGTACTTTGGTGTTCTCTGCTGGTCAGGCTTTATTGGCAGCCAAAGCAGGTGCAACTTATGTATCTCCTTTTATCGGACGCTTAGATGATGTTTCTTCTGATGGAATGATTCTTATTGAAGATATTCGTACTATTTACGATAATTATGGTTTTGAAACACAGATTTTAGCTGCTTCTGTGCGTCATCCTTTACACATTATCCAATGTGCTAAAATCGGGGCTGATGTAATGACAGGACCTTTATCGGCTATTTTGGCATTGGCAAGTCATCCCTTGACTGATATCGGATTGGCGAAATTCTTGGCTGACCATGCCAAAGCAAATCAATAATTATTTAAAATAATTGAGAGAATTATTTTCGGGTATTTAGTTACGTCAATTAAAGAATTTATTCAAAAACAAAGAGTTAATAGAGCTTTATATTCTTTTTTTAATGTTTTTCTTTAAATTTGTCGTCGATTAATAAATCTCGAAAATAATTCTTTTTTTATATGGAATCTGTCATTTCTCTTCAAAATGCTTCAATTTATCAACAAGATCAAGTGGTCTTGTCGGAGGTGAGTTTTACGATTCACCAAGGTGAATTTGTGTATTTAATTGGAAGAACGGGAAGTGGCAAATCTTCTATTCTTAAAACGCTCTATGGAGATTTATGGCTTGAGCAAGGAATAGGGAATGTAGTAGGATTTGATTTACATTCTCTCAAACGCTCCGATTTACCTAGGCTTCGTCGGAAAATTGGTATTGTTTTTCAGGATTTTCAGTTACTTGGCGACCGAGATATTCAAAAAAATCTCTTCTTTTATCTCAAAGCAATGGGTTGGGAAAATAAAGACGAAATGAACGTACGAATCGTAGAAGTTTTGAATCAGGTAAATTTACCGGATATCCTCCACAAAATGCCGCACCAACTTTCGGGAGGAGAGCAACAGCGTGTTGGTATTGCAAGGGCTTTGTTGAATAAACCAGAAATCTTATTGGCAGATGAACCTACTGGAAATTTAGACCCTGAAATGTCTGTCGAAATTCTTAAATTATTTTTAGAAATCAATAAAAACTCAAAAACAGCAGTCCTGATGGCTACACATGATTTTGAGTTGATTGAGCGTTTTCCTCATCGGACACTCTATTGTGACAAAAAAACAGTAAAAGACCTAACTTCTTAATTTGAGGTTTATTTTTTCTTCTTCACTTATCGCCAAATTTTCTGATTTGGTCTTATTTTCTTAAATTATCTAACAAAATAGTGATTTTTGAAGTTTATTTTGTAATTTTAATTGAAAATAAATCAAAAAAATCATGGCAAAATATACTCTTTCAATTAATGGGAAACCCATGAAAGTGGATGTTTCTGAAGATACTCCGCTTTTATGGGTATTAAGAGACCATTTGGGGCTTTTAGGAACTAAATACGGTTGCGGAATTGCTCAATGCGGGGCATGTACCGTGCATGTAAATGGAGAGGCAACTCGCTCATGTGTATTGCCTATTTCGGCAGTTGCAGATGCTCAAATCACAACTATAGAAGGACTTTCAGAAGCAATTAATCACCCAGTGCAAAAGGCTTGGGATGAATTAGATGTGCCACAATGTGGTTATTGTCAAGCTGGACAAATGATGACTGCTGCCGCATTTTTGAAAAAAAATACCAAACCAACTTTGGCTGAAATCGAAGAGGCGATGTCGAATAATATTTGTAGATGTGGTACTTACCACCGTATCAAAGAAGCCGTTTTATTGGCAAGTAAAAAATAGTCAATTGTTTTACCTGAAAGATTACTCTAATGACAAAAAATAGCAATAATGGCAGAAGGGATTTTTTAAAATCCGTTGCCCTAAGTACTGGAGGTCTCGTCTTAGGTTTTGATTGGTTTGGAAATGAAGCGATGGCTGCCACCCCAATACTCCCTGATACACATCATTTTAATGCTTATTTATCTATTAATCCCAATGGTCTGATTACAATTTTTTCACCAAATCCCGAAATTGGACAAGGAATAAAGACTGCTTTTCCGATTATTGTGGCAGAAGAGCTGGATGTAGATTGGAAACAAGTAAAAGTGGAGCAAGCTCCTTTGGATACTAAAAAATTTGAACGTCAAGTGGCGGGAGGTAGTGGTTCAATTCCTCACTCTTGGCAACGGCTTCGTAAAGCAGGAGCTACCGCTCGGTTGATGCTGCTCACTACTGCAGCCAAACGTTGGGGAGTAAGTTTAGAAGAGTGCATTACTGAAAATAGTATGGTGATTCACCGTCCGACGGGAAGAAAATTTTCCTACGGAGAGTTAGCTAGCGATGCAGCATTAATGCCTCCTCCGACTGAAGTAAAATTAAAAAATAACTCTGATTTTAAATTAATTGGAAGTACCGTTAGAGGAGTAGACAATAAAGATATATTAAGTGGTAAACCCTTGTTCGGAATAGATTTTTATCGAGAGGGAATGGTGATGGCGATGGTGCAAAGACCACCTGCTTTTGGCTTGAAATTGAAAAATTTTGACGCAAGTGAAGCTAAAAAAATGTCAGGTATTATTGATGTTGTTACTTTCAAAGATAAAGTGGCGATTGTTGGTAAATCGACTTGGGAAATCAAAAAAGCCCGTGATTTAGTGAAAATTGAATGGGAAAAATCGGCAACTTTGGAAAGTTCTACCGACCATGAGCGAATCTTTGATGATTTGATGAAAAATGGCAAACCAGAAGTTCGACGAAAAGAAGGTGAAATAGAAAAAGGATTTGAACAAGCTGCTAAAATTGTGGAAGCTGAATTTCAATGTCCATTCTTACCTCATAATCCGATGGAACCGATGAACTTTTTTGCTCATGTGAGAGAAGATGGTGTAGAGCTAGTTGGACCAACTCAAACACCACAAGCTGCTCAAAATCAAACAGCAAAATTATTAAACATTGCTCCTGAAAAAGTGAGTGTCGAACTTACAAGGATGGGGGGAGGTTTTGGTCGACGATTGGGAACAGATTATGTGCTGGAAGCAGTCGAAATCTCAAATATTTTGAAAAAACCTGTT
>JACCEC010448434.1_pt1 | contig 12168 bp, 10 predicted proteins | sample 7450121 | NCBI WGS metagenome assembly JACCEC01 (sample SAMN15323455, study PRJNA562643) | freshwater metagenome | isolation source: river surface water | place: USA:Blue River Watershed | collected 2017-08-18 | reverse complement strand
TTCGCACCGAGCGCCAACAATCTCGCCGGTGCGATCAATGCGGCGGGCATCGCAGGACTCACTGCCACAGCGAACGCAAACATCGTCGAGGGTGAGCAAGACTCGAGTTACTACCAGTACTACGCGCCGCAAGGCATCCTGACGATCAATGGGGTGGATATCGCGCTCTCGGCTAACAAGACGAGCAGCATGACCTCTAACATCGCGACGACCATCAACGCGATCAATCAGGTCTCCGCACAAACCGGCGTGATCGCCCAAAATGGGTTCTCTGACGGCAAGGGCGTCGTACTGAGCGCCGCGGATGGCCGCACCATCACGGTGACTTTCCAGGCTACCGATGTCGGAAACGAGACCGCACCTGACTATTCAACCACCGCGGGTAACTTCGGCGTCGCGATTACCGGCGCCGCGGGACAAACCGGCACCATTGATCTCGCTTATCTCGCACCTGAGGGAGTGCTGACAGGTAATTTGAGCTTCAGCTCCAGCACGGGACTGGCGCAAACGAACTTCAATGTGGTGGGTGAGCTTGGTCCCGATACTGATCCGGCACCCGACTTCGCTACGGTCGCCGGCAACTTTGGCTTACTGAAGACGAGCTCGGCTGGCGTCGCAGGCTCGATTTCGATCGCCTACGCAGCACCGGAAGGCGTGATCAGCGGCTCGGTACAATTCAACTCGGCGACGGGTCTGGGGCAGACCTCATTCAGCGTTCAGGGGGAGCTGGGCCCTGACACCGATCCCGCGCCCGATTTTTTGAGTGTCGCCGGCAACTTCGGCATCAGCACGACTGGGCCGAATGGGGTTTCGCCCGGCATCAACATCAGCTATGTCGCGCCGAGCGGCGTTTTGAGCGGCACGGTCGAGCTCAGCGAGTCGACCAATGTGAACGATCGTACGTTGCAAGTGGTGGGCTCGCTACAAAGCCCGGATTTCCGATCCGTCGCCAATATCGATATCTCGACCATCGCGGGCGCCAATCTTGCGATTCAGGCCATCGATGGCGCACTTCAAACCGTCAATTCGACTCGCGCGCGATTAGGCGGCGTTTTAAATAGGCTCGATAGCGCCATCGATAATCTACGCGTTGCCGAGGAAAACCAAATCGCCGCGCGCTCACGCATCATGGACGCCGACATCGCTGCCGAAACCGCCGCCCTCGCCAGAGCGCAAGTTCTGCAGGAATCGGGCATTGCACTGCTCGTGCAAGCCAATGCCATCCCGATGAACGTAGTCAACCTTCTGCGCAACAGCTATCTCTAGAACGGGCTGCTTCTAGTATCCTCACCTCGCCCCTCGATTGGGGGCGAGGTGGGGATCGTCGATGTCGATAGCTTCGTTCGATGTGTTGATCGTCGGTGCCGGTCTGACCGGCGTCGGCTCGGCGGCTGATTTGCGCCGCCGCTTCCCGCAGAAGCGCATCGCCATCCTCGAAGCCCGTGAGCGCATGGGCGGCACCTGGGATCTTTTTCGTTACCCCGGCATCCGTTCGGATTCGGACATGTACACCCTCGGCTATCGCGCACGGCCTTGGCGTGAACAGCGCTCGATCGTCGATGGTCCGTCCATTCGGCGCTATATCGAAGAGACGGCCGCAGAAACTGGCGTCGATAAACTCATTCGCTACGGTCAGCGCGTCGTCTCGGCTGCTTGGTCATCACCGACAGCGAGATGGACGGTGGAGATCGCCCATCGGGACGGTACCCGCTCGATTGTCGAGACGCGGTTCTTGCATTTTTGCAGCGGCTACTACAGCTACGCAGAAGGCCATCGCCCACAGTGGGAAGGCGAAGCGGATTTTCGCGGCGACATCATTCATCCGCAATTCTGGCCCGAGAACTACGACTATCGCGGCAAAAAAGTGATTGTGATCGGCAGTGGCGCTACCGCTGTCACACTCGTACCCTCAATGGCCGATCAGGCCGCGCACGTGACCCTCCTGCAGCGATCGCCCACTTATATCGCGACCCAGCCCGCCGATGATCCGCTCGCCAAATGGCTCACACCCTGGATGCCAAAACGGCTCGCCTACTGGATCGTGCGTTGGAAGTGCATCCTGTCGGGAATGTTCTTTTACTCACTCGCCAAGTCGCGACCGAAGCCCTTCAAAAAGAGCGTCATCAATCTGGCTCGCAAGGAATTGCCCGCCGATTTCGACATCGCCAAACATCTCACCCCTAGCTACAACCCCTGGGATCAGCGCCTCTGCGCGGTACCCGATGGAGATCTCTTCAAGGCGATCTCAGCGGGCAAGGTGTCGATGGTGACAGATCACATTCGACGCTTCGTCCCTAAGGGTATCGAGCTTCAATCGGGTGAAGTGCTCGAGGCCGATCTCGTCATCACCGCCACAGGCCTCAAAATCGAAGCCTTGGGCGGCGCTGAACTGCGCGTCGATGAGAAACCGGTCAAGCTCGAGGACATCATGGTCTATCGCGGCGCGCTCTTCAGCGGGGTGCCGAATCTCCTCTACACCTTCGGTTACACGAATGCGTCGTGGACCCTGCGCGCTGATCTGATCTCGCACTATCTCGGCCGTCTGCTGCGCCACATGGACAAAAACGGCTACGACAGCGTCGTTGCCGAGCGTGACCCGACGGTCAGCGAACAGCCCTTCCTCGATTTCACGTCGGGTTATGTGCTGCGCGCCCTGCCCTCGCTGCCAAAACAAGGCGATCGCTTTCCGTGGCGTATTCATCAAAACTATTTGCGTGACGTACATGTCACGCGCTTCTCACCTCTCGTCGATCCTCACCTGCGTTTTGCAAAGGCATCCTCATGAGTTCGCGCGTTTCTTTCGAAGGTCAAACCGCCGTCATCACCGGGGCCGGTAGCGGCATCGGCCGGGCTCTAGCACTCAACCTTGCAGAGCGTGGCTGTCACCTGGCGCTCGCCGATATTCGCGAGCAGACACTCGCCGAAACGGTCGAGATGCTTCAATGCCATCGGCAGCGCCGACCGCAACTGCGCGTCTCGACCCATCTTCTCGATGTCGCCTCTCGTGAAGCCATCGATGCCTTTCCGTCTGCCGTGCTCACTGAACACTCGACCGTGAACCTCCTCTTCAACAACGCGGGTGTCGCGATCGAGGGAGACTTCCGCGAAATCAAACCGGCGGATTTCGAGTGGTTGATGGACATCAACTTCTGGGGCGTGGTGCGCATGACGCGCGCCTTTCTGCCCATCCTCGAGCGCAGCGACACGGCACATATCACCAACATCTCGAGCCTCTTCGGCCTGATCGCCCCCGCGGGTCAGTCCGCCTATGTCGCCAGCAAGTTCGCCGTGCGTGGCTTCTCGGACGCGCTTCGACATGAACTCGAAGACGGACACATCGGCGTGACGGTGGTGTGCCCGGGTGGCGTGAACACCGCCATCGCACGTAATGCGCGCCAGTCGAAGGACATCGCACCTGCCGATCTCGAGCGACGCTTGGCTCGCGTACAGAAACTCCTTAGGCTGCCGCCATCGGAAGCCGCAGCCATCATTCTCAACGCTGTCGAGCGTCGACAACCGCGCGTCATCGTTGGTACCGACGCCAAAATCGGTGCTTGGGCAGAGCGCCTCATGCCAATCACCTACTGGAAACTCGCGCGTAAACTCATGTTCTGACCTTGGTAACCACGATGCTCGCCACTACGATTTTCCTAGTTAGTCTCTTCGTGCTCAGCCTCGTTTGGCTAACGCTGCGTACCGCCCGTGGCGTGGAACAACGCATCCCACCTGTCGGCAAATTCATCGAGTTACCCGAGGCTCGTCTGCATGTGCTCGATCGCGGTGTCGCAGGCGAGGCCATCCCGCCTGTCCTGATGCTGCACGGGCTCGGCGGTCAGTTGCATCATTTTGCTTATCATCTCGTCGACGTCATCGCCAAACATACGCGGGTCGTGACGCTGGATCGGCCGGGCTCAGGTTATTCGAGTCGAAACGTCGGTGCAGCCACGACGCTGCGTCAGCAGGCCGACACCTTTGTCGCCTTACTCGATCAACTGAAGATCGACAAAGCCTTCGTGGTCGGTCACTCATTGGGTGGAGCGCTCGCGCTCACACTTGCCATTCATCATCCACAGCGGGTCGCGGGCCTTGCCCTCATTACGCCACTGGCTTTTACGCCACCTGAGGTACCTAAGGCTTTTCGCGCACTCGATGTTGGCAACGGTATCGCAAGACAGATCATCGCGTGGACGCTGGCGACGCCGGGATTCATGCTTGGTCGAGACAAAGTACTGCCCGCCATCTTTGGCCCCGACCCAGTACCCAAGGATTTCGCGGTTCGCGCAGGCGGCATCCTCGCCATGCGTCCTAGCCAATTCGTCGCGACCTCGGAAGACCTCCGTGCCCTGCCTAACAATCTGCCCGAACTCATCGCTCGGTATGAAGAGCTGAGTCGCGAAGACGCTCCGCCTGTGAGCATCCTCGTCGCACGCCAAGATCGCATCCTCAACTCGAAGAGTCAGGGTATTGCGTTGGCAGAACAGTTGAAGCGCGCTCATCTCGAGATCGTCGAAGGGGGGCACATGTTGCCGGTGACGCAACCTGAGATTGTTGCCAAGTTCATCGAAGAGTCGCTTAAGCGCAGCGCGTGAAACGCACGATCTCGCTCGTTGTACTGTATTTCGCGGCGATCGCAGTCGGACTCGTCAGCACTTGGTTCGCTCTGAAACGCGTCGGACTCGAGGGGGTCACGGCGGGCGCTTGGCAGGCGGACCTGCTCGCCGGTAGCGCGGATGCAGGTCCTTATACCCGCGCGCGCATCGCGGTGAATGCGGTGCTGGCCCTTGATCGCAGCGAGACGATTTACTTTCTTGCTACGCGGGATGACAGTGGCGCTCCGCTACGCGCCCAATGCCACTATCGATTAAGGGGTGTCGCACCAGATTCAGCCTGGTGGAGTATTACTGCCTACGCGGCTGACAACTTTTTGTTCCCCGTCGAATCACACCGCTACAGCATCAGCGGCGACTCTTTGAATCTCACGGCAGGCGAGCCATTCGCAGCGAAGATAGGACCAGCGGCCATCGGTCCCGATATCGAGACATCCGGTAGCGGCGAACTCCGACTCACCTTGCGTCTCTACAAGCCCGATGCTGCCTTACAAAAAAATCCCGCGACCTTGAGAGCACCCTCGATCGCACTCGCTGAGGCCTGCCCATGACCGGCCACACCAATAAACACCTGCCTTGGAGTTGGCATCGACACGTGTGGCTTGCCGCGCTGCTGGCGATCGCAGTCCACACGATCTCGGTGTACTGGATTCCGCGACTGATCATGCATCGCGTCATTGACACCGTTGCTGGCGAGGGCTCGCAACCTTATCTGCCACCACCCATCGACCACACTCACCGACGCGTCGTGATGCCGAGCCCCGATCTGCTTTATGCGGTGTGCGCCTACGATCTCGCGGACGGCCCGCTCAGCATCAAACTAGACGGGTCCTACGCACGCTACTGGTCTATCGCTTTATATAACTCCCGCTCCGACAACTTCCTCACCCTCAGTGGCGACACCCTTGGCGCAAGCGGGGTCGACCTGACCATCGATGAGACGAAATCAACACGCAAAGGCCTTCTTTTGATGCGCGTTTTGACCGGAGCGAATCCGGCCTGGCTGACAGAGGCAGAGACATTTCGGAAACGACTGCGTTGCGAGCAGTAGCTCCAAAGCACTACTTCAACAAAACCCGTAGCGCCGCTTTCTCAGCATCGGGCAAGTTCAGCTTGTCGATTTCGGCGATGGCCGTCTCGACCGGTAACATATGCAAGGCCTCGCGTAATTTTTTCACGCTCTCCGAGGCCTTGAAGACCGTGTTCGATGCTGTCATGTCCGCAGAATGACGTGCAATGGCGCGCAGCTTCAAAACCTCGAATTGTTCCTCGCTTAAGTGCAAGCGAATCCGCTCCTCTTCAAGATCGCGTGCCTCCCTTTCGGTCAACACACCATCTGCGAACGCATCCTCGACGGCTTTGAGCATCTGCTCGCGCTGCTGGTGCAACTGATCGGAAAACGCTGAACCTAAAATACCCGCCGGAAGCGCGACGATACCGATGCCTAAAATCGCAAGCACCATGGTGAAAGCTTGTCCGATAGGCGTAACGGGTGAGATGTCGCCGTAGCCGACGCTTGCCAATGTGATCACCGCCCAATACATGGCGCGCGGCATGGTATCGAACTTATCTGGCTGCACCGCATGCTCGAATTCGTAAACGATCGCGCCAGACAAAATGGTTATTAGCACAGTCACAAACATTGCCGCCGAAAAAGCGCGCTTTTCGCGATTCAATACCATCTGGAAGGTTGTCAGTGCCGTGTTGTAGCGAGTGAGTTTAAGCACACGCAGAACGCGCAATATTCGAATGAACCGCAGATCCACGGCTAGCAAGAACTGTAAGTAGTACGGGAGAATGGCTATCAGATCGACGATGCTGCCGGGACGCTTAATAAAAGATAAGCGATTCGCTATACCAGATCGGCTCGGATCCGCCTCTCCCGCCGCGTAAAGTCGCAACAGATACTCCACCGTAAAGACTGAAATCGCGATGGTGTCAAACCAGTAAAACTCCAACTTGAGCGGATCGTGAATTGACGGGATCGTTTCTAGAAATACGGCGGCCACGCTTGCGATAATGAACAGAATGAAAATCAAATCGAGCTGATGATGTAGACGACCCGACGTCGGAGTGTCATTCATCAACGCGTCGACCTTCTGACGCAAAGTACGACCCGTATTGGCTTTTGTGAATTCGATAACAGCCGGTACGAAGTCTCGAAGTAACTTCAATAGCCGTAGTAGTCGAAGCGCACGTAGCGCCCGCAAATCGAGGTCGATGATGCCAAGCAAATGCAGCCAGTAAGGTGCGATAACCAGCAAATCGAGCAATGCGAACGGAGTAACCGCAAATCGCAATGTGATGAAGCGTCTACCTTGATAGCGGGGGTCGCCGCCCGCCGCGAACAATCGGAGCACATATTCGAGAGTAAAAAAGTAGATAGAAATCCGATCGAAAACTCCGAACGCAACCTCGTGCGTTGCATACAACCCCGGGATATGTTCGATCACCAAGGCGGCGAGATTTACGACAATCAGCCAAGTGATGAACTTGTCGAGTGACCGCGCGAACTGACTTTTTCCATCGATATCGAAAAAGTTTTCGAATACGTACCGACGCGCTGCTGAAATCGCCGACATGACTGCCCCCGTTGATCCGCTTTAGTTTTTTATCGAGAGAAGATCGGATCACGGGCTATGTTCGGCGCGAACCCCTGCTAAGTCAAAATGGATGTTTTTTGAGCAATATTCTTGTCAGGAATCGCTTGCCATATGTCGCGTCATTCCGTTGCCGACAACCAATAGATCTGCGTTGGCGCCACACTAAAGCCAATTGCTATAGAGGCCTGGCACATCGGCAAATCGACAACATGTCCAAAGGTCGCTTTGATAGACGATGGCGTCCCAATCCAAATAGAGCCACGCTCAAGGACACACTTAAACATGTGCGGCAATGTCTCGAACGAGGCTGATGCCATGTATCCGCTGTAACGCCGAGCGACGGCTTCCGGCTCATGCGAGCAGATAATCACCGATTCCAAGGTGCGCGCGCCATTTGGATGACGCTGAACTTCTGGTTGGTAGATGAGGTGCGGGCGTTCGTTACGCACGAAACACAGTAACGCTTCCGGAGTGCTTTCAGCACTGAGTGCAAACCACGTAAACAATGCATCACCGCGTCGTGCGCCGTAATGTATGGGTCTCGAAGCGCTCGCGATGACGCCCGCTGGTACATTAGCCCGCACGACTTGAGCGTGTGCGCTCTCAATATCATCGGCTCCGAACGCGATAATGCCCAACGATTCAGTGTTTCGAATCCACGGAAAAAGATGATGACTTGGGGTAACAGCGTTTACCGCCGTCAATTCAATGTATCCCTGCTGAAGAATGATGTGGCAACTATGCTGGCCGAGTGAAACACGTCGACTGGTTTTCGGATCGAGCGCCATCAACTCCTCGGGTTCAGTGACAAAAAAACCCTTGGCTTGCCATTCTCGGCGCAATAGCTCGATCGATGAGCCAACCACCCCCACATGATCCAAATAAATCATTCCCTCTACCTCAAGTGATCCAGTGGTAATACGGTCGTCGACTTGACCGTCGATAAGGCAATGCTCGATTTGATATCGCGCACACCGGGAAGTGTTGCCAACTTTTTTCGCAAGAACTGTTCGTAATCATCGACGTCACGGGCGACGACTCTCAGCAAAAAATCCACCTGCCCCATCAGCATGAAGCACTCGAGAACTTCAGGCGCAGCACGAATGGCCTCCTCGAAACTATGCAGTGAGTCCGGATGATCACGACTGAAGCGAATCTCGACGAAAACCTCCAGGTTGAGCCCTAACTTGCGTCGATCGAGCAGTGCGACCCGTTCTTTGATTACCCCGAGCTTCTCGAGCCGTTGCACCCGACGCCAACAGGGCGAAGCCGAGAGACCGACCGCCGCGGCCAATTTGGCCAGAGGCTGAACAACTTCGCGCTGCAGCAAAGACAATAAAGTTTGGTCCACCTGGTCCAATTCTGTGCGCAATTTTTTACCCTATAGATTGTCTATACGAAGTTATTTTTGCATATTTTCTGATCTAAACAAGATTGGTTTCTGACGGACCGGCATTGACAGCAAACGCTTTGTTATATGACAACCCTTAGCCAGACCAGTAGATTGATCGCAACAACTACTTATTTTGAGGGGCTCCTATGTCATACAACCGAGTTCACGCCGTCGTTACCGCCCTACTCGCTCAGGCCGCTATCGCGGTGGCGTATGGTCAAACAGCTCAGCTCGAGGAGATCGTCGTCACGGCTCAAAAGCGGGCCGAAAATCTGCAAGACACACCGATTGCCATATCAGCAGTAACCGGCGATGCCATTGAAAAGCTCAACATTGATGACATTGGAGCCATCGCTGCCGCTAACCCATCGCTCGTTTACAGCGAGGCTGGCGGCGAGGCGCAGCTCTACATCCGTGGTATCGGTAGTAATATTTTCAGTGTCGGCGTTGACCAGAGTGTTGCCACGCACATCGATGGCATCTATACGGGTCGCGCTAACATGGGGCTCACCCAGTTTTTAGATATCGACCGCGTCGAAATTCTCCGCGGTCCTCAAGGCACGCTATACGGACGTAACGCTACAGGTGGCGCCATCAATATCATCTCGCGCGCGCCCACAGACGATTTCGAGGGTTATCTCTCAGGCCTCGTCGGCAGCTTCGATCGAGTCGATCTACGAGGCGCGCTGTCTGGACCCATTAACGAGAATCTGTCGGCGCGAGTTGCGGTGCGTAGACTGAAAGATGATGGCTACACTGAGGATTTGGACCCGCGTGGCGCGAACAAACTCGACGACAACGATCTGACTGCATTTCGCGGCTCACTTCGTTGGAAGGGCGATGCGCTCACCGCGACTGTGATCGCGGAGCACAGCGAATTCGAAAACGGCAATACCAGCATCTTCCCCATCGACAACACCGGACTTGCGGAAAGCTTAGGTGCGAAGATCAATCGCGATATCCACAAGACGTACAACAACACCCCTAGTTTCCACAAATGGAATACGGGCGGAATCACTGGCAACTTCGACTGGACAGTGAATGATTCGACCAATCTCAACCTCACCGTGGGCTATCGTGACTGGGACAGCGACTTTCTTTTCAACACCGACGGCACCGAGATTGAAGTCACCCGTTCCTCTTTCGTCTACACCAGCGAACAGCTCTCGGCAGAGCTTCGCCTCTCCGGCGACAGAGACTGGGGTCGCTGGCTCATCGGTGCCTACTGGTTTGACGAAGACAAATACGGCGGCCTCGGCCTTGTGCGCTCCGGCTTCACTCCGCCTGCTGTGCTGGTACCGAGATCCTTCATCTTCCGCGCCGACGGCACAGGTGAAGCGACGGCCTTTTTCGGCCAGATCGATTTCAAGCTCGCCGATGCGTGGACCTTGAGCGCGGGCTTGCGTTACAGCGACGAAAAGAAGGGCGATCTGCTGCGGCAATCCACTTTGCTGCCGGATAACGAACTGCTTGGTCTTTTCACACCAAACACCATACCTGACGCAACCGCCGCAACGACTCGTAGCGTATCCCGCAGTTGGGATGCTTGGACTCCGCGCCTAGGCCTCGAATATCGCCCCTCAGCCGATCGTTTGTATTACATAACCTATAGCGAGGGCTTCAAATCAGGCGGCTTCAATGATTTGTCGGTCGTCAATCCGCCGTTCGATCCCGAATTCATCGACAGCATTGAAGTGGGCGCGAAGACCGAGTGGCTCAACGGTCAACTGCGGGCCAACGCGAGCGCCTTTTACTATGACTACACCGACCTACAGGTCTCGGTGTTCGCCAGCGCCGGCAATATCACCACCACGTTCACGACTAACGCTGCTGAAGCGACCGTCAAGGGTGTCGAGTTAGACGTCGTTGCCAAACCAACCGAGTCACTCGACATTGCTGCGTCACTTGCCTTCCTCGATGCGAGCTACGATCGATTTGTAACCCCCTATGGCACTTGCACGGCAGGCAACGTGAGTCTTGACGCTCGCTGCGCGGGACGCGTTGGACTACCGCGCCTAATTGATGCTGCCGGAAACCGACTCAATAACGCGCCCGAGTTCAAAGGATCGCTCTCGGCGACTTACAGCATGAATCTCGCCAGCGGCGGTACTATCAGCCTACAGGGTGCGGCACATCATCAGGGTCGAGTCTACTTCCTACCGGCGAATACTGAGGTCATGTCACAGGCGTCCTACACGCTGGTCGATGCTCGTATCGGCTACGAGAATGAGGCAGGTAATCTTGCCGTCGGCGCTTTTGTGAAGAACCTCACGGACGAAGTCTACTTCCACAACATCGTGCAATTCACCTCCACGAGCGACGCTCGTAAGGATGTGTTCGCCATCGGTAATGCGCTTGGCTATCCTGCGGCAGGTCGCCAATGGAGTCTCGAAGTCACCTATCGTTTCGGAAAATAACATGGCTCGACCGCACATTATGTTTGTTCAGGCTCAGATGATCCCGTGGTCATCTGGATGCCACGGCGCGATTTACAGCGATGTCGACTCCAAGATGTTGAGTCAGGACGATGTCGACGGCAGCGCGACGACGATTATTCGCTATCCCGCCGGTTGGACGCGTCGAGATCCGCACTCGCTCTCCTGTCATGAAGAGTTTCTAGTGCTTGATGGCGCTATCAACATCAACGGCCGGCTTTACGAGAAACACACCTATGGCTTCTTGCCGGCGGGCTATCCGCGCGAACGACTCTCAAGCTCGCACGGTGCCGTACTTCTGACGATGTTTTACGGTGTTCCAAGAGCACTTGCAGGATCGTCAAGTAGCTTCGATGAGAAACTTTTGGTGGAATACGTTAATCCACTCTTGATGGAGTGGGATCCGGGACTGGTTGATCCACAACTCTCGAAGGGTGTTGCGATCAAACCTCTTCGTACTGATCCCTACACCGGCGAGACCTCGTTCCTCTACTGCTCGCCGCCGCATCGCGTGCCACCCGGTATGTCGAAGCCGCAGTGGACTCACCCGATGGTCGAAGAACTCTACACGCTCGAGGGCGATTACGTCTGGGGTGACCTTGGGCGTATGCAGCGCGGAGGTTATTGCTGGTGGCGCGAAGATATCTATCACGGCCCCTCTGGAACCGACACAGGCTACAACTTGTTCGTTCGAACGGTTAACGGACCGCTCGTAAATACCTTCGACACGGTCAAAAAGCCGTTCACTTGGGATCCGGAGCATAAGCCGATCTTGCCGCCGGAACTGGCTCCGTACGGCCAGCCGTTACCCTTCGCACCGAACTACTGACCATGGCGAGAAGCGATTGGCCTCCCGCTTCTCAGGCGCGATACGCCGTCATCGTTTTGATGGTGGCGTATCTATTCTCGTACGTAGATCGGCAGATATTGTCGATGCTAGTCGGTCCTATCAAAGCCGACCTAGGCTTAACCGATACGGAGATCAGCCTGCTCCACGGCCTTGCGTTCGCCCTTTTCTACACGGTGTTCGGAATTTGGCCGATCGGCACCTGGGCTGACAAAGGCAATCGACGCAACATCGTCGCTGGCGGTGTATTTCTGTGGTCGTTGATGACCGCACTGTGCGGTCG
>JACCEC012509040.1_pt1 | contig 12170 bp, 12 predicted proteins | sample 7450121 | NCBI WGS metagenome assembly JACCEC01 (sample SAMN15323455, study PRJNA562643) | freshwater metagenome | isolation source: river surface water | place: USA:Blue River Watershed | collected 2017-08-18 | reverse complement strand
GGTGAAAAATCGCAAAGGCCAATTTAGAAATCCCAATGACAAAAAGGCCATTCATTATTTTCATCATCCACTCTGGTGGACGACCACTTTCAGACTGCAATCCTATCACCATGGCCACGATGAGGAATAACATCAAAACAGCAGGAATCCAATAAAACACTTTGATTGTTTTCCAATATTTTGACCACTTCTCATGAAAAAGTTGTTTGAAGCCCTTAAATGCATACCCATCAATGGCCAGCAATGTTAAAGTGAATAAAATGGGAACGATAATGCCTTTCATATGGATGCGAATTTACAAGACAAGGCAAGATCAAATTGGTAATTATTCTAAACGCAATTGGAAACGTTGATACAACTGCTCAAGAGCAGGACTTTCTTTACGCCAAGCCTCAAACTTCTCTGCATTGGTCAACATAGCCACTTTTAAATCTTGAATTTTGGTAATGGCTGTTTCAAACTTCAGACCTACGATATTCGCATGTTCTTTGAAGTAATTGGCCAATTCACTCCTGATATCATTGAAATAAATAACTTGCGTTTCACTGGGGAATTCCAGCGTCATCATTCCCTCAGCGTATTGCAATTCCGCCATGGACATAGCTGTTTTGATCTGCCCTAGGGGAAGCACACCACTGTCTAAAAAAGACTTCCAAGCTTCCAAAACTTGATGGTGAGTGTAGTTTCCTCCCAATTCTTCATGAACTTCCAATGCTTTTTCCTCTTGCTCCTTGGCCTTCTGAACCATGACGGACTGAATGGAAATCACGTCAGTAGATTTGGCAATGGTATCCTTTAATCCCAAAGAAGCTTTGACTCTTGGGGCATCAGCTTCAACCTCTGACTTTTGCACTGACAACGGTACCTGACTGGCTGCCGGGACTTGAATCTTAGATTCAGTTGAGGGATTTGTGGAGAAAGAGGTTGGTTTTGATACAATCGGAACAGATCCTCTAAATGGGATTATCCTATTTTTTTTTTTCGCCTTCCCTCCTATTGGATTGAATGCTGCAAATCTTCATAATGGTTAACTCGACAAGGAGCCTTTGGTGCTTACTCGATCGATAATGTATATCGCACTCATTGACCAAGTCCATGGCTTCAATTAAAAATCTCAGATCCATGAGCGCTGATTGCTCTACATACTTATTTCCGACATTCTCAGACACTTCCAAGAGTGCAATTGTAGCTGGATCTTTGGAAACCAATAATCTCCTCAAATGACCTCCCCAACCCGACACAAAATGGTGTGCATCAAACCCTTTGTTTAAAATTGTATTAAAGAGCAAAAGAGATTCAGGAATATCCTCCTTGAATGCCAAGTCTGTGAGTTTAAAATAATAATCGTAATCTAAAACATTGAGATTTTCGATCACCAAATCATAAGACAAATTACGGCCGCAAAAAGCAACAACTTGATCAAAAATCGATAGCGCGTCACGCATTGCGCCATCTGCCTTTTCTGCAATGACATGCAAAGCTTCGGGTTCAAAGTTCACACTTTCTTTTCCTGCGATGTACGCCAAATGTTCAGTCATGTCGGCCACCCGAATTCTGTTGAAATCGAATATTTGACATCTACTGAGTATAGTGGGAATAATCTTATGCTTTTCCGTTGTAGCCAGAATGAAAATAGCATGAGCAGGCGGTTCCTCCAATGTTTTTAAGAAAGCATTGAATGCTCCTGAGCTCAACATGTGAACCTCGTCAATGATGTAAATTTTATACTTACCTACTTGAGGAGGAATTCGCACAGTGTCAACAATTCCACGAATATCCTCTACCCCATTATTAGAAGCCGCATCCAGCTCGAAAACGTTGAAACTCAAATCCGAACCTTCTTCAATAAATCCGTCATTTACGGCTTTCGCAAAAATCCTGGCGCAGGTAGTTTTTCCAACACCACGAGGGCCACAAAAAAGATAAGCTTGTGCTATTTGTTGCGTTGAAATGGCATTTTGAAGCGTCCGTGTGATGGACTTCTGCCCTACTACGGTTTCCCAAGTATCTGGCCTGTATTTTCTAGCGGAAACAACAAAAGCATCTGACATACAGCAAAGATGCAATCGATTTAAGAAAAACAAAAATTCTTCTATCCACAGTTTTTACACAACCTGCGTTGAAGCGCCAAGAACTTTACCGCGACATCATGCAGATTGTTCTGCAGGCATTGAATCAATAAATCTTACGGATTACAGCATTTGGTCTGGTTTGAACTTGCTTGAAAATTTTTGCCACGTACAATCCAATAATTCCCAAAAAGGTTGAAATTATTCCCAGAATTAGAATATTCACTGCGATGATGGATGTCCAACCCAAGGAAACTTGATCTTGATAAATCATTTTTTGTACCACCAAATAAACAATGAAAAGCAATGAACTCATTGAAATAAAAAGCCCCACAAAAAACAACCACTCAAGCGGTTTACTGGAAAAAGAAGTAATGGCCTGAACCATCAGCTCTATTCGTTTTCTTTTTGAATAAGTACTTTTACCTTCTCTAAGTGTTTTTTTTACAGGTATACCCATTTGAGAAAACCCTATCCAATGAAACATTCCGCCAAGGAATAAGTTAGCATCCCCCATGGTTAACAAAGCATCCAAATATCGCCTTGTCATCAATCTCTCTGTTAATATATTGTGGGGCACGTTTGTGTCTGATAACTTATTCAAAACTGTCCAAAAAACACCTCCAAAAACTCTCTCTATAAAACCGCCCTTTCTTTCCTCTTGATAACCATATACGACGTCTATATCAGCATTAGAGTCCAAACATTCGTAAAATCTCAGGAGAATGTTGGGTGGAGTCTCCAAATCATTATCAATTAAAAAAACTCTTTCACCACGTGCCTCCATTAATCCAACCTGCATTGCATAATGATGCCCAAAATTCCTACTCAAATCCACCAACTTTATACAAGAATATTTTAATTTGAGTTTGATTAAAAAATCAAGAGAGTCATCTGGTGAGCCATCATTCACAAAGATAATTTCATACTCTGAGACACCCAATTTTGATATGGCATCTGTGGTCTCGTTGATAAAGCGTTCAAGGAAAATTCTTGAGTTATAAAGGGTGGTCACCACTGAAAGCTGCATATTTGAATAGAATTAAAGCAATTGAACTCTCTGATTTGATTGATAAATAAGGTACCCTGATCTATCATTGCTTTGAAGAACAGGTTTCAGGACATCACTTTGAATTTCTTTCATTACATCAAATTCATTTTTTGTCAAAAAATAAGGTAATAATTGAGCGGTCTCTTTGGAATAAAAATACACACCTGAACACTGAGATTGCTGAGTTTCAGGAGCATTAAAAGATCCTAATGCCACTTCAATTACTGACTTTAAGAAATCAAAACCTGTCGATAGTTGGACCAAATGTGAACCAATAAAATCTCCGCCCATTCTTGCCCCTACTTCCACAACATAAACGTCATCCTCATCGGTTATCAGAAGCTCTGTATGTCCAGCGCCAAATTTAATATCTAGGGCGTCTAAGCATTTTTTTACCTGTTCCTCAATTTTACTCTGAATGGCAGTGGATAACACCGTTGGTTGATGATGAGCGAGCTCCACAAAATGAGGGGCCCCTGAAGTAATTTTATCCGTAATGGCTAAAATATAATGCTCTCCATTCCAACTGATACTCTCAACACTAATTTCATGTCCAACCACAAATTCCTCAACAATAACATTTTTACTAAAGGATTCTTCAAGACCTCTTTGAACCGCAAAATCCAAATCTCCCCATGACTCTAACTTGGTAACTCCTCTACTCCCAGATCTATCTGTGGGTTTGACGATAATAGGAAGTTTCAATTTTTTCAAACTCTCTAAACTTGCCGACGATGGTAAAAACTGAGGCACGCTGCACCCAGCATTTTGCAGGGCTATTCGCATTTCCAACTTGTTGGTTGATTTTAATGAGGAGGTCATTGAATTGCCGATCAACCCCATCTCTTCAGCAACAAAGTTCACTGTTGGAACAACCATATCTGTTGCGATAGTAGTGATGCCATCAATATTTAGCTTTTTACATTGCTCCAAAATTAAAGTCTTATCTAGCACCGAAATAGGGTAAAAATAATCGGCATATTCTTTACAAACAGCACCATCTGCCCACGCGAAACAATGAGTTTCAATATCCATCTCTTTGGCCTTCAATATCAGTGGTAGCTGAAAATAACTGGCTCCTATAACTGCTAACTTCTTCAATTTCCTATCAAATACTATTGTTTAATTATTGTCTCCTCATGGATTAAAATCTCACATAATCGCTGATATCACAAGGTATCTTCAATATTACGTTCAATCAGCATCTATTCAAAATAATATCAAAATAAATTTCAATAGACCGATATAAATCACTCGCTCGATATTGGAAAATTCATTCAAATTTAGCCATTTAATCCAGTTCGTTAAGGCGCTGAATAAAAATACAACGCTTGAAAATGAAAAATTCTACAATCCACATTTTTACAGAACTGCAAAGGACTTAATATTGTGACATGAATAACAAAAACAAATTGGGGCTAAAGGATGCTGTAATGATTGGAACTGGATCTATGATTGGCTCCGGAATTTTTATCGTTAGTGCTGGAATGACTCAGCAATTGTATAGCGGTCAATGGTTATTACTGATGTGGATTCTTACAGGGTTTATCACCATTGCAGCAGCGCTCAGTTATGGTGAGCTATCCGGTATGTTTCCTAAGGCCGGAGGTCAGTATGTTTATTTGAAAGAAGCCTACCATCCCATGATGGGTTTTCTATACGGCTGGAGTTTTTTTACCGTGATTCAAACAGGAACCATTGCAGCTGTGGCTGTTGCCTTTAGCAAATTCAGTGGTTACTTTTTTCCAATATTTGAAATGCGTTCCGAAAATATCCTATTTCAGCTTGGTGATTTTTCCGTATACCCTGCTCAGCTTTTAGGGATTGCCACTCTGATACTGCTAACGGCTTCCAATACCCGAGGAGTAGAGACGGGCAAATGGATTCAAAGTTTGTTCACCAGCACCAAGCTCATCGCCTTATTTGGTCTATTGATTTTGGGATTTATTCTGGGATTTTCATCTGAGACGTGGAATCAGAATTGGAGATTGGGATGGCAGTGGCAAAGCATCAACAACGCTGGATTGCTTACAGGACTGACTTTGAGCGGGTTCATGGGAGCATTGGCCAGCGCATTGGTTGGGTCCATTTTCAGCAGTGATGCGTGGAACAGCATAACCTTTATTGCAGGTGATATGATTGCACCAGAAAAAAACATTGGACGGGCGTTGTTCTTAAGTACCATTATTGTCACATTGATTTATGTGCTTATGAACGTCATGTACCTGGGAACGTTGTCTTTGCATGATATTGCATTTGCTCCGCAGGAGCGCGTTGGCGTTTCGGCTTCGAATATTATTTTTGGACATACCGGCACTTATATTATTGCTGGCCTTATTATGATTTCCACATTTGGTTGTAATAACGGGCTTATCTTCAGCGGAGCTAGGGTTTATCAAACGATGGCCAACGACGGCTTATTTTTCTCAAAAGCAAAAGAATTGAATCAAGCCGGTGTGCCTGCTTGGGCGCTTTGGGCACAGTGTATTTGGGCATCCGCACTTTGCTTGAGTGGAAAATACGGAGATCTCCTTAATTATGTAGTCTTTACAGTAATGTTGTTTTACATCCTCACCATAGCTGGTGTGATTATTCTGAGAATTAAAAAACCTGACTTAACCAGAACGTACAAAACGCCGCTGTACCCATTTCTTCCTATTGCCTATATTTTATTGGCATCACTATTTTGCCTTGGCCTATTGGTTTATCAACCCAACTATACTTGGCCAGGTCTTTTGATTGTCTTGATGGGAATACCTGTTTTTTATGTGTTCAAAAAGAAAAAAATTTGATTACCGCTGATGTTTACTCCCAAGGAAAACTACTTGTACTGAAAGCAAAATCAATTTTATCAAAATCTTTGGTTTGAGTATAACCTTCTTCACTCTAGCAAATTGAATGGCCTTTTTTATTATTTTCCAATCACTCAATTTGTAAGCATCACCCACCAGCATGTTTACATACATTTCATTCACCCGAGCCAATGTTGCTTCCGAATGCTTTTGATATTTCTGCATGAAATGAAATCGAATATCAAAAATATCAAGATGAAAATGATGCATTTTTAAAGAAGACTTACTTCTGCTCATACTCTCAGACCGTAAACGATACGTTGCCAAAACTTCTTTGAGATAGTGAATTTTTGAGCAACTAGCAATACACAACCATTGAGACAAATCTATCATCATCCAATTGGAGTTTCTGATATAATCATCCGTGAAATAATGGTCAGCCATAATTTTCTTTCTGTAACAGACCGTCATTGTTTTTATGTAGTGATTGCCTAACAAAAGCTCATTGTATATATCGCCGGACTTAACTTCAATATTATTGGTTTTATTATATGATTGAATGAACTTTCCAGAGTCGGAGAAAAGAAAATTTACATCGCCATGCACCAATCCATAATCTGGATGCCCATCTAAAAATTCTACTTGCATCTGCAGTTTATTTTCATTGCACCAAAAATCATCGGCTTCGCAATAACATAAGTACTCCCCTTGGGATTTTTGAAAAAGAAAATAATCGTTGTTCTTCGGTCCCAAATTTTCCTGCTGAAAAAAAGGCTTGATAACATGAGGAAAACGTTTGTGATAATCCTCAATTATGGATCGTGAATGATCACTACTACAGTCATCTGAAATCAACAACTCAAATGAAAAATTTGTCTTTTGATTGATTACTCCTTCAATTGCCGCAGCAATAAGGTCTGCTTGGTTGAAACTCAGCAACAATACACTAACCTTCATGGCACCTGATTAGCATAAATGACAAAAGGTTTCTCATTGGGTTGATTGGGGAACTCTTTTATCTTTTGAAATACTCCATGCTTCAAAACAATATCATCACAAACTGCATTTTTGTAAATAATGACAATTTTTCTTGGGCGATTTTTAATTGAAATTTCCAAACTCCGAATGACATCGTTCATGATATCACCAGTGAATGGATTATAAAAATAAAAATAATTGTAATGGTCATACCCATTGAAATATCGCGCATCTGATTGAAAAATCTGACAATCCAACCTCAATCTTTTTAGGTTTTTTGTAGCAATGACACTTAACTTCTCGGTGTATTCAATACCATCCACCTGTTTAAATCCTTTTCTGTGAAATTTAACCAATGCGGCTCCTTTTCCGCAACCAATATCTAAAATTTTATCATCCTCCTCGACTTCTATTTCTTCCAAAACAGAATCCAAATATTTATTGGCTGAGGACCAATATCCGTTTAGTCGGTTATCTGAAAATTGAAGAGACGGGGCTTGTTCTATCTTCACGAAATCTAAACCTTGCATTGATTCCAAGACAATACGGACATTGTATTTAAACAATTGCCAGTACACATCCGGGTGGGTCAACACGAAAAGAACACGCTGATAAAAACTCTTTTTACTGGCCATCTTTACACCTCCAATAATAAGTCAAATCGATAATGTGCATTAATACAATAATCGGGTTGATCAAGAATTGTCGCTTTTTCAAATCCAACAAAATGTGCCATTTCCAACAAATCACTTTTAAAAAACCACTCACCTATAATGGGCTCTTGTTTTATTAATGATTGAAAATAGGCTGTTTTTCTTTTTTCGTCATTGAAAAAATAATATTTCTTTTCTATGTTAGGAATATCTCCAATGAAAACTAAAGCCCCCTTCTTGCATGAGAGATGAATTTTCTTCATAATCGTTGGCAGATCATCCAATCTAAAATGTTGAAGAGCAAAGTAAAATAGCACTCTGTTGTATTTACCATACTCCAAAGAAACCTCAATCAGGTCTGCTACTACTTTATTGACATTCGCAGACTTGATGTTATTCAATAACTCTTCTGAAATGTCTAGTGCATCAATATGAGCCACTTTCTCTGAAAAAAAATCTGTGAAAACACCTGATCCTGCGCAAACATCAAGCATCGTAAATGAATTTTCACATTTAAGAATTTCTGCAACGTAGGAGGCCGTTTTGTTCCAATTCTCATCTGAAATTGGCTGCCCGTTTACTGTTCGCCCTACCTTACTCTGTCTGTTGGTACGAAAAATAATTTCATCCTTTCGCCAGTACTCTTTCCAAAAATCATTACTCATTTCAAATAGCTTTATTTAATCATCGTATTAAAAATGAATTTACTTCCCCAAGCGCTTCCGGAGCGTCTGTAAAAATATACTTTTGAATGGACATTTGCTATTCCCAATTTATTTTGATCTTCTCCATATCCAAGGATATTTAGAAAATCAAAATTATATCTTAATCCCTCAGCGTAAATTAAAATGCCCGGCCTGAGTTCTCTGAACTCACGAAGAAAAGATAAATCGAACCACATGCATTGATTTTTATAATACAAATAAACTTGATACGCAATAGGCTGGGACTCCAATGACAATATGCAGATTTTCGCCTCAAAAGTTGAATAAAGTTCCTCAATGAATCGCTGCATCTCAGGAAAATTAAAAACATTGTACTTCCCATCTACTTTCTTTGATTCTGAAATAAGGTTTACCAGAGGATAATGCTTATCTGAATGATATCTCGACCAAACAAAACCGTACTCCTTTCCAGTTTTTTTTATTCTATTCAAGGAATTGCTGAAAATCTTCTGAAAATTCTTGGACATTGCGTTTCGCTTGTAATTCTCAAAATCAATGTGCTTTGAAGTTTCAATCTGCGGTGATATTGAATATTGCTTTAAATTTTCTTCTCCAATCATTGAAAACAAAAGACTTCCTTCATTCACCAATTGAAAATTGAAAACATGAAAATCAATACACCTTTCTATCCATTTCAATATTAAGTCCCACTGATAAGACTCTATTTTTGAACAGATCAAATCCAATTTACTTGTAAAAAAAGATTGGCCCAATAACTCCAAATATTTCACTGCTACAAATCTTTTTCTTACCCTAGTAACAACAACAAGCGGTAAAACACCAATGGGAACACCGTGATCGTAAATAAACAAGACATTCAATTTCTGACTCTTCCCAAATTTAGGATGATTGAATTGAGAAAAATTTCGCCAATAGGATTCTAAAAATTCATAGGTAGAGAAAATTGAAACTTCACTTCTATCTTGAATACATAACCAATCGTGTCTTCTAGTCTGAACTTCTTGCCATGTATTGCATTTTACAATTTCCATCAAAGCGAAACTTAGGCAAAGGGTTCTGAAATGCTAAATTGTCCCAGTTTTTCAATTAACTCATCTTTGCTGCAATACATCATTGCATCCACGATGGATAAATTGGGTTGAAAAATCAATCCTGACTGATGGTATTCAATGGTATTCATGGAAAAAAAAACCAATTTTAAATTGTCATTGGCATATTGGGATGGATCAAATATCTCCTTACCTCCGATGGGATTCCAATACTCTGTAATCTCAGGCATGCATTTACAAATATTCAACGCCCATTCCCCTGCTGCTTTTGGTTCTTCGATATTTAAATGTAATTCTGAGAAAACCTGAATTTCAGTTGTTATTTCCAAATACGCACAAACTTGTTTTAAACAATGTCGATTAAAATCAACTATCGAGTCACTCTCATATTGCAGAATATCCTGCATCAATCCCATCACAGCGTGATAATGTGGAGCCCTCTTTTTATAAATTTCTAATTGACCAATAATCTTCTTTTTCCACGCTTCATTATTCCGAATGGTCAACTGTCTTATGATGGTATTTCGGCCATCTGACTTGGTCAATGGAACTTGGAGATAAGTAAATGTACCTTGGGGGTTTATAATGCGATTACGTTCAATCCAACCATGACGGATAAACTGAACTTCATCCAACAAAATAAATCTATCAACCTGATGAATAAGTGAAAAGTAACCAATGTAGGGAAAAAAATATGGTTGCATTATGGCTGCTTTCATCGAGCTTCAGAATTACTTATAATCCATTTGAATACAAAGTTACCGATTCCGCAGGGTTTTCAGCACATCAATCACATCCAAAACTTTTTGTTTATTGAAAAGTAAATTCAGCACCGAATAAAATACCAGTCCTAAAATACCACCGATTAAAATTTGAAGTACTGCACTTTCAACCCAAGTCCTTGACCATGCCACCACAGCATATGTCACAATAGAAAACAGAGTTGGTCGAAAAATATCCAAGAACTGTTCCTTTAATCGGTAACCAATCAATCTGCTGGTAATCCATGCATGAAGGAGATACCCAGCCGTATAAAACACACCAAAGCCGATTAACAAATCAAAAACACTATTTCGGGCAACAACAACCAAAATAAAAGCCATTACGAATTTGAATACATCCAATTTCAAGTATAAACCACTCTGATTTCTTACCAGAAGCAAATTCAGATTAATGGCAATCAAAGGGTAAAAAACACCATAGAGCGCCATTACCTTTAGATAGATAGACATGTCCGCCCACTTATCAGTGAACAAAAAAAGTATCAACGGTTTAGACAAAGCCCCTAGGATAAACATGATTGGAAAAATAATCATGGCAGAAAACACAATAAAATCAGAATAGACTTTTTTCAATCGATCCATAGATAAATCAGCCTCGCTCAATATGGGTAAAATAATCTTGGTCAATGAAGACGTATATAAGCTCAACGGCATTTGCTGCACCTGATTTGCCTTGGCATAAAATCCAACTTCCTTGGACGAATATGTTTTTCCTATAATCATGGAGAACATGTTGTCATAAACGACACCTAGAATGCCCAATGTCAATATATTTCCACTAAACTTGAACATTGACTTCACGCTAGACATGTGCAACACCCATTGAGGACGCCAGTTTGAATTCCACCAAAGCAAGATGGTATTAAATCCATTTTTAATCAATACTTGAAACACCAGAGTCCAAATACCCAGGCCGTTATACACCATTACCAAAGCGGATGTACCGCTAATTAACAATGCAAAAAGTGAAATCTTAGATTGAATTTTAATGTTCAACTCTTTGGTCAACTTTGCCGTTTGAACAACCGACAATGAGTTGATGACAATATTTAATCCAACTATTTTAAGGAGCGTCTTCATCTGCATTATCTCATAAAACTCAGCAACCAATGACGACACTGAAAAGATAATGAGGTAGAGGATTAAACCTAAACCGATATTGATGAAAAAGACCGTTGAGTAATCTTCTTCAGTAACCTCCTTTTTCTGAATCAACGCCAGAGAGAAGCCTCCATCTATAATAATTTGAGATAGCGAAATGAAAATTGCAATCAAGCCCATTACACCGTAATCGACAGGATTGAGAACTCTGGCAACAAGAATACCTACAACAAAGGAAAACGAAAAAGAAACTAGCTTCTCAATGAAACTCCATTTAAAACTATGGATTGTCCTACTTTTTAATTCCTCACTCACTGTAAATGGTTTACTCCATGATTTAACAAATCGAAACAAAGCAAAATACTGAAATCCCGTTTGTCATATTTATTCTTACTTAAGTGATGAGAGGATTGAAACAAATCCTCTCATCCTCAAATATTTATTCACCTCTAAAATCGGCTATCAGCTGTCTCACATGTGATCGATGGGCCTTTGTAAGACCATCCCCTGCAGTGGACTTCATCATGTTGTCAATGGCATTCAACGTTTGATTAATCATTCCTTGTGCGACATTATCATAAGGAGATTTGACATCTAAAGCTCTGATCAATCGCTCTGTATACTCTACTTGCAAATTCTGTCGAAAAGTATTGACATTACTTGTCAAATCAGCCGCAAAAATGGCAGCGGTCAAATCATTCATATAGGTGTCAATGGAATATTTATTGCCATATAAGGCAACATCTGAAAATCGTTCCAGAACAGTTGGATGTAACAAGTGAGACAATGCCCCTTTTTGAATTGAAAGTACGCGGCTGTGAATATTAGGATCATCATTATCAGAAAAATGAGAGAACCCTCTGCGTTGTTTCAACAAGTGTGCATATACTGCACTCCACTGGTCAAATGCATTAGGAGCAAAAGCATATTTCGACAATGCATTCATGGCCTCTTTTTGTTTTTCCAACGACACTGGTGTCAGAGGTTGAACCGCTCCTGATTGACCTTT
>JACCEC011065087.1_pt1 | contig 12173 bp, 14 predicted proteins | sample 7450121 | NCBI WGS metagenome assembly JACCEC01 (sample SAMN15323455, study PRJNA562643) | freshwater metagenome | isolation source: river surface water | place: USA:Blue River Watershed | collected 2017-08-18 | reverse complement strand
TAGGCAACAGGTGCCAGCGACATTGCAGTACCTGGATGGCCATTGCCAACCTTCTGCACTGCATCCATTGCCAAAGCTCGCGCATATGCAACTGCGCGATCATCGAGCTCTGTCCATCCGGTCATTGTTGTCATCTGCTTCTCCTGATTATTTGTGCGGAAAGATGTAGAACTGGGTAAGACGGACACGCCACGCTGCGATCCACAATACCGACGATCCCAAAAGGTGAAGAACTACGAGCTCTTCCGGGACGCCCAAAAGATATTGGGCGTATCCAATAACGCCCTGAGCCAATGTGATTCCTAAAAATATTGCAAGTAATCGCTGAGTGCTATCGCCAAAGTTGCTCAATCGCTTATAAATACCAAGCAGAGTAAGGAGAATCAGAGCGACGACAAGGTAGCCATGGATTCCTGCCACCAGCGGAAGATGAATACCTAATCGAGGAGTTTCTGAGTCACCGGCATGCGGACCTGCGCCAGTGACCAAAGTTCCGGCGACAATAACCAAGAATGTTAAAGCTGTATGAGTTGTTAAGTAAACAGACTTTGCGGGGTGAGCAATCTTGGTATATCGAGTACGAGTGAGGAGTGATTGTGCGGCCGCAATAAGAATGATCGAGAGAATGAAGTGAGAAGCGACAGAGATGGGATTTAGTTTTGTCAGTACGGTGATGCCACCGAGAATTCCTTGACCGAAGATTCCAGCAATCTGTGCAAGCGCCAAGAGCCGTAGATCGCGTCGACCGTATCGAAGCACAACTGCAATCATTGCGATCGCTGCAAAGAGAAGAGCGAAGGTGAGCAATCGATTTCCGAATTCGATCCACGCATGGAAGGCGCCTTCTGCCTGCCCTTCGACGGGAAAGTATGAATCGGCGGTGCACTCGGGCCAGGTAGGACAGCCAAGACCCGAACCGGTCACTCGAACAGCTCCGCCGGTCAGTACGAGGAGGGCCTGAAGGGCGAGGAGGAGACGGGCTACCGGCGTCAGGGCTCGGGTAGCTAACATGGCGCTAGCCTACCGAGGAGCGCCCCGATGAGCGTGCCAAGTGGCGAGGTGGCGGTAATTACGTCACAATACTGTTGTGAAAATCGACGAGCTCAGCACCCGCAATGCGGTAGCTCGCTCTGTCCTTGAAAATGGCCCTTCGACCGCGGTCGCGATCGGAGAACGCCTCGGCTTAACTCCAGCAGGGGTACGGCGCCACCTCGACCTCTTAATCGAAGATGGAGTCCTTGAGGCTCGCGAACCCCATAGCGCCCTCCTTCGCGGACGTGGCCGCCCTTCCAAAGTCTTTGTGATGACCGATGCCGGTCGTGAAAAATTTGAACATTCATACGATGACCTTGCTGTCGCTGCTCTTAAATTTATTACAGCGCAAGCAGGTCCACACTTAGTCAATATCTTTGCAAAGTTCCGCGCAGATGAGATGGGTCGTCGCGCAGAACCACTTCTTGCAAAGAGCAAAGATAGAAATGAAGCTCTCGCAGATTTTCTCACCAAAGAGGGCTATGCAACATCAGTTGAATCAAAGGGGCTTGGAGAAGAGCTCTGCCAACATCACTGCCCGATTGCACATGTAGCGGCAGAGTTCCCACAACTCTGTGAAGCTGAGACCGAACTCTTCTCACAATTACTGGGCACCCATGTGCAGCGATTGGCAACTATCGCTCATGGCGATGGAGTCTGCACAACTTTTATTCCAAAGATTTCCGATAAAAAAACACTAACGTCTGGAAAGGCGCGATCATGACAACTGCACACCCAGAACTAGAAGGACTCGGTAATTACGAGTACGGCTGGTCAGATGGCAACGATGCTGGAACCAACGCAAAGCGTGGTCTCAACGAGGATGTCGTTCGCGACATCAGCTCAAAGAAATCAGAGCCACAGTGGATGCTCGATCTTCGTCTTAAGGGGTTAGATCTCTTTGAGAAGAAGCCGATGCCATCATGGGGTTCAGATTTGACCGGTATCTTCTTCGACACAATTAAGTACTTTGTGCGCTCAACAGAGAAGCAAGCTACTACTTGGGAAGACCTTCCTGATGAAATTAAGAACACATACGATCGCCTTGGTATTCCAGAGGCAGAGAAGCAGCGTCTCGTATCAGGCGTTGCAGCGCAGTATGAATCTGAGGTTGTTTACCACTCAATCCGCGAGGATCTTGAGAAGCAGGGCGTCATCTTCCTTGATACCGATAGCGCACTCAAGCAACACCCAGAGCTCTTTAAAGAGTACTTCGCAACAGTTATCCCAGTAGGAGATAACAAGTTCGCAGCGCTCAATACAGCTACCTGGTCTGGTGGTTCATTTATCTATGTTCCAAAGGGTGTTCATGTAGACATTCCTTTGCAGGCGTATTTCCGTATTAATACTGAGAATATGGGCCAATTCGAACGCACTCTCATCATTGCTGATGAAGATTCATATATTCACTATGTAGAAGGTTGCACAGCGCCAATCTACAAATCAGATTCACTTCACTCAGCAGTCGTAGAAATCATCGTAAAGAAGGGTGCACGCGTTCGTTACACCACGATTCAAAACTGGTCTAACAACGTTTACAACCTCGTAACCAAGCGCGCTACTTGTGCTGAAGGTGCGACGATGGAATGGGTAGATGGAAATATTGGTTCCAAGGTAACCATGAAGTACCCAGCGGTTATGTTGATGGGTCCACATGCCAAGGGTGAAACACTCTCACTCGCATTTGCGGGCGCCGGACAGCATCAAGATTCTGGTGCAAAGATGGTTCACGCAGCTCCTTACACATCATCTTCTGTAATCTCTAAATCTGTTGCACGTGGTGGCGGTCGCACTTCTTACCGTGGTCTCGTACAGGTTCAAGAAGGTGCACATCACTCAAAGAGCACCGTAAAGTGCGATGCGCTCTTGGTTGACACAATTTCACGTTCTGACACATACCCATATGTCGATATCCGCGAAGACGATGTTTCAATGGGACACGAAGCAACAGTTTCTAAGATCAGTGATGATCAACTCTTCTACCTAATGTCACGCGGTCTTACTGAAGATGAGGCAATGGCGATGATCGTTCGTGGATTTATCGAACCAATCGCACGTGAACTTCCAATGGAATATGCTCTTGAATTGAACCGCCTCATCGAACTTCAGATGGAAGGTGCTGTCGGTTAATGTCAACGCTCACCACTAACTACTTAACGCCGACTGGGCGTGAAGAAGCCTGGCGCTTTACTCCGCTAAAGCGTTTGGGTGGACTTCATGATGGCACTGCCGTAATTGCAGATCGCAAATCTCTTTCGCTTAAAGGCGCAACAGCAGATGGCGTGAGCTTCGAAAGAATCTCGCGCGAACTGGCGGCGCCCCTAACGGAAAGCGATGATGCCGTTGTCGGCCGCATCCGCGAGAGCGCAACAGAGGTTGCAGTCCTAACCATTAAAGCGAACACTGAAGTTGCTGCTCCTATCTTCTTGAATCGCAGCGCTGGCGCAACAGATTCTGCTGAACTTTCGCGAGTTCAGATCCGAATCGAAAACCACGCCAAGGCAACTGTGATTATCGAGAACTCTGGCGATACTCATCTGGCAGAAGATCTAGAAATCTCAGTTGCAGCTGGTGCCAACCTGACTCTAGTTTCACTTCAAGAGTGGGATGGAAAAACTATCCACTCAGGACGCCATCATGCAATTGTCGATCGCGATGCAACTTTTAAATCAATCGTTGTAACCGTGGGTGGTTCACTGGTTCGCTTACTTCCCACAGTTGATTTCATTGCACCTGGCGCATCTTGCGAGCTATTAGGCGTTTACTTTGCAACTTCTGGTCAGTTCTTCGAACACCGTATGTTTGTAGATCACAAAGTCCCTAATGCAAAGTCACGCGTTAACTACAAGGGCGCACTTGCAGGAGATGGAGCGCATACCGTCTGGATTGGTGATGTCTTTATCCGCGCTGCAGCCGAAGGCACAGATACTTACGAGCTAAACCGCAATCTTTTGCTCTCCGATGGTGCGCGCGCAGACTCAGTTCCTAACTTGGAGATTGAAACTGGCGAGATTGTTGGCGCAGGACATGCCAGCACAACTGGTCGCTTCGATGACGAACAACTCTTCTACTTGATGTCACGCGGTATTAACGCAGCCGATGCACGTCGCTTAGTAGTTCGCGGTTTCTTCAATGAGATCGTCTCTGAGATCGGCGTTGAAGAGATTCAAGAGCGACTTATGGATCGTATCGATGGCGAACTTGCAAAGGCTGGTTCATAAATGAGCGATCTAAAACTTAGTGATCTAACTACAGGCAAGCCCGTCAAGATCGAGAAAGACGGACGCACAATCTGCGTTGCTCGTGTTGGCGATGAAGTCTTCGCCGTTGATGACACTTGCTCGCACTCAGATGCCTCTCTATCCGAAGGCGATGTCACAGATTTCAAGATCGAATGCTGGTTGCACGGCGCAGAGTTCGATCTACGTACCGGCGAAGCGTTAACTCCGCCAGCAGTTGCACCAATTAAGACTTATTCAGTAAGCGTTGACGGAGACTCCGTCACGGTAGATGCGTAGCGAGGAAAGTTGATGAGCACTCTAGAAATCCGCGGACTTAAAGTCTCTGTTGTAACCGAAAGCGGTTCAGTAGAAATTCTCAAAGGCGTAGACCTCACTATTAAATCAGGCGAAACCCACGCGATCATGGGACCAAACGGTTCAGGTAAATCAACGCTTGCCTACTCAATTGCGGGGCATCCTAAGTACACAATCACCAGTGGCACAGTCACGTTAGATGGTGCAGATGTTCTTGAGATGACCGTCGATGAGCGGGCTAAGGCCGGTCTTTTCTTGGCGATGCAATATCCAGTAGAAGTTCCTGGCGTATCTGTCTCTAACTTCCTGCGCACTGCAGCAACTGCACTACGCGGTGAAGCGCCTAAGTTACGTACTTGGGTCGGCGAAGTTAAAGGCGCGATGGAAGCGTTAAGCATGGATCCATCATTTGCACAACGCAATGTCAACGAAGGTTTCTCTGGTGGAGAAAAGAAGCGCCACGAAATCATGCAGCTTGAACTTCTTAAGCCAAAGATGGCGATTCTCGATGAGACAGATTCAGGTCTAGATGTTGATGCACTTCGCATCGTCTCTGATGGTGTTAACCGTGCGAAGGCCGCAAATGATCTCGGCGTTCTCTTGATTACGCACTACACCCGAATCCTGCGCTACATCAAACCAGATTTCGTTCACGTATTCGCCAACGGCAAGATCGTTGAACAAGGTGGACCAGAACTTGCAGATAAGCTCGAAGCAAATGGCTACGCGGAGTATGTAACTGCGTAATTTCGCAATTACTTATATACATGTCATTTGATGCAGTCGCTATCCGCGCGGATTTTCCGATCTTTGATCGCAAGATCCGCGATGGAAAGCGTCTGGTCTATCTAGATAGCGGTGCAACAAGCCAGAAACCGAACGTTGTTATCGATGCGGAGAGCAATTTCTACCGCTTACATAACGCTGCCGCTCATCGCGGTGCTCACCAGTTAGCTGAAGAAGCTACTGAAGGTATTGAGTCTGCACGGCGGATTGTTGCTGACTTCCTTGGTGGGAAAGAAGATGAGATCGTCTTCACGAAAAGTTCCACGGAGGCGCTCAACCTCTTGGCCTATTCGATCGGCTCTGCACCTGCTGGAAATAAGTTCCACCTAAAAGCTGGTGATGAGATCGTGATTTCCGAGATGGAACATCACGCCAATCTGATTCCTTGGCAGCAATTAGCAGCGCGCACCGGTGCAGTTCTAAAGTGGTTTGAAGTTACCCCTGAAGGACGTTTAGATCTCTCAAATATTGATTCGGTAATTACTTCCAAAACAAAGATTGTCTCGCTAACTCATCAATCAAATGTTCTCGGAACCATTGTTCCTTTGGAAGAATTGGTAAAGCGCACCCACGCGGTAGGCGCGGTTTTCATTCTAGATGCCTGTCAATCAGTTCCACATATGCCGGTGAACGTGACAGATCTAAATATCGACTTCTTAGCCTTCTCTGGCCATAAAGCAGTTGGACCAACTGGAGTTGGAGTTCTCTGGGGAAGAGCAAATTTGCTTGCTGAACTTCCACCATTTCTATTTGGCGGTTCGATGATCGAATCAGTGACTATGACTGAAGCAACTTGGGCACCAGCACCTCGTAAATTTGAACCAGGCGTTCCAAATATGGCGCAGATTGTTGGATTGGGTGAGGCGCTTAAATACCTCTCTAAAATTGGCATGTCTGCAATTCACCAACATGAAATCGAATTAACTAGGTATGCAATCGACAAATTGAGCGCAGTGGATTCGCTGCGCATCATTGGTCCGCTAGATACCAAGTTACGTGGGGGAGCGGTCTCGTTCACACTCGGTGAAATTCATCCGCATGATTTAGGACAATTTTTAGATGATGCGGGAATCGCAGTTCGCACGGGACATCATTGCGCTTGGCCGCTTACTCGCAAGATGGGCGTTGCAGCTACAACCCGCGCAAGTTTCTATCTCTACAACACCACCGAAGATATCGATCAACTTTGTGAGTCGATTCTTGCTGCGCAGAAATACTTCGGCTAATGCAACTCGACAACCTTTATCAAGAAGTGATTCTCGATCACTATAAGAACCCGCAGAACAAGAAACTTTCGCCCAATTACGACGCACAGGTTCATCACGTTAATCCTTCATGTGGCGATGAAATCGATTTGAATATCACAATCAAAGAGGGAACAGTTGTAGCAATTACTTGGGATGGCGTCGGTTGTTCGATCTCGCAAGCCAGTGTCTCGGTTCTCACAGACCTGCTAATCGGTAAGAGCATTCCAGATGCTTACCGAATATTTGATGAGTTCGTCGCCCTTATGCAGAGTAAAGGTGCGGTGACTGGAGATGAAGATCTCCTGGAAGATGCAGTCGCCTTTGCTGGCGTCTCTAAATATCCCGCACGAATCAAATGTGCCCTGTTGGGTTGGATGGCATTTAAGGATGCCAGCGTTCAAGCTCAATCTAAGGGCTAGTAAGATCTATCCAGAGCAATCTACATAACGGAGAAAATAATGGCTGCAACAGTTGATGATGTAACAGAGGCGATGAAGGATGTCGTCGATCCCGAGCTCGGTATCAACGTTGTCGATCTTGGCCTTATCTACGATGTGATGGTCGACGATAACAATATTGCTGTGCTAAATATGACTCTGACATCTGCGGCTTGTCCATTGCAGGATGTAATCGAAGATCAAACTCGTCAAGCACTTGCACCGCACACTTCTGATGTAAAGATCAACTGGGTATGGATGCCACCTTGGGGTCCAGATAAGATTTCAGATGATGGTCGCGAACAACTTCGCGCGCTTGGTTTTACCGTCTAACCTAAATTAGCGTTAGCGATCTAGCAGTTTATTTGATCGGAAATACTTTATGTCAATGCATGCTGGCTGGATGGCCCTTCGGACCCTAAGTTCTGATCAATCTGTAAAGAATGCCAAGTTAAAACCCGGAACGTTAAAGCGGATTTTTGCCTACGCAATCCCATATAAATCAGTATTTGCGCTCTTTCTAATCTGTTTAATTGCCGACGCAGTTCTAACCGTGGCCACCCCGCTTCTGCTTCGCGAACTTATCGATAATGGAGTTATTCCTAAAGATCGCTCAATCGTCACGACTATGGCGGTCGCGGTTGCGCTGCTTGCAATCGCTAGCGCACTAGTAAATATCGTCGTGCGTTGGATTTCGGCGAAGATCGGTGAAGGTCTAATCTATGATCTTCGCTCTCAGGTCTTTCGCCATGTTCAAGAGCAATCGATCGCATTCTTTACGCGCACTCAGACTGGTGCGTTGATAAGTCGTATTAACTCTGACGTTATTGGAGCCCAACGCGCATTTACATCCACATTCTCCGGAATCATCAGCAATGTTCTGACCCTGGTCTTAGTTGTTGGAACGATGTTGGCGCTTAGTTGGCAGATCACCGTAGCCTCGCTACTCCTGCTGCCAATTTTCTTAGCCCCCACAAAGTGGATCGGTGCACGCTTGCAGGGTTATACGCGAGATTCATTTGAAGTAAATGCGCAGATGTCGTCAACAATGACCGAACGTTTCAACGTATCTGGGGCTTTACTGGTAAAACTCTATGGTGATCTGAATAAGGAATCAAAAGAGTTTAAGACCAAAGCACGTAAAGTCGCCGATATCGGTATCTCAATGGCGATGCTCAACACCTTCTTCTTCATTGCATTGATTAGTATCGCAGCTCTTGCAACTGCAATTGCTTATGGCATCGGCGGACATCTAGCGATTGATGGTTCGATAACCGTTGGAAGTTTGATTGCAATAACCACTTTGCTTGCCCGTCTTTACGGTCCACTGGTTGCTCTGGCCACAGTGCGCGTGGATGTTATGGGCGCACTAGTCTCTTTCGAACGGGTCTTTGAAGTCCTTGATCTAGAACCTATGGTCAAAGAGATATCAGCACCGAAGAAGCTGGAAAGTAAGACTCCCGCAATTACTTTTAGCGAAGTGCGCTTTACCTATCCGAAAGCGCAAGAGATCTCACTTGCCTCCCTAGAAGCCGCTTCTCTACCTGAGGTAAAAGACTCGGAAGAGATTCTCAAAGGCATCTCATTTGAAGTAAAACCTGGAACGGTAACAGCGCTAGTTGGTCCGTCAGGTGCAGGAAAGACAACTATCAGCGCGTTACTTCCAAGACTTTACGATGTCACAAGTGGTTCCATTTCGATTGATGGCGAAGATATCCGTAACTTCACTCTCAATTCTCTTCGTGGATCAATTGGTGTTGTTATGCAAGATTCGCATCTCTTCCACGCAACAATTACTGAAAATCTAAGATATGCCAAGAGCGATGCCACACTTGATGAGATGAAGCTCGCTTGTGAGGCCGCTCAGATTTGGGATCTAGTCTCATCACTTCCAAACGGGCTAGATACTATGGTTGGAGAGCGCGGACATCGTTTATCTGGTGGCGAAAAGCAGCGTTTAGCAATTGCCCGGTTACTGTTGAAATCTCCAAGCATCGTAATTCTCGATGAAGCAACAGCTCACCTTGATTCTGAAAATGAAGAGTTAGTCCAAAAGGCGTTAGCGCAAGCGTTATATGGACGCACCAGTATTGTGATTGCGCATCGCTTGAGTACCGTGATGGGCGCAGATCAGATAATCGTGCTTGAAAATGGATCCATCGCCGAACGCGGAAAACATGAGGAGCTAGTGCTAACTGGTGGGCTCTATTCCGAGCTCTTTGCTCGTCAAGATTTGACCACGCCTAATTAAGATTCTGCCGTAGACAATTAGCCCGGCGAAGAAGATCCATTGCAGCGAGTAAGCAATATGTGGGCCATCGCTTAGTTCAGGCACTTGCGCAGGCACAGCTGGAGTCAGTGATGGTTGTGAACCGCTTAGTAGATCTAAGTAGAAACCTTCAGAGGTTGAATCTGCTTGAGCATTTAACTTCGAGATCATGCCCGCCCCACTTGCAGGAAGTGCGAAGAAAGCGCCTTGTGGAAGTGATCTATCTAAACGAAGTCGTGCAGTTAAAGAAACTGCACCGGTCGGGGCAGATGAGACAACGGGTGCGGTGGCTGCATCCTTGCCAGCCTTTACCCAGCCGCGATCGACCCAGAAAGAACGGCCATCAGTTGCTGTAAATCTCGTTAAAACTTCATATCCGTAGACGCCTTCAAAGTATCGATTCTTAAGCAGTATCTGATTTGTGCTATCGAAGGAACCTTCTACTGTAACTGTGCGCCACTCGTACTTGGCAAAGTTTTTCTTCACATTTTTTAGTTCAACGGGAGAAAGAGTTAACTGCGCCTCAATTCCTTGGTTACGATCTTGGCGATCTATACCGCGTTGGAACTGCCACTGACTAGCCCAGAGACATCCCAAGATTAGTAATAGCGCGAGAAGATGCTTTAGAAAAGTATTAGATTCCTTCTCCGACGAGCGCTCACTAGACATGTGTTGAGTCTAGCCAATCGATAATTCTAGAAAGATTATTTACTCTAGAGATTTTGCTTTATCTGAAACTAAGCCTGAACCGGGCGCAAAAGTCTCACGGCCAGCATTTGCGATAACTACTGCAAAATATGGAAGCGTTACGGCGCCCAGAAGTGCAAACCAACGATAAGGGCTTGGAAGTACGACCGTCAGAATGAAGCAGAAGGTACGGATCATCATCGAGTAGAAGTAGCGACGTTGACGTCCTGCTTGATCACGGGTAAGTGATGCAGGAGCGGCGGTGATGTCATAAACGGCAGGAGCCTTACTTACTGACTTACGTCGCAATTGCATAGCCCTAGGGTAAGGCGCAATGTCTGGGCGCGCCCGCCGAAAACGGCAAGTTACGCGTAAGTAGCAGGGTAAGTTTTGTCATATGTCCGAGGAATCAAAAGCAATCGCTCTGGTCACCGGCGGAAATCGCGGTATTGGATTAGCGATCGCGCAATCACTTAAAGCAGATGGCCATCATGTAGTTGTTACCTATCGCAGCGGTAGCGCACCTACTGGATTTAGCGCAGTGCAGATGGATGTTACTTCCTCCGAAAGCGTTGATGCTGCCTTCGCTGAAATTGAATCGCAATGGGGGTTTCCTGAAATCATCGTGGCTAACGCTGGTATAACGAAAGATGGTTTGGTTATGCGAATGTCAGATGAAGATTTTGAGAGCGTTATCAACGCCAATTTAACTGGCGCCTTTCGCGTGGCAAGACGAGCGACCAAGGGTCTGCTTAAGTTAAAACGCGGACGACTTATATTTATTGGATCTGTTGTCGGGGGAGTCGGTGCTGCTGGCCAGGTTAACTACTCGGCAAGTAAATCTGGTCTGCTCGGAATGGCTCGTTCTTTTGCACGCGAACTAGGTTCCCGCGGCATCACCGCAAATGTGATTGCTCCAGGATTTGTCGAAACCGATATGACTGCCGCCCTCGATGAAAAACGCAGATCCGAAATCGCTGCTTCTGTGCCGCTCGGTCGTTTCTGCTCTGCAGATGAGATCGCAAAAGTAGTTAGCTTTGTGGCATCACCTGCAAGTGGTTACATCACGGGTGCTTTGATTCCAGTAGATGGCGGATTAGGAATGGGACATTAAATGGGAATTCTTCAAGGTAAAAATATTCTTGTAACTGGCGTCTTAACAGATGGTTCGATTGCTTTCCATATCGCCAAGATTGCGCAAGAACAAGGCGCCAACGTTCTACTCTCTTCTTACGGTCGGGTCATGAGTTTGACTACTCGTATTTCAGGTCGCTTGCCACAACCAGCTCCAGTCATCGAACTCGATGTTACAAATGAAGAACATCTCGATGCTCTTTCCGGTCGAGTTAAAGAACATCTCCCACACCTTGATGGCGTTGTTCACTCAATTGGTTTTGCCCCCGAAGCAGCGCTCGGTGGAAATTTCCTAAACACTGCTTGGGAAGATGTAGCAACCGCAGTTCATGTTTCTGCATATTCGCTTAAATCTTTAACGATGGCTGCGCGCCCACTGTTTAACGGTGGGGGATCTGTTGTAGGCCTTGATTTCGATGCCACTGTTGCTTGGCCAAAGTACGACTGGATGGGCGTTGCAAAGGCAGCGCTTGAATCGACATCTCGTTACTTGGCTCGTGATCTAGGAGCAGAAAATATTCGCGTTAACCTAGTTGCAGCTGGTCCTATTCGTACGATGGCTGCAAAGTCGATCCCGGGCTTTGATGAATTCGAAAAGGTTTGGAATGAACGCTCGCCACTGGAATGGGATGTAACTGACCCAGTGCCTGCCGCCCAGGCTGCGGTCGCTCTACTTTCTGACTGGTTCCCGAAGACAACGGGCGAAATCGTGCATGTAGACGGCGGTTTGCACGCGATGGGCGCTTAAAGGTAAAGTACGGCTCAGACCAGTGGCTTTGGCTACTGCAAGAGGAGCTCACCGCTCCCACCTTCTTGGCCTAGATTCTAGAGCTGGCTGGTTTGTCGAAAGTAAGCCGCCTTCCAGGCGCGTTTTTCTTTCCTTAGCGGTGCGCGATTTCTGCGGTAAACCCCGGCTACTAAAGTCAAAATCGACAGAACGAAGTTCAAAAGAGAACTGCGTTCAAGAAGTAGCAAACCAACTAAGGAGCACAAATCACAACTGAACCGCGCATCAATGACCGTATCCGCACACCTCAAATTCGTC
>JACCEC012346129.1_pt1 | contig 12175 bp, 12 predicted proteins | sample 7450121 | NCBI WGS metagenome assembly JACCEC01 (sample SAMN15323455, study PRJNA562643) | freshwater metagenome | isolation source: river surface water | place: USA:Blue River Watershed | collected 2017-08-18 | reverse complement strand
GGTAAAACGCGCATGGTGAACCTGCGCAAATTTTCTAACCAACGCAAGTCCAAGACCGGCCGAACCCCCGCTTTGCTGTTGCAGGCGCAATGCGCGCACTAAACCGGTTTCTCCGGCCTCATTGGAAACAGCATTGGATACAGACAGTACCGTCTGCCGGGCCTGCTCATAAGTGCGGATCGATATAGCGTCATCTGCACCATGCCGATGCGCATTTTCAATCAGGTTGTACAAAAGCCTGCGCATTGCCAGTGGTTTCATATCAATGTTGGCCAGGGCAGGGTGCAGATCCAGCGCGATATTAAATCCGGCGCGTTGGTATTTGGCGGCAACCTGTTCCACTAACGCATTCAAACTGCCCTGAATCGTCGGTTCATCCAGCTCAGTATTCAAACGAGACAGCTCCACAAACTGATCGACAATCGCTGACATTTCAACAATGTCATCCTGTAGTTCCGCATTCAGCGCTTCGTTATTGCTCTGCTCAAGCACCAAAGCCATGCGCATCCGGCTTAAGGGCGTTCGTAAATCGTGGGCAATGCCCGCCAGAAACTTTTCTCGATCGGTAATCGAGGCATCGAGCATGGTGCGCATCTCATTGAGCGTTTTGGCTAATTGCGCAATCTCTGGTGAGCTTGAAGTGGGTAATTGAATCTGTGAAAAATCTTTCTCTTTGCCTAAACGCATCGCTGCATCAGAAAGCGCTTTCAGCGGTCGGGTTAAACGGGTCGATATCCAATAGGCCGCAACACTGCTGATTACAATCACCAGAAATAGGGCAAGCGTCAGAAATTCAACAACAAAGAAGCGGCTCTTGAATGAATAGCCAATACTCAATCGCGGGCTGGAAAGATGCTCTACCCACACAATCGGTTCCGTTAGGTTCGTATAGGAAATACGAATATCGCCTGGAACCTTTTCTTCAAGTGCGTTTTTTAAAAAATGTAATCCCGGTAGGGTTGAAGGTAAAACCCTGGTCGGTTCCGGGGGCGCCGTGCGGATAAATATATCTTTGAAGGGGGCATAGGTATGCGCCAAGAGCTCAAAGTCTTTGGCTTGTGACACTTGCTGTAGTGCGACCGCCGAGTTGATGGCACTGCCGACAACTTGCGCCATCAGATTGGCCATGGGTCTGGACATCAAAAAAAGCACGGCCAGAAAAAGAATGATCTGATTGACCAGAAAGGCCACCACAAACCATAGCCAAAAGCTGCTGAAGCGGGAGCGGATTTTCTTCATGCGAAGTGCGCTTCTTGCCCACCAGGCTCGATAAACACATAACCTACGCCGCGTACGGTTTGAATGTAGGTAACACTTGGGTCGTCTTCCTGTAGCTGTTTGCGTAGACGGGAGACGAGCATATCAATATCACGCTGATCGGGTGTGTAATCCCGTGAGTGCAGCCGCCCTGTTAGCTGGGCGCGCGACAGAACCTGACCTTTGCATTGAATAAGAATCTTGAGTAACGCAAATTCATTTGTAGTGAGGGAGATGTTTTTTCCCCGTTGCGATAACTGGCGGGCGCGCCCATCAAACTCAAATGATCCAAAAATAAACGTCAGATTGGCTGCATCATGCAGCACATGATGCGATTTGCTCCCGCGTCGTAGAATCGAGCGTATGCGCGCTAGCAGTTCGCGCGGGTTAAAAGGCTTGGGCAGGTAATCATCGGCGCCCAGCTCCAGGCAAATAATGCGGTCGATATCTTCACCGCGCGCTGTCACCATAATGATCGGGGTGACATCACCCGATAACCGAATTCGCTGGCAGATCCTTAAGCCATCTTCCCCCGGAAGATTGATATCCAACACGTAGAGATCGAACGTATCCCGCTGAATGGCCTTGCACATTTCATTGGCATTGGATGCCGAACTGGATTTAAAGCCGTTTTCGTCCAGATAACGCATGACCATCTGACGTAGTCGCATGTCGTCATCGACGATGAGAATTTTCTGAGCCATGCCCTTGGACGCTAATCAAATCTTTGATTCTAAGCCTAACCAGCGAGCGTGTGGGTTTGTTACGAATATATCCGAAGGGATACGTTAACAAGCGTTCATTTCCCTTCTAGATCGTTTGAGTGAGCAGTCAACGAATGTCTTGTAGTAATCGTCGCAGCAATTGTAGTCTGACGTCGGTGGCGCTGCCGTTCTCGACTGCCGCTCTTAAGGCGCAGCCCGGGTCTTGATCGTGCCGACAGTCGCGGAAGCGGCAATCACCGAGATGTGGGCGAAATTCAGGAAAGGCGAGCAGGATTTGTTCATCGGTTAAATGGGATAGACCAAAGACCTGTAAGCCGGGCACATCGATGATGGTGGTTGCCGGCCCCTGTTGATACGCCTGAACCGTGGTGGTGGTATGTCGCCCGGTGTCGAGGTAGTGCGAGATTTCACCAATGGTGGCTTTGGCATCGGGGACCAGTTCGTTGATCAGCGACGATTTACCCATGCCCGATTGCCCGGTGAGCACAGTCGATTGGCCGATGATCTGGTGACGCAGTTGATCGATGCCTTGCCCGCTGAGCGTGGAGGTATGAATGACCGGGATGCCAATAGCCTGGAAGGGGGCGATCAGTGCTTCGGCACGCGCTAGCAAAGCGGCAAGATCTGCCTTGTTGAGCAGGATCGTGAACTGAATCGCTTCTGCGGCACAGGCGACCTGGCAACGCGAGAGGAGCTCCGGGTCAAACGAAGGTTCGGTCGCCACGACAAACCAGACTTGCGTGACATTAGCGGCAATGGCTTTGTCTTTGAATTGATCGGATCGCCGAAAGAGGTTCTGCCGAGGCTCGATTTTTTCGATAACCGCCTGAGGTTGGGTCACATCGCCCGAGTTGCCGAGGTCGGTGAGAATAACGCAGTCGTTAACGGCCACTTCATGCTTTTTGCCACGGGCAATGCAATGCCAGAGTGCGCCACTATTATCACGGGCTACGTAGTGTCTGCCGTGGCTGGCAATGATACGGGCGGTGAAGGTTGAAGTCATGCGTGGGCAACCGGCTGTACTGAAAGGTGAGCAATGCGTAGCGTGGCCGGGGGGTGGCTGTCGTGCCATAGCGAATAGAGGCTATCGGGCGTGAGCGTCGCTGCGTTTTCTCGGTACATCGTAATCAGCGCGTCGATCAGTTCCTGAGCGCTGCTGTGCTGAGCGGCATAAGCATCGGCTTCATATTCATGTTTGCGTGAGAGTGCGTTGCTGAGTGGGGTGAGCGGCAACAGGCAGAGCGGCATGGCCATGCTGAAGAGTGCCAGTGCCGTCGCCGGGTTGGCGCTGTCAACGCCAAGGCCGCTGTAAAACCACGGGGCATGCAGTAGTTGAAACAGCGCCCAGAGTAAGGCGAGTGACATGGCGGCCATCAGCACCAGACGTTTTTGCAGGTGCTGGCGTTGATAGTGCCCAATCTCATGGGCGAGCACGGCTTCCAGTTGAGTGGGCGATAGTTGGCTGATGAGCGTGTCGAACAGCACAATGCGCCGGTGTTTGCCAAAGCCGGTGAAGTAGGCGTTGGCATGGGCTGAACGACGCGAGCCATCCATGACAAATAACCCGGCGGCACTGAAGCCACAGCGTTGCAGCAGGGCATCCAGCTTTTGTTTATGGGCACTGTCTGGCATTGGGGTAAATTTGTTAAAGAGCGGGGCAATGACGACGGGGTAGATAAATAACAGTAGCGCGTTAAACACCATCCAGCCCAGCCAGGCCCACAGCCAGCTCACGGGCGTTGCCAGCTCCAGTAACCAGAGTATCAGCGCGAGTAAGGGCAAGGCGATGATCAGACTGACCAGGGCGTTGCGCAGCAGGTCAGTGATGAAAAGGGCCGGCGTCATGCGATTAAACCCAAACCGGGCTTCCAGGCCGAACTGGCGGTAAATGCTGACCGGAAGATCAACGATGCCCGACAGAACACCGAGGCTGATTAGAAATACCAAACCGGTGAGCAACGGTGATGCGCTGCCGACAAAGGCGCTGGCCGTGCTGTAGATCAGATTGATGCCGCCACCCAGGGTGAGTAGCAGTAGCCACGCGGTGTCTATGACCAGACTGATCTGACTCAGGCGGATTTTAGCGCGGGTGTAAGCGGCGGCTTTTTGATGCGCTTCGAGTGTAATCACTGCTGCAAAGCGGGCGGGTACTTGCGCTGCGTGCTGCTTAACCTGTGCGGCCTGACGGCGGTTGAGCCAGAATTTGATCGTGAGATTGGCCGCAACGAGAATAAGGAACGCAATAGAGATATCAGACATGAGACCGTAAATGAGGTGGGATGACTATGACACAATGTGGCATCTTAAGGCATTACATCAAAAGGGTGCGTAGCGATGGCGATTGATCAAAGACGGCTGGTGTGGCTGGATATGGAAATGACCGGGCTTAATCCCGACTCAGACACCATTCTTGAACTGGCCATGGTGGTGACCGATGCCGATTTGAATGTGGTGGCAGAGTCCGCTGCTTGGGCGGTGCACCAGTCTGACGCGACGCTGGCTGCTATGGATGACTGGAATACGAAAACGCATGGCGCTTCCGGTTTAACCGAGCGTGTGCGCAGTTCTGCACTTGATATGGGTGCGGTAGAGCTGGCCGCCATTGAGTTCATGCAGGCATGGGTGGGTAAGGGCGTGAGCCCGATGTGCGGCAATTCGATTTGTCAGGACCGCCGTTTTATGGCGCGCTACATGCCGGCATTGGAGCGCTGGTTCCACTACCGTAATCTGGATGTGAGTACTGTTAAGGAGCTCTGTCGCCGTTGGCGCCCGGATCTGGCCGGTCAGGTCCAGAAAGCCGGGGCGCATACAGCGCTGGCGGATATTCATGAGTCGATTGACGAGCTACGTTACTACCGCCAGCACTTTATCAGGGCTGAGGCGTAGCAGCCGTTTCGCTGGCTCGGTAGTAGAGCGTGTAGCGCTCGGCACGGGTGCCGCGACGGTGCCCGGCCCAGACCTTGGTGGCTGCGTCCCAGCCTTTGGGGCGTTTGATTTCCTGGGCGTTGCCCGGGGTTTCGGTGAGCAGCCATGGGCAATCTTTGCCAGCGGCAATGGCCGAGCGCGGCATGGCTCGATCCAGCTGATAGCTGAGTGCGGCGCGGGCGTCTTCGGTCACCCGATAGGTGGCGATACAGCCTGGTGCTTCCAGTTGTTTGGCAATCTGTTCGCCCATACGCGTGTAAGACATGCCGTGATCTAGCCAGGGCGACCACAACACAACCACCAGTGCCCAGATCAGGGTGATACCGGCAAACCAGTGTTGGATACCACGTACCGGAGAGCGCGGGATATTTCGCATGAGCACAAACCAGCCAATGGTGAGCAAAAATGCAATGGCGGGGGGCACGATGGTGAGCGGGGTTCTAAAGCCCGGCTCTAGGCGGGTGACCGTTTGCGCCAGGTGTTCTGGCCAGCCAAAATGAATCGCGCTCCACCCTAACCAGACAAAGCCTGCGGTCAGCGTAAACAGGGTGAGCGTAAACGCATCCAGCAGATTGGCTGCGCCGCGCCGCAGGTGGGTGACCGATGCCGTCGCCAGCAACAGAATCGGCACCAGCAGCACGAGTGTTTTTGAGGGGCGTGCTGACGCCGTCAGAATCTGCAGAACGAACGCGATGAGTAATACGGCCAACGGCACCATGGTTTCACGCCGCCAGAAGGTGAGGCGGCGACGCCATAGTGTCCAGAGGGCAATCGGCCAGGCTGGCCACGTTGTCCAGGCAATCAGTTTGATGACGTTGAGTAGGTGTCCGGGAATGTCGGCCGCGTTGCGTAGGGTCGATGCGGGCCAGATGGCCTCGAACAAGGCGGTGGGCTCCGGGTTGCCGAAAGCGGCTGCGTGAATAAACCAGAAGAAACCGATGAGCAGCCCAAGCATCAGTGCCACCAGGGTGTTGAGTCGTAATTTGGGTTTGATCAGGAAAATGCCGAGCAATACGACGATAAGCGGTAAGGCGATCGTAAAGCCGCCCGATAGCATGGTGACACCCAGGCCAAGCGCCGCGAGCAGCGAACCCGGCGTGACTTTTTCAAAACAGAGTCGGCTGCTGCCCCAGAAGAAGAGCGCATAGCCCGCCATAACGGCCAGATCGGGTTGCGTTTCATGAGCGCTGAGCATGAGCCCGGGGGCGCTTAGGGCCAGGAAGGGCAGCACACGCGCCTCTTCGGTATCCAGTGTGGCGCGGGCCGCCTGATAAAGCGCGACAATGGTGATGCTGACCCAGAACAGATTACCCAGGCGCGCCGCGTCGGGCAGGTCGAGGATAAAACTAAAGGGCCAGGCAATCAGGGCATTGACCCAGTAATACAGTGGCGACTGGTTCCAGGTGTCCCCTTGAAAGCTGGGTGCGAGCCAACTACCGCCGTTGAGTAGGCTGGCGATGACACCGAAATGTTCGGCATCATCACCGCGCCAGGGGTCTCGCCCGATCAGCCCGGGCAGCAACAGCAACAGGGCCAGACAGAGCGCAACCGGCCATCCCATCATTAAGGGTTGACGGGAATACGTGCTCCAGCGCACGGGGGCATCTGGTTGGGCAGAGGGCGGGGTAGGTCTGAGGTCAAGAAAAGACATAATGTGCCGATGATGTTGCCAATGTGTTGCTTATAAAGCAAAAGGGCAGCCGAAGCTGCCCTTTGATCGTTCCTTGCTTGCGAAGGTCTTAGGCAGACTTGCGCAGGCCGCCAAATTTCTGACGGAACTTCTCAACACGGCCAGCCGTATCGACGATCTTCTGCTTGCCGGTGTAGAACGGGTGGCAGTTAGAGCAGACTTCAATGTGCAGTGCTTTGTTCATGGTCGAGCGGGTCGTGAACTTTTCGCCGCAGGAACAGGTGACTTCGATGTCTTTGTATTCGGGGTGGATGCCAGACTTCATTTGAGAGAATCCTAGTTTTAGTTACACCGATCCGGCGATTGTGGCGGGATCACTTAAGTTTTGAATTATCGCTGAATTTTCAAGCGATTGCAATCGCTGCAAATAACGCCGTCTTAACCCCGACGCATGGCGTCGAAGAATTCTGCGTTGTTCTTGGTGGCGCGCACCTTGTCGAGCAGGAATTCCATGGCTTCCAGGTCGTCCATCGGGTAGAGCAGTTTGCGCAGGACCCAGATCTTCTGCAGGATTTCCTGCGGAATGAGCAGTTCTTCGCGACGCGTGCCCGAGCGGTTGACGTTGATCGATGGGTAGAGGCGCTTCTCGGACATCTTGCGATCCAGATGGATCTCCATGTTGCCGGTGCCCTTGAATTCTTCGTAGATCACATCGTCCATGCGGCTACCGGTGTCGATGAGCGCGGTGGCGATGATGGTCAGCGAACCGCCTTCTTCAATGTTACGGGCCGCGCCGAAGAAGCGCTTCGGTTTTTGCAGGGCGTTGGCGTCCACACCACCGGACAGCACCTTGCCAGAGGCCGGTTGTACGGTGTTGTAAGCGCGGGCCAGACGGGTGATGGAGTCGAGCAGAATCACCACGTCTTTTTTATGTTCGACCAGGCGTTTGGCTTTTTCGATGACCATTTCGGCCACTTGAACGTGGCGCACGGGTGGTTCGTCAAAGGTCGAGGCGATGACTTCGCCGCGAACCGAGCGCTGCATTTCGGTCACTTCTTCCGGGCGTTCGTCGATCAGCAATACGATCAATACAACATCCGGGTGGCTGGCGGTAATGGCATGCGCAATGTTCTGCAGCATGACGGTTTTACCGGATTTGGGCGAGGCGACCAGCAGACCGCGCTGGCCCTTACCAATCGGCGCCACCATATCGATGATGCGGGAGGTGAGGTTTTCTTCGGTTTTGCTGTCTCGTTCCAGCTTGAGCGGCTGGTTCGGGTGCAGCGGTGTGAGGTTCTCGAAGAGAATCTTGTTCTTGCAGGCATCCGGTGCTTCACCGTTGATGCGATCCACCTTGGTCAGCGCGAAATAACGCTCACCTTCGCGCGGCATGCGGATCTCACCGTCAATGGTGTCCCCATTACGCAGGTTGTAGCGGCGCATCTGCGACGGGGAGACGTAAATGTCATCCGAGCTGGCCAGATAAGAGGATTCTGCTGCGCGCAGAAAGCCGTAGCCCTCTTGCATGACTTCAAGACAGCCATCGCCGTAGATGGTTTCGCCGGTTTTCGCATGCTCTTTGAGCAACGCGAAGATCAGTTCCTGTTTGCGCAGGCGATTGGCGTGCTCGATACCGGCGGTGGTTGCCATGTCTATCAGCTGACTGACATGTTTAGACTTGAGTTCGGATAGGTGCATAGTAAGGATGCAGAAGTACAGGGGAGTGTCGTGCCGATCCGCTAGGTGCACGCAGGGCGTACATAAAACAACAGCGGATGGACTGGGAGCTTGCGATCAAGCGGCTAGCATCTGAAACGACAGAAAGCGGTCTCTTACAGATCGTCTGGCGTTCAGCGCTTTCAATGACCAGAGTTGCTCTGGACAATGGTGCTGCGGAATACTTGGGGTGAAACTTGGGGTGGAACGCATTCCACCCCAATGATCTTACAGGTGGCCGTCGAGGAAGGCAACCAACTGCGATTTCGAGAGTGCGCCAACTTTCGTGGCTTCGACGCTGCCTGCTTTAAATAGCATTAGTGTCGGAATGCCGCGCACACCGAACTGAGCCGGTGTTTGTTGGTTCTCATCGATGTTGATCTTGGCAATTTTGACCTTGCCAGCATATTCCTTGGCGATATCGTCCAGGATCGGCGCGATCATTTTGCAGGGACCACACCATTCGGCCCAGAAATCGAGCAGAACGGGTTCAGACGAGTTAGTGACGTCGTCGGCGAAAGAGCTGTCAGTGACGTGGACAATATGTTCGCTCATAGCGCATTGCCTCAAAGGAATGAGTAGGTGAATGAAATAGTAATGCTAGTTAGACGTTCAATCAATCTGACCAGACGTGCGCAGTTTGCCGCAAGACGGCATAATGGGCAAGTTATTGTGTGTGATGTTTTTAAACCTTGAGGAAAGTCATGACATACGTTGTTACCGACAACTGTATCAAGTGCAAATATACAGACTGCGTAGATGTGTGCCCGGTGGATTGTTTCCATGAAGGCCCGAATTTCCTGGTGATTGATCCGGATGAGTGCATTGACTGCACCCTGTGCGTGGCGGAATGCCCGGCAGAAGCGATTTACGCCGAAGATGACGTGCCTGCCGGTCAGGAAGCTTTCACGGCCCTGAATGCGGAGCTGGCTAAGCTTTGGCCGGTGATTGCCGAGCGTAAAGATCCGTTGCCGGATGCCGATAACTTTAATGGTCAGGCGGGTAAGCTGGCCGAACTTGAACGCTAAAACAGGACGCAGACATCCGTATGCTGGTACAAGAAATACTTAAGCTCAAAGGGAATGTGCTTTACACCACCCATTCGGGCGCAAGCCTGTCTGAGGCGGTAGCAGCGCTGACGGAACATGATGCTGGTTCGCTGGTTGTCATGGATGCCGGTGAAATGACCGGCCTGATTACCTTTCGCGAAGTGCTGCAGGCCGTGGGTAAAACCAAGGGTGATTTGTCGGCCATGACCGTCAGTGACTTCAAAGTCGCTCAGCCGGTGGTTGCCCGTCCGGATATGCCGATTGAGGCTGTGCGCGAGCTACTGGTAAATCACCATCAGCGTTATGTGCCGGTCATGGACGGCAAGGTGCTGATGGGGGTGGTGTCGTTTATGGATGTGGCGAAAGCGGTTCTGGAGGAGCAGGGATTCGAGAATCGTATGCTCAAAAACTTTATTAAGAACTGGCCAGAAGAAAACGGCAACGATTAACGCTGCCGTTTTGCTTGCCTAGATAACGCCAGGGTCTTACTCTGGCGTTATTTTTTTGCGGTTGGCGTCGGCAATGAGTACGGCCAGCACACAGGAGGCCATACGCGTTTCTGCGTTGTCGGCCCGTGACGTCAGAATAATAGGCACACGGGCGCCGAGCACAATGCCTGCCGGTACCGCACTGGCCAGATACTCCAGCTGCTTTGCCACCATGTTGCCAGATTCCAGATCGGGCACGACCAGAATGTCGGCCAGGCCTGCGACGGCAGACTTAATGCCTTTGGTTTGCGCCGCTTCAATCGAGATGGCGTTATCAAAGGCCAGTGGGCCATCGAGCAGCCCGCCTTTGATTTGCCCGCGATCAGCCATTTTGCACAGGGCTGCGGCGTCAAGCGTGGACTGAATCTTGGGGTTGATCGTTTCAACGGCAGAAAGGATCGCAACACGGGGCTCTTTGAGTCCCAGAATGTGCGCCAGATCAATCGCGTTCTGAATAATGTCGGCTTTGGCCATCAGATCCGGATAGATGTTGATGGCGGCATCGGTAATCAGCAAGGGTTTGGCGTAGGTTTGCACATCCATGCGGAAAACGTGCGACAGTCGGCGTGAAGTTCTGAGCCCAGTGGCTTTATCAACGACGGCGCTCATCATTTCGTCAGTGTGCAGACTACCCTTCATCAAAGCTTCCGCATCGCCCTTGCGTACCAACTCTACGGCCAGTCGAGCCGATTCCTGGCTGTAAGGGGTATCGACCAGGCGGTAGGGCGTAATGTCGAGTGACAGGCTTTGCGCCAGGTGCTTAATGCGGTCCGCCGGCCCCACGAGAATGGGTCGAATCAGGCCGCGCTCGGCTGCCAGAACGGCACCCCGCAGTGATTCGGCATCGCACGGGTGAACGACCGCGGTGGAAACGGGTTCCATGCCGGCGGCCAGGGCAAAGAAACGCTGCACGCGCTCATCCCGGGTCGATAAGGTTGCTTCAGGGACGCAGAGTTGCTGCCGCGTGATTTTTTCCGAGGGGGCCAGCACTTCCAGCGTACCGGTCACGGCACGCAAGCCACTGTCGAGAATGACTTCGGCGTCGAAGAGTACATGCTGTGTGCGTTCGTATTTGCGTTCAACGGTGATCTTGAAGGTGACCGTATCGCCGACCGTAATCGGCCGCAGATAACGCAGGTTCTGATCGACCAGAATCGTACCCAGGCCGGGTAGTTCACTGCCCAGAAGATTAACCAGCATGGCGCCCGACCACATGCCATGCGCCACCACTTCGCGGTAGATGCTGCTGTCGGCGAACTCCGGATCCAGCATGGTTGGGTTGGCATCGCCCGTCGCTGCGGCGAACAAGCGCAAATCATCAATGGTAACGGTGCGGGTAACCGAGGCGCTGTCACCGACTTTTAACTCACCGAACGGATGATTCTCGATGATGCCGCCGCAGAATTTATCTAAGCTGGAAGAGTGAGGCATGAAGTGCTCTGGATTTCTTAAAATCAGTAAAGGATATGGCGACCGCCATCAACCACAATAACATCGCCGGTAATGCCACGGCCAGCGGGGCTGGCCAACAGGGTGGCGAGGGCGCCGACTTCTTCAATGGTGACCAGGCGACGCAAGGGCGCGTGCTCGATGCTGTCTTGCATCAGGTGGTCAAAGTCCACAATGCCTGAAGCCGCACGCGTAGCGATCGGCCCGGGTGAAATGGCATTGACCGAGATATTCTGTGGGCCCAGCTCTGCGGCAAGTGAGCGTGTTGCCGACTCTAGGGCCGCCTTAGCCAGACCCATGATGCCGTAGTGGGGTGCAACGCGGTTGGCGCCTTCATAGGACATCGTCAGCATCGCGCCCCCGTTTTTCATGAGGGGGGCGGCATGGCGGGCCAGGCGAATCAGGCTGTGGCAGGAAATATCCATGGCGCGGGCAAAGCCTTCACGGCTGGTATTAAGTACCGGGCCATGCAGATCATCTAAAGGCGCAAAAGCAATAGAGTGCAGAATGAAATCGAGTTGACCCCATTCTTTTTCAATTTTTTCAAAGAGCGCACCCACTTCGGCGTCGTTCTCAACGTCCATGGCTTCAATTAATGTGGCGTTAACGCCCTCGGCCAGGGGGCGTACGTGAGGTTCTGCCTTGGCATTCAGGTAGGTAATGGCAAGTTCTGCACCCGCAGCACGGAAGGCTTCGGCGCAGCCCCAGGCAATGCTGTGCTGGTTGGCGATGCCAACAACCAGGCCTTTCAGGCCTTTGAGGGTGGTGTTCGAAGTTTCTAGCAGCATGATGTGTCCTTAAAATTACTAAAACGTATAGGTGTTATGTTGCGCCGCAACCATGCGGAGTGCAAGTGGATGACCCGGCGTAATTGATTAATTTTTTGTGACATCTGCAGGCCTGGTCACGGATAATGAGGGGTTATTTACGACAATG
>JACCEC012349656.1_pt1 | contig 12178 bp, 11 predicted proteins | sample 7450121 | NCBI WGS metagenome assembly JACCEC01 (sample SAMN15323455, study PRJNA562643) | freshwater metagenome | isolation source: river surface water | place: USA:Blue River Watershed | collected 2017-08-18 | reverse complement strand
GTCTGCGCGGGCAACAATGCGGTGGGCACGCGGCTCACGCGGCGCCAGTACCTGGACGCGCGCCATGTGGTCGTACGCCCAGACGGACGCGAGCACATGCTGGACCGGTTTCTGGAGGAAAAGGGCTGGCAGCGCCAGGTGGCACTGGAGTTATCCCACTTCATGAGCCTGCTGGCCATCTTGCCCGGCTCCGACCTGGTGGCCACCGTGCCCGACGACATGGCGACCGTGCTGGAGCGGCATATCGCCATCCGCCGGGTGGAGGTGCCGCTGCGGCCGCCCCATGCCGACGTGCAGCTCCTGTGGCACCGGCGCATGCAAAACGACCCCGCCAACCGTTGGCTGCGAGGTATCTTCCATGAGATGAACCGGCGCGGGAGCAACGAGCCCTTGCGCGCCTGAGCCCGCGCCGCCTTAGGCAGCGGTGAGGCCTGCCGCCTCAACCCCGGCGATGCAAATGAGCTCGTCCTCGTCGCCGGTGCCACCACTGGCGCCGGCTGCGCCAATCACCTCGCCGCTGGCGGACTTGATCACCACCGCGCCAGTCTGGGGCAGGAACTTGCCCTCGGCGGTGGCCGCCAAAGAGACGAAGAAGTTGGGGTTGTCCTTGGCGCGCTGGGCCAGCGTACGGCTAGAGCAGCCCATGCCGACCGCGCCCCAAGCCTTGGCTCGGGCGATGTCGAAGCGAAACATGCTGGCGCCGTCTTCGCTGGCGAAGGCTTTGAGGTGCCCCGCGCCATCGAGCACTGCAATGCCCATGGGCTTGAAGCCCTCGGCCTTGGATCTGGCCAGGGCTGCCGAGACGATGGCCTGAGCCTGGGCAAGTGAAAGAGAGGACATGGTGGACTCCGGGTCAAAAAAGGGGGAATGAGGATCGTGGTTGGCAAACGGCCCCCACATGCGCGCGATCATAGACGGCACCCGAGCGCCCCAGTACTCGCCGAGATCCAGTGCAAAGGTGGCCCACACGCCCCGGGGTCAGGCGCTGAAATCGACGCGGTGCTCGCGCGCCCATTGCGTGAAGTCCCGCCCAGGCCGGCCCAAAACCTGCGCTACCTGCGGCGATACTGCCGGCGGCTGGTCCACGCATTTGCGCAAGTAATCGAGCAGGCGGCGAGCGGCCTGCTCGGGCATGCGTGCGCGCCACTGGTCCAGGGCCTCGTCGTCGGAGAGGGTCGCCATTTGCAGCGGCCGCCCGATGGCGTCGGCGATGGCCTGCACCTGCTCGGCCTGTGACAGCTGCCGCGGTCCGGTAAGCCACCAGGCCTGACCGACATGGGCATGCGACACCAGCGCCTGCGCGGCGACCTCGGCCAGATCCTGCTCGTGAATGGGGACCCGGCGCGACTGCGGGTACGCCACCCGCACCAGGCCCTCAGTCCGCACCGAGGGCGCCCAATCCAGCGCATTGGTGGCGAAGGTATCCGGGCGGAGCACCACCGCCGGCAGACCGCTGTCGGCCAAAGCCCGCTCGGCCGCCAGGTGCCGGGCGGCGATCGGGTTCTCACGTGGGTCGGCCTTTTGCGTGACGATGGACGAGAGCAGCACTCCGCGTTGCACCCCGGCCTGGCGCGCCCGAGCGGCAAGATCGCCCGGCCCCTCCATCGGCGTGAACAGGAAGATCGCCTCCACGCCGGCCAGCGCTGCGTCCAGGGTCTGCGGACGGGCCAGGTCACCGTCGACCGGCTGCACGCCGGCAGGCCAGACTGCTTCGGTGGCGCGCCGGGCCAGCGCGCGCACCGGCAGCCGCTGAGCCGCAAGATGTGCCACCAAAGCGCGGCCCACCCGGCCAGTGGCACCCGTCACCAGGAACATGCCCACGCGCTAGCGCCTCAGCGGCACAACACGAAGCCGAGCGCAGACTCCACGCCCCGGGGCGAACCGCGCCAGGCCACCATGCCGTCCGGTCGCACCAGCACCGTGTCGTGCCCTTCGGCGCCCAAGGGCGCGACGCTGGCGACCTGCCAGGCCTTGATCGGCACGCCAAAAGCGTCGGCTGCCGCCTGCGCCGCCGAGTGCCCCTCAGCCGAGGCGGAGAAGGCCATGAACCAGGGCCCCAGCAATTTGCGGGGCTGCAGCGGCCCCTCAAGGCCCGCCAGCTCGGCGTAGGGCACGCGTGCGCCCGGCCGGCCGCTCGGGTGGTCAGGGCTTTCGAACTCGTCGGTCGGTGCTGAGGGGTCGGGCACAAACGCCCCCTGCTTGCAGGCGTAGCCGAACATCATGGTGGCGTGGTCCATCGGCCGGCCCATCACCTCGGCCACACCGTCCATGCGACGGCGCTCAGCGAGGTTGGCGGCCTGCCAGGTACACACCACCTCGGCGTAGGGACGGCGCTCGGGATCGAAGCTCTCCAGGAGCCGGGGGCCGGCCTGCCCCTTGAGCACGGCGGCCAGCTTCCAGGCCAGGTAGTAGCCGTCCTGCACCGCAGTGTTGCCGCCCTGACCGCCGGTGGGCGGCATCACATGGGCGGAGTCACCCACCAGGAAGACGCGGCCAGACTGTAGCCGGTCTGCGATACGGTGCGCATAGTCATAGGTGGTCGAGCCCAAGACCTCAAACTGAAGATCGGCGATACCGACCATGGTGCGTATCACCGCATGGGTCTGGGCTTCGGTCCGGTCCGGGTCGGCAGACATATTGGCGACCCACTCGTCCTTGTAGTCCGTGCTGACCAGAACCCCTGCGCCGTCGGGCACCTGCGGATTCTGGATGTAGTGCACCACCATCGCGTTGTCGCCAGCGACCTTGCTGAGGTCAGCGCGGAACCGAACCGCGGTCACCGATTTGAGGAATCCGTAGCCATGGGTGCCAATGCCCAGGTCCTTGGCAATGGTGCCGCGCACACCGTCGGCCGCCACCATGTAGCGGGCGCGCACGCGGTAGAGGGTGTCGTCCTCCATCGAGCGCAGCGTCACCTCCACGCTGTTTTCGTCCTGGGTGAAGCCGTCGAAGAGGGTCTGAAAGCGAAGCACCGCGCCGAGTTCACGGGCGCGGATGGCAAAAGCCTCTTCGGTCTTGGCCTGGCTGGCCATGCCCGAGCGCTCGGGCGAGAAGCGCGAGAAATCAGGCCGGTGCGCGACATGGTCGTAGAAGACCTTGCCGGTCATGCTTTCGGAGACAACCGAAGTGATGGCGGGCTTGCCCGGAGGAATGGCCGCGTAGATCGGCTCGGCCACGCCGACGCTGCGCAAGGCCTCCATGGTGATCGGGTTCTGACCCCGGGCCTTGGGCAGGGTCGAGGTGCTCGCACGGCGCTCAACCAGCAGAGCCCGAATGCCGTGCTGCCCCAGGAACATGGCTGTCGACAGGCCTGCCAAGCCTGCACCCACGATCACGACGTCGAAATCTTCTCTTTGCATCCGAACTCACTCCTTGTTTTTCGCTCGGGTACGACGCTCTACAGGCCGCACCCTGCCGTCAGATAACGACCCCTTTTTCCCAAAAGACCAGGCGCTGGCGCAGCCAGACCACCAGCCGGTCGGCGGTAAAGCCGATGGCGCCCAGCACCGCCACCACCGAAAGCGCCGCGGCGGTGTCGAAGAAGGCCGCCGAGCGGGCGATCAAATGCCCCAGGCCCTGCGAGTCGCCGATGAATTCGGTGACGGTGGTCACGATCAGCACGATGGGCATCGCCACACGCAAGCCCGTGAGCAGGAATGGCAACGCCGAGTGCCAGACGATCTCGCGCGCCGTCTCCCAGTTGGACGCGCCGGCATTGCGCGCCAGCCACTCCATGCGGGTGCCGACCGCGCGCACGCCAGCATGGCACTGCACGAAGAGCGGGAAAAAGCATTCAAGCGCCACCTGCGCCACCCGCGAGGGCCAGTCCAGGCCCAGCACCAGGATCACGATCGGATAAAGCGCCAGCTTGGGCACCGGATACAGCAGGTTGATGACGGGGTGAATGGCAGCGTCCACCACCCAGTTGCGCGCAGCCAGGTAGCCGGCGCTGGCCGCGAGCGCCAGGCCGATTGCCAGGCCCATCAATCCATTGCGCAGGGTAGACGCCGTGTGCTCCCAGAACTCGGGGTCTTGCAGCAGCTCGATCAGCCGGTTGCCGACGGTCGGCAGACCCGGCACCAGCCGGTTGCCGCTCGCCATGGCATAGAGCTGCCAAGCGGTCAGGGCCAGGACAACGCCCAGCACCTTGAGCCCGGCGCGGTGCACGCCATCGCCCTGCAAAGACAAGGCCCGCACTTCAGCCATGGTGCCCCCCGGAGTGCGCCTGCCAGGCCAGCAGCCGGCGGCTTGCCTGGCCGAGCAAGGCGTTGGCAGCCATGCCACACAGGGCGGTGCAGACAATGCCCGCATACATCGGGCCGTAGGCACCTTCACGGTAGGCCCGCATCAGCGCCGCACCCAAGCCGTTGGATTGCCCCACCACTTCGGTGGCGACCATCAACACGAAGGAGACCATCAAGCTGATGCGAAGGCCAACCACCGCGCGCGGCAGGCTGGCCGGCAGCAACACCTGCCAGAAGGTGCGCCACCGCGAGGCACCTGCGTTGCGCGCCACCCAGAACAGGCGGGGGTTCACACCCAGCGCGCCGTTGACTGCGTTCAGGTAGGCCGGGAAAAAGGCGCTGATCGCGATGATCAGCACGCGCGAGACGTCGGTAAAGCCCAGGACTACCGCAACCACTGGAAACAGCGCGATCTTCGGAACCGGGTGGGTGAAGGCCTGGGTCAGGTCGAACAGGTCACGGAAGTTGCGCGAGACGCCGGCCAGCAGTCCGAGCAGCAGGCCCAGGCCGCCACCGATGGCAAATCCCAGCAGGGCCCGGCGCAGGCTGGCCAGCACTTGCGCAGCCAATCCACCCCCTTCGGCCAGCGCGATCACCTCGTTGAGGATGCGCCAGGGCCCCAGCAGGTAATCGGGCCGGCCAGACCGCGAGGCGGCGAGTTCCCAAAGCGCCAGACAGGTGAAGACGAAGGCCACGGTAATGAGCCAGGGCCGCTGGCGCAGGTGCGCCTGCAAACCGGACGGGTTCGCAGGGGCTTCCCCTGGCGTGTTCCCTGGCGTGTTCCCTGGCGTGTTCGCTGCCGGGCCCCCTGCCCTGCCCGGCTCCCGCCCCGAGCGCAACTCCGCCTTCGACATCGGCTCGCTCACGCCTGTCCTTGCGCGGGGTCGCCGGCGGAGGCGACCGAAGGTGATGCTTCCCGGAGCAGTTGCCAGAACTGCTGGCGGTAGTCCAGGATGCGGGCGTCGAGCTTGGTCCGCGCGTCGCGCGGGCGGGCCAGCTCGATGCGGGTGTCGGCCACCACCTGCCCGGGGGCGGCGCCCATCACCACCACCCGGTCGCCCAGGAAAATCGCCTCGGCAATGTCATGGGTGATGAAGATCACGGTGAGGCCGGTGGCCTGCCACAGACGGGTCAGCTCCTCTTGCATCACCTCACGCGTCTGGGCGTCAAGCGCGCCGAAGGGCTCGTCCATCAGCAGCACGCTGGGCTCCATCGCCAGGGTGCGGGCCAGGGCCGCGCGCTGGCGCATCCCGCCGGAAAGCTCGCCCGGGTAAGCGTCGGCAAAGCGTGACAGGCCCACCCGCGCGAGCAGCTCGCGTGCGCGCTCACGGGCCTGTGCCTTGGATTCACCGGCCACCCGGCTGGGCCAGGCCACGTTGTCCTGCACCGTGCGCCAGGGAAACAGGGTGGCCTCCTGGAACACCATGCCACGGTCCCGGCCCGGGCCGGTCACCACCTTGCCGTCCACCGTCACGGTGCCGGTGGTCGGCATCTCGAAGCCGCCGAGGATGTGCAGCAGCGTCGTCTTGCCGCAGCCGCTGGGCCCGAGAACGGTGACGAACTCACCGCGCGCCACTGAGAGGTCGATCGGCCCCAGGGCCTGGACGGTGCGATTGCCGCGGCGGAAGGTTTTGCTGACGTCGCGGATCTCGATCACGGGGCAGGCTCCAGGAAGAAAGGAGATCTAGATAGGAGATCTAGATAGGAGAAGAGCCGCCGGTGGCGCCGCGACGGCCCTCGCCGATCAACGCATCAGCGCATAACCGGTCAGCACCAGCTCGGTCGCTGGCCGCTGCATCGGAGGCGGTAGGAATCGGGTCGTGATCATGTCCTGCACCGTGGCGTTGAGCTCGGCCAAGGAAAGACTGCCGTCGGCGATTCGGCCACCATCGGGCCCCGCGTTCGCAGCGAACGGCGTGAGGTACTTGGCCTGAATCAGCTTGGGGTAGAGCGACTCGCGCTGGGCGATCCAGGTCTTGAGCGCGCGCTGGTAATCGGTACGCCAGGCACAGTAGGCCTGCGGATTGGCCTGCACGAACTTGGGCGAGAACATGATCAGCAGGCTGGGCTGGTTGGCATTGACCGCCTCGAAGGGCGTCATCATGACCTGCAGGCCACCGGTCTCCTTGGCCTTGTGCAGGAATTGACGGGCCAGCCAGGCCACGTCGATCTGCTTGTTGCGCAGGGCCTGCTCCTGGGCCGGCGGCGGCATGGCCACGAAGGACACATCGCGCGGGCTCATGCCAGCTCGCACCAGCGCGCTCTTGACCCAGAACTCACTGATTGTGTTGGGGCCGTAGTAGCCGATCCGCTTGCCCTTGAGGTCTTTGACCGACCGAATGCCGCTGTCGGCCAGCGAGGCGAAAGCGCCCTCGTTGTCTTCTTTGTTCACTTCGACCAGCGTGGCGACGGCGCGGGCGTCAATGCCGGCGTGCACCGCCGCCACCAAGGCCGGGAAACTGATGGTGCCGGCATCCAGCTGGCCGGCCTGCATCGCAGTCATCCGGTCGGTTGGCGCGAACTCCAGAGGTTCAAGGGTGTAGAGCTTGCCGTTGTTGGGGTAGCTGGCTTTGTCGGCCCAAAGCAGCGCCAGCGGCTCCTCACCGCTGCCGGTGATGCCGTAGCGGATCACCGGCGGCTTAGCCGGCGCTGCACCGGGCTTGAGGGCCGCGCACAGATCCCTGTTGGCGCCAGCTGCTGCGGCCGATGCGGAAGGCGTCTGGGCGCCCAGGGGCGCCAGAAGCAACAGCCCGGAGGCTGCCAGGGCCAGTTGGCCGATGTGCCGGACGATCCCGGATCGCTTCACGCCCAAAGCGGGCCGGGCCGCAAAGGCACTCTGCCAAACGGAAGACTTGCGCTGATGCATGGCCGAGCCTCTTTCTTGAGTTCTGGGTTGCTGATCGGAACAATATTTGATTTATATCAAAAACATTTTTTCAAATCCAAATCAGAGCCGCCACTTAGCGAGGGTTATCCCGCGGTCGTGCACTGCCTTCTGGGGCCCCACCCCTCCGACGCCCTGCCCGGGGGGACAACTGCAATCGCCCTCCCCCTTGCCCCCGATTTCAGGCCACAGGCGCATCAGCGGCAGCAGCTCGACCGCGCAACGCCGCCGGCAGGGCCTCCCGGGCGGGCAGCCAGCCCAGGCCAGCGGACAACTGGGCTGCCGCCGACTTCACCGCAGGGATCACCAGGCTCGCGACACACGCGTCGCTGAACACGGTGGTGAGCGCGGTGGCGTTGATGCCAGCCACCACCTCGCCGCGGGAGTCAAACACCGGCGCGGCAACCGAACGGATGCCCAAGAGGTATTCCTCGTCGTTGAAGATGAAGCCGTCTCTCCGGGCCTGCTCGAGCTTCTTGCGGAAGGCACGAGGTTCGACGGTGGACTTCGGCGTCAGTGCGGGAATCGGCTGGTCGCCCAGCAAACGCTCACAGGCATCCGACGGCAGATTCGCCAGCAGCACCCGACCGATAGACGAGGCGTAGGCCGGCATGCGCGAGCCCACATGGACATTGATGCCAGTCGGCAGGGATGTGCGTGACAGCGCCAGGTAGACCAGTTCGTCCTGCTCCAGTACCGCCAAGTGGGTGGAGGCGCCCACCTGATGGCGCAAGGCATCGAGGACAGGCTGGGCAAGCTCGACTAAGGGCTGGCGGGCCAGGTAGGTAAAGCCCAAGTGCATCGCCCGGGTGGTGAGGCGGTAGGCCCGGCCCGAGGGATCCCGACTGAGGTAGCCCAGCTTCTCGAGGGTATGAACGAAGCGGAAGGGCTTGCTGCGGCCCCAGCCAAGACGGGTAGCGATCTCGGTGAGGGTGAGCGTGGGGTGCTCGTCGTCGAAGGCATGGAGCACTGCCAGGCCTTGGGACAGGGCGTCGACCCAGTACGGGTCCTTGTCCGGTGGGGCTTCGGTCGAAGGGGTCTGCTTCATGGCGGGACGCGGTTGTCAAACATTATGCGCGGCGTGCGTGGCCGCCTTTTCCGCGCCGCGGCGGGCTCCCTCATGTAGGTGGGGTTGGCGCTCCGGGGTTGGCGTTGGCGTGGAACGCGCCAGGTGTGCGGCAGGGGCCCGGCGGCTTCGATGCGGGGGCCCTTCGGGCTCCCCTGCGGTACTCGGTCGCTAGGGGCACGCGAGGCAAACTCGCCGCGCCCTGCGCCAAGGGCCCAGGCAATATCCAGACCCACTAAGCCCAGACGAAAGGCCCGAGGCGAAGGCTTCTCTGTATCTGCGTCCTGATCCAATGCTAGGACGAAGGGGTCACTTCTTGTTGAAATAATCCGCCGGGTCTGGCGCCGACTGAGGAGCGGACTCGCCGCCGGGCTGCGAGGCGCCCGAGGCAGGCAGTTCGGCTGCCGGCGCCGGATCTTCGACACGGATCTCGATCTTGTCGAGGTTGCCCGTTTCGGGCTTGTCGAGCATGCCGGTCACCAGCTCGGGGTAGAAAATCAGGATACCCACCAGCAGCAATTGCAGGCCCACCCAGGGCAGCGCGCCCAGGTAGATGTCGGAGGTCTTGACCTCCTTGGGGGCCACGCCGCGCAGATAGAACAGCGCAAAGCCAAAGGGCGGGTGCATGAAGCTGGTCTGCATGTTCACGCACAGCAGCACTCCGAACCAGACCAGATCGATCCCGAGCTTTTGCGCCATTGGCGCGAGAAGCGGCACCACGATGAAGGCGATCTCGAAGAAGTCGAGAAAGAACGCCAGCACGAAAATCATGATGTTGACCACGATGAGGAAGGTCACCGCATCGTCCGCGCCCACCGAGATAAACAGGTGCTCGACCCATTTGCCGCCATCCACGCCCTGAAAAACCAGGGTGAACACGGTGGCGCCGATCAAGATGAAGATCACCATCACGGTGACGTTCATCGTGTCTTTCATGCCGCCATAAAGCATGGCCCAGTTCAGGCGCCTGTGCATGGCCGCCAGGGCCAAAGCGCCCAACACACCCATGGCGCCGGCCTCGGTAGGCGTGGCCAAGCCCATGAAGATGGTGCCCAGCACCACGAAGATAAGAGCAGACGAGGGCAGCACGCCCGCTGCCACCTTGCGCACCAGCGCCCACCCGTGCAGCGTGCGCGCCTCCGGCGGCAAGCCGGGCATGGACTTGGGCCGCAGCAGGGACATCACGAAGATATAGCCCGCGAAGATAAGCACCTGGGCAATGGAGGGCCCCACCGCGCCCAGGTACATATCGCCCACCGACTTGCCCAACTGGTCAGCCAACACAATCAGCACCAGCGAGGGCGGGATGACCTGGGTGATGGTGCCCGATGCGGCAATGACGCCGGTGGCCAGGCGCATGTCGTAGCCATAGCGCTGCATGATGGGCAGTGCGATCACCGCCATCGCAATGACCGACGCAGCCACCGTGCCAGTGATCGCGCCCAGGATGGCCCCCACCATGATGACGGCATACGCCAGACCGCCAGGCACCTTGCCAAAGGCCTGAGCAAAGCCCGCGAGCAGATCTTCGGCCAGGCCACTCTTTTCAAGAATGGCCCCCATGAGCGTGAAGAAAGGAATAGACAGCAGCAGCTCGTTGCCAATGATGCCGAATACCCGAAACGGCAAGTTGGCCATGAACTGGGCCGGGAACAGGCCGGCCTCGATGGCCACCAGGCCCGAGGCCAGACCCAGGGCCGCCAACGAGAACGCCACAGGCAGACCCAACAGCAAAAAGACCACCAGCGCGGCGAACATCGCCGGGGCCATGATGTCAAAGAGGTTCATCTGTCGACCTCTTACTGGAGCGGGCGCTCGTAGTGGGTGTCCAGCGCGATCACGCCGCGCAGTGCCGCTACCCGCTTGATGACCTCGGAGACTCCCTGCAGCATCAGCAGGCCAAAGCCCAGCGGCAGCAGAAGCTTGACCGGCCAGCGGATCAGGCCGCCGGCGTTGGCCGAGATCTCACCGATTTGCCAGGACTCGAGGAACCAGGGCCACGAGTACAGCACCATGAACCAGCAAAAGGGCATAAGGAAGGCGATCAGCCCGAACAGGTCGAGCCAGGCGCGTTGGCGGTCGTTTAGTCGGCCATAAAAAATGTCGACCCGGATATGGCCGTTGGTGTTGAGCAGATGGGCGGCTCCCAGCAGCACCGTGCCGCCAAACATGTACCACTGCAACTCCAGCCAGGCGTTGGAGGACATGTCAAAAATATAGCGGCTGAGTGCGTTCAGGGCCGAGACCAGAGCGCAGATCAGGACCAGCCAGATGGCGACCACCGAGGCTCTTCGGCTGAGTTCATCGACCTGATGGGCGAACTGAAGGAGGATCTTCACGGAGTGTCTTTCGACTAAGGGGCGAGTCAGAGGGGCGCCGTGGTGGAGGCGAAGCGCCGGCGCGAACACTAGCTCATGTAGCCTTTGATTTTAGCGATGGACCTGTCGAGGATCGCACCTGGCCCAGCAACCACTGCCGAAAACGCCGTAGCGCGGCCGGCTCCTGCGCCTGCTCTGGACAAATGAGGTAGTAGCCGCGTCCGGGACGCCGCTCCCGACAGGCGGGCACCAAGGCGCCGGAAGCCAGTTCGTCTTGCACCAGCAGTGTCGGCATGAGCGCCACACCCAGGCCAGCGGCAGCGGCCGCCGCTTGCATAGAGAACTGCTCGTAGCGCGGACCGGCCATGGCCGCCGGCGCGTCCACCCCCTCAGCCTCGAACCAGCGCCGCCAGTCCTCTGGCCGGGTGGAGGGGTGCAGCAATGGGAGGTCGGCCAAGGCCTGCGGCTTGAGCAGGCGTCCACCGGGCAACAGGGATGGGCTGCACACAGGCACGACCTCTTCCACCATCAGCAGCTCGGCACGGGTGCCGGCCCACTGCGCCACCTGCTCCGGCGTGCCAGCGAACAAGGCCGCATCCAGGCCAGAGTCGGTGAAGAGAAATGGCCGGGTACGGGTCTCCAAATGCACCTGCAGGCCCGGATGGGCCTGCGCCAACCGCGGCAGGCGCGGGATCAGCCAGCGGGTGGCGAAAGTAGGCACAGCCCCCAGGGTGAGCGCAGCGCCCTCCCCTTGGCGGCCAATCACGTCCAAGGTATCGCGCTCAAGTCCGTCGAGCCGGGCCCGCACCTGGCGGGCGTAGTCGGCGCCTGCGGGGGTCAGCACCATGCCGTGGCGGCTGCGGCGAAACAGGGCCAGGCCCAAAAAGGCCTCGAGCACCGCCACCTGGCGCGAGACCGCGCCCTGGGTCAACGCCAGTTCCTGGGCGGCCCGGGTGTAGCTACCGTGGCGGGCAGCGGCGTCAAAACAGGCCAGCGCCTGCAGGGAGGGTATCTTGCGTCGCATCGGAGACGGCCGGCCAGACAGGGCGCGGTACCGACCCAGATAATATACAAGCTCATATCTGGCACAGGAATCATCGCTTGCCCTGCTGTGAGGCGACTCCTACGATTGCCGTACCTCATTCCTTCTTCGCACGAGACACACCCATGAGCGCCAAAGCCACCTTCTCCTGGTCTGACCCCTTCCAGCTCGACGCACAGCTCACCGACGACGAGCGCCAGGTACGCGAGGCGGCCCAGGCCTACTGCCAGGATCGGCTGCTGCCCCGGGTGCAAATGGCGTTTCGCAATGAGCAAACCGACCCGGCCATCTTCCGAGAGATGGGCGAGCTCGGCCTGCTGGGTGTGACCATCCCCGAGCAATACGGCGGCGCCGGTCTCAATTACGTGGCCTACGGCCTGGTGGCCCGCGAGGTCGAGCGCGTCGATTCCGGCTACCGCTCGATGATGAGCGTGCAGTCTTCCCTGGTCATGCTGCCGATCAATGATTTCGGCACCGAAGCCCAGAAGCAGAAGTACCTGCCCAAGCTCGCCACCGGCGAGTGGATCGGGTGCTTTGGCCTGACCGAGCCGAACCACGGCTCCGACCCGGCCGGCATGGTCACCCGGGCCCGCAAGGTGCCCGGCGGCTACTCGCTCTCCGGCG
>JACCEC011627457.1_pt1 | contig 12179 bp, 15 predicted proteins | sample 7450121 | NCBI WGS metagenome assembly JACCEC01 (sample SAMN15323455, study PRJNA562643) | freshwater metagenome | isolation source: river surface water | place: USA:Blue River Watershed | collected 2017-08-18 | reverse complement strand
TGGGTTCCATGTCCATTATCATCAGAGGCATCGATTTTATCGTTAACAAAATCATAGCCTTCGACCAATTGAGTTTGTTCTAAATCAGGAACCCGACTAACTCCACTATCAATAACCGCAACGGTAATTCCTTCGCCTTGGGTTTCACTCCAAGCTCCTTCGAGATTAATACTACGGAAATTCCATTGTTGACCATATAATGGGTCATTAGGAACACTATAAGGTGTATGATAAATTAAGGCAGCTTGGGAATTTTGATCGGGGATTTCATCCGCCCGATAAATATAATTGGGTTCAATAAATTCTGTTTGTTTCCCGAAGGATTTTTTCAGGGATTTAAGCAGGTTTTGATCCCCTCGAACTACATAAACATTATCCCCTTGGGAAAATTCACTATTGAGAGCAGGAACAACTTGATATTGTTCAGCCAGTGACCGAACTTGATTCGCAATTTCTGGTTCTCCTAAAGATTCTCGGAAATCCAGTACAATACTGTCATAACTGCCTTGATTAGCGAGACCGGAAAAATTAGAAATTGCCCAGCCTAAACCAATTAAAAATAAGCAGAATAGGAAAAATTTTTTCATCGTTTTTCAACGCTTGCGGTTGATGAGAAGTTGGGTATTCCCAGAAACAGGGTTTTTAAAACTCAATCTTGATGACAACGGACAAGACCAAGGAAAAAACCGGGTTGCTTGAGTCTGAACATACAATGTGTTTCTATTTTATCTAGTCTTCTCACAACTCACTATCATCAACAATAAATTTACAGGGAGTAAATGGGTTATGGAGCGAGGTTTATTGTGGCTTCCTTTGCTGGCGGTGTTTATCGGTTTAGCTTGGTCGGGTTGGAATGAATACCAAAAACTGGAAGCTTATCAAACTTGGGCGACGGATTTTGATAAAGCCAAATATGATATTTATGCGGTTTTGGGGTTAAAGGAAACAAATCTAACTTGGGGAAAACCCACCCGTAAAGGGCCAATTAATCTACAAACCTTTTGCCTCAAAGACGTCACCTCTTTAACGCTATTGGTGGATAATCAAGCGATTGATCCTAATTTTCTCCCAGAGAAAGGAAAAGCGATCGCCTTAGAATTTAGATTGACCGATGGGACTCAAATTGTCCAAATTCCTTTTACTGAAATTTCTCTGGCTGTCCGATGGTATAAATACCTTGAATCCTTGATGCAATCAATATAATAAATTATGAACTATACTAAGGAAAATAACCGTTATTTTCCTTGATTTTAAGGAAATTATGGGTTATTGTTTCCTTTTGTTAAACTCAACCCATGAATTTCAAACGATTTCCAAAAATTTTAATTGCCTTTACCTTAGCCCTATCATTATTTGTATCCGCTTGTACAGGAACAACTTCTGCACCGCCCAAAGGCAATCAATCCGTTAGTAGTCCCGCCCAACCTGTGGCGACACAAAAACCCGTTTCTGGGGGAAGTTTTAATCAGTTTTTCCCCAAAGGTGAAGATGAGTATAAAGTAGTTTTTGCCCAAGAAAAACCCGGATTTGCGGAAGCAAAATTAAACGAAAATGGGCAGAACGTTGCCATGCTTTCTATTAATGATATTGCCAGTAATCCCAGTGCAGCGACAAAATATAAAAGCAGTAGTAAAACCATAGAAGGTTTTCCGGCAGTGAGTCAAGGGACTACTGCCACTGCTGTTTTAGTCGCTGATCGTTATCAAGTTAAAGTTCAATCTCGTTCAGACTCGTTTGATGCGGATGACCGAGAAGAATGGATTGGAAAATTTAATTTAGACGGTTTATCCAAGCTAAAATAATCTCAAATTTAGCCGGATCATTAGCTAGTTTAAATCATTAATTTTTAGGAGAATAATTGTGAGCAAATCAATTACTCAATTAGTCGATGAATTACCCACAGGCGGCATTACCGTCATGGTTTTACGGGGGTTAGACTTTGTAATTCCGGGTCAATGGAATAACTTAGTAGGGTTTGAAAATAGCATTCGTACCATTACCGGAGAAAGTGATCCGGCTTTGATTCAACAAATTAGTGAACGGGCATTATGGCTGTACAATGATCAAAGCCAAGGCTATCAACGGGCGTTGTGGTTATATCAAACCATTGACAGTGCTGGAACCGCTTTAGGAACAGCAGCATTAGCCAATAAAATTGGAGAAAATGTTAGCTTTTTGGGATTTTTAAATAAATTAACACCCAAAGCTAATAAAGCCCAAACCATTGATTTATCCTTAAAATTAGTAGCCGAATTAGTTGGATTTTGTTTAATTAATGGAATTCCGGGTGATAGTATTGGGGATTTCGTGGGTGCATTAGCCGATTATGGTGGAGAATCTTTAATGCGAATGACCGCCTTAGTTTGTTTAGATGGTTTAATTCCCTTGGGGCCAGATTTTATTAGTTCAGCGTTATCCACTATTGGAAACTTAAGCCCGAAAGAATTAGATCAAAATGAAGGCTTTAAACGCATTAAAGATGTAATTCCGGGGGGAAATTCTACTGGAAAATTAAACTTTATTCAAGAGAGTTTTGGTTCCGTCACAGGTTGGATGGGCGATTTTGTTTCTCAACATGATTTAACCCCTGAAAAAGTCGTTAAAAATCTACAAGGGTTTGTCGATATTACCAATGATAAGTTAGATTATGTAGCGGCATTTTTGGACATGACCACAAACTATTATACCCATACGGGCACTCAAACCTTAGCACGTCGTTTAATTGAACGGGCGGTTGCAGAAATTTAACCCAGGATACAAAAAATTTGGGGGTGGGAAAACCCAACCCCTAGACAGTATTCTGTAATCCGTTAGAATATCTTAAAGATTGTTGTAAATTGTTGTTGAAATTAACCAAAGGAAATCTCCATGTCTGAGGAAACCAAAACCCAAACTGAAGCCACCCCCGAAACAGAAGCGAAAAAACCCGCCGAGAAGAAACCTAAAGCTCCCGCGTTAGAAGATAAACCGTTTCCTGAGTTTATCCAACAAGACTATATTCCTGCCTTAGAAAAAGCATTTAATCGTCAAGGAATTGAGGATTTAGATCTCAAATTCTCTAAGGAAAAATTGCCTTCTGGGTTAGGTGTTAATCAAGATTGTTGGCAAGTGATTGGTAAATGGCAAGCGGGAAACCGACAGTTTAACGTTTATTTTCCCAATGAAGATATTAGTAGTCAAAAACTATTTACCTGTGCATTAAACGGGAATCAACCTTCTACCATTGAACCCTTTTTAGGGGATGAACGAAAAATTACCCTTGATTTATTAGTGTTTGGAGTCGTTCAACGGCTGAATGCTCAAAAATGGTTAACTCGTAACTAATTTAACTTAATCCCAACCCGTTAAAATTACAATCTGTCCTAGAGGTTTTATGGTAGAAAAAGTCAAAAAAACAGATGCGGAATGGAAACAACAATTAACCGATGAACAGTTCCATGTCACCCGCAAAAAAGGCACTGAACGTGCATTTACAGGAAAATACCATAACAATAAAGAAAAGGGTATTTATAAATGCGTTTGTTGTGGTACAGAGTTATTTAGTTCTGAGACAAAATTTGAATCAGGAACCGGATGGCCGAGTTTTTGGCAACCGATTAAAGAAGAAAATATTAGGTGTGAAAATGATTTCAGTTTCTTCATGCGTCGAACTGAAGTTCTTTGTGCCGCTTGCGATGCCCATTTAGGTCATGTGTTTAATGATGGCCCTAAACCCACCGGACAACGCTATTGTATGAATTCTGCCGCGTTAGATTTCGAGAAATCTGAAGATAAACCTAATTTTCTCCCCCCTTCCCAATAAAAACATTTTTCCTTTTCCCTCTCCTTGTAGGAGAGGATAGGGAGAGGTGGGAATGGGGAGTTATTAATCCTTAGAAACCTAGTTACGGATGTCTATTTAATTAATAGTAAAACGATTTTACCCCCAACCCTAAACGGGTAAATCAACTCTGCAAAATAGTTTAGGATCACAACATCCGAAGACGATGACTGTGCGAAATAACTTAAAAATATTTTGGGAAAAAGGAATTGAGGCAGGGATTTTTGATGTCGCGGTGTTGCAGGAAAATCCTTTATTTCGAGAATTGTTTGCTGAATCCTTACAATCCGATGAATTAATTCAACAATAAAATGATGATACAAACTGAAGATAAACCCCAAATTCAATCTCTCTCCCTAGAGGAATTTTTAACCCAACCGGAAACTCAACCCGCCCAAGAATATATTAATGGAGTTGTTTATCAAAAACCGATGCCAAAAGGAAAACATAGCCTCATCCAAGGTCGTCTAAGCGAAACCATTAATCAAATTGGTGTATCTGCTAAAATTGCTTACAGTTTCCCTGAATTACGGTGTACTTTTGGCGGACGTTCAATTGTTCCTGATATTGTTGTTTTTGAATGGCAAAATATCCCTTTAGATGAACAAGGGGAAATTGCCAATGATGTTACGATTGCCCCAGATTGGACAATTGAAATTTTATCGCCAGAACAACAATCAACCCGTGTAATTAATAATATTCTATTCTGTTTAAAACATCAAACCCAACTCGGTTGGTTAATTGACCCGCAAGAACGATTAGTATTAGTCTTTAAACCCAAACAAGAACCGGAAGTCTTTGAAGGTGAACAAATTTTACCCGTTTTGGATAGATTAAACAATTATCAGTTATCCGTTAATCAATTATTCAGTTGGTTAACTTTTTAGACTTAGGGAAAATTGGCGCTAAAGTGCAACAACGAAGGAACAAGGTTGAATTTCTAAGCTTGAATATAAATTCTTGCGGCGGTTTCTTGGTCTAAGGTGGCGAGAGTTCTGCCTATTTTAATAATATAGGAGGGGAATTTTTGTTCTAATTCAATATTAATTCCGGGCATAATTCCTAACGCCATTAATTTATGGATTAACTGAGTATCACTCGTTTTTAAGCAAGAAATCGTCCCTTTTTTGTCGGGTTTTACTGATAATAGTGATATCATTTAGAAACTAACTCCTAAAACATTTAACGCTAAGTTGGTACAGTAACCAATCAAAAATGCAAATAGGATTAACACCGGGTTGGAAGAGAATTGATATTAGCTGCTCCAGGAAAATTGTTAAAAATTTGTTAACTTTTGTTGGAACTACCCAATTGTTATTTAGGATCTTATTGAGAATAATTCTTAGTATCTTTCTAGATCACTAGAGGTGTAATCCATGGTCACAAATAATGTATCTTTAACTGAAAATAATTCTCAAACATTAGATATCCGTTCTCGATTAGGCCATTTCCTAGAAGAATATACTGAGATTGCCACGATTTTACCCGTACTGGTGGGTTTATTTGTCACCAATCGGATGCAGTTACGAGGGGCGCAAGCCTTGTTAGTCAATTTAGCGATCGCAGCGATCACCCGTCAAACTCTCACAGAACTCAAAAAAAAGCCGGGAAGTACATCCTCTTCTACCCCTTCCACCCCGGAAAATACAAAGACCTCAGTTGAAGATTATACCATTCTTCATTCTGTCCCTGGCCGAATTCGCTTGCGAATTCCTCGCTTAATTGAGGATAGTCTCTATGCCAAACAGTTAGAAAAACTCCTCAGTGCTGATCAACGAGTCTTGGGAGTGCGAATCAATCGGGCTGTCGGTTCTTTAGCCGTTCGATATGATGGTCAAGGCGTTTCAGAACTGGAGTTAGGAATGGGTTTACTGCAAATTCTGGATCAGGCTGAAAAAGGGGTTTCCTCTAATTCTGTTACCCCCTAAAGTGAGTAATTAAAATGAATTCAACTATCCCATCAAATCCGATCTACCCCTCAAACGGATACCATTTAGTTCACCATATCCCAGGACGAGTCCGGTACAGAATCCCCTTATTAGGTCAGCATCCTCACTGGTCTGAATATCTACATCAACGCTTGCAACAGATTCCTGAAATCACCAAAATTCGGATTAATGTCAGCGCACAGTCTCTGATTATTCATTATCATCAAATTACAGAATCTCATATTAACCCAATTCTCTCCGAGCTTATTTCTGATCAAACAGGAATAGAAAAATCATTTAAAGTATCAGACTCTTCTCCCCCCAAACCCGAAGCATCCGATCCTGGGGATTGGTCGAGTTTGCAACTTCCGGCTGTTTCAGTTTTACTCTTTTCCCTGAGCCGATTACCTCAATTAAAATTTCTGCGTTTTCTGGGATTTCTAACATTTTTAGCGACAGCTTTTCCCATCTTCCAACGGGCTGCTTACAGTTTGCTGGTCAAGAAACGTTTGAATATTGATACCCTAGATTTTCTAGCCCTGAGTTTAAGTGCTAGTCAGGGCAAACTGTTCACCGCCGCGATGGTGATTGCCTTACATGAGTTTGGAGATGTAATTCGGGAACAAACGGCCCGGTCAACGGAAGTACAAACTGCTAACTTAATGGATGCAATTGGCCATTGGGCTTGGATTAAACAGGGAGATGCTGTTCCCCGACAAATTCCCAGCGATCAGGTGCAGGTAGGGGATACCGTTGTGGTCTATCCAGGGGAACAGATCCCCGTTGATGGCACCATTGTTCAAGGGGAAGCGGTGATCGATCAACAAAGTTTAACCGGAGAATCCATGCCTGTAGTGCGGAGTCTGGGTCAGGGGGTGTTTGCCTCCAGCTTAGTCCGTTCAGGACAACTCTATATTCACGCCGAGCGAGTGGCTCAACAAACCCGGGCGGCGGCGAGTTTAGAGTTATTAAAAAAAGCTCCGGTTTATGATACTCGCATCGCCAACTATGCTGAAAAAGTAGCTGATCGCTTGATCCTGCCCTCGTTGCTGTTGGCAATGATTGTGTTACTAACTACCCGTGATCGTGCTAGAGTCGCTGCCATTCTCACCCTAGATTTCGTGACTGGGATTCGGGTTTCGATTCCAACGGCTTTCCTGGGAGCGTTGAATCATACCACCCGTCATGGCATTTTAGTTCGTAGCGGACGCACGCTGGAACAGTTGGCCAACATCGATACAATGGTGTTTGATAAAACCGGAACCTTGACCCAAGGACGGATCGCCATTGTGGGGGTAAAAACCGTTGATTCAGAGATAACGCCTTCTCAGGTGCTGCAATGGGCGGCAGCCGCCGAACAACGACTCAATCATCCCGTCGCTGAGGCAATTGTCGAAGCTGTCCGCCACCAACAACTGAGGATTCCGAAACGGGATGAATGGGCCTATGAGGTGGGTTTAGGGGTGCGGGCTGAGATTGAAGGGCGAGAGATTTTAGTCGGCAGTCAACGGTTTTTGCAACAGGAAAATATTGATTGGGGCTGTTGGACTCTTGGGAGTGAGGCAGAAACGGAATCGCTCATTTATGTAGCTTGCGATCGCATTTTCCAGGGGGTAATTGAGTATCGAGATCCCTTACGTCCAGAGAGTCAGGCGTTGATTCAGGTGTTACAGCGTGATTATGACATTCAGGTGCATCTGTTAACCGGGGATAACCCAGAACGGGCAACCCAGGTGGCGACTCAGTTAGGGATTCCTGCAAACCGAGTCTATGCCGAAGCCTTCCCCGAACAAAAGGCTCAGGTCGTTAGAGATTTACGTCGGGCTGGACGCACCGTTGCTTTTGTTGGGGATGGGTTAAATGATTCGGTGGCTTTAGCTTATTCAGATGTATCGATTTCTTTTCAGCAGGGGTCGGAGATTGCCAGGGAAACGGCTGATGTGGTGTTGATGAATAATAATTTGTTGGATGTGGTGGAGGCCATCTCGATTGCCCGTCAAACTCGCCGTTTAATTGAACAAAATACGGCTTTGGTAATCGCTCCTAATTTAATAGCCTTGGGGTTAGCGACAACGAGGGGACTGAATCCGTTAATCGCCACTGTGATTCATAATGGCTCGGCGATTACGGCTGCGGTTAATAGTCTACGCCCTCTGTTACAACACCAGATTCACCAGGGACGTTTTCGCTTGGGGTAAATTGTTGCTAATTATTCTTAATTAGGCTGGGAAATGATACAATCAACATTGAATCGTTGTTTCTCAATCTGTGCGATTTATGTCTCTGATTCATTTAGAAAAATCAGTTTTGAGCTTCCATCTCAAAGAAATCTTGGAAGATGGACACGGAAACCACCCGTTAACGTGGTTAGCTTTGGGTATCGTTCTCGTGGCGCCTAAGTTAACTCCCCCTGTGCTGAAATCTCATCGACTTACTGAAAATTCTTCTCAAAATCAGGGATTGACTCAACGCTCTATTCCCCTTTCTGAATGGATTGCTCAAGCTCAAGAACGAGAACGAGAATTACAAACCCATCGGTAGCATCTGCAATTCCTTTCTGATTTTGACTGACTTACTCATCTGTTTAGCTCTGGGAACAGATGAGTAAGTTTTATCCAGTTTAAAGCGATTTAACTGTTAACCGAACTTTCGCTATAAAACCGGATTAATCCCTCGGTGAACTAGATAGTTGAATCACTTTTTTTTGAGCGTCTCCCAGAGATTCTGCTTTGGCTTCTGCTGCAATATCCGCTAAAATCTCCCCAGTTTCTGCGAGGGCTGTTTTCGTTTTCTCAAACCAAGAAAAACCGATTTTTAGAGTCGATTTAATAACGGGTTTTACTAAGGGTAAAACGAGGGGAGTCAGGACGATTGCTGTTGCCCCTAATAGTACCATTTTACCCATTGGAGCCTGACTCAATTGATGAACTCTTGCCCGTAACCCCATCTCGCCATAATTGATTTGTTCCATAGCTAAGTTCTCAAAGAACTGGTGTTATTGTTAACACTTTTTTACCTTTCTAGTATATCAATAATTTGACTATTTCTTGATCCATTTTACAAATCTTAAGCAGGATTTAGAAGAGCGCTATACAGGTGGGACTCCCTTCTAAGATCTATTTCTATTTCCCAGAAGAGAGATAAAATCAACAGGTCGAAAAAGCCTCTACTGAATATAAATACGTGTGGCTGTTTCTTGGTCTAAGGTGGCACGAGTTCTGCCTATTTTAATAATATAAGACGGGAATTTCTGTTCTAATTCAATATTAATTCCGGGCATAATTCCCAACGCCATTAATTTATGAATTAAATGGGAATCATTTGTTTTTAAGCAAGAAATCGTACATTTTTTACCTGCTTTTACCGATGATAATGCCATCATTTAGAAACTCACTCCTAAAATATTTAACGCCAAGTTAGTACAATAACCAATCAAAAATGCAAAGGGGAAAATAAAAGAAGTCATTAAGAGGGTTGTTAATTTTCCTCGCTCTTTCAACATCATTTGTAATTGAGCAATACAAGGTAAAAATAACGTTAATACAATCGCTGCAATAAACAATTGATTACCATTAAAAATTCCTTGTTGCTGCATATCAAATAATCCCGCCGCTCCATAATCTCGTCGGAAAAAGCCATAAAGGAAAATGGGTGCGGCTTCTTGGGGAAGTCCTAAACTTAAGCTAATGGGTTCTAACCCACGAACCAGGATATCAAATAACCCCGTTAATCGTCCCAACCAAATTAACACCGATGCCCAAATAAATAAAGGGAGAATTTCATAAAAATACCACTTCATTCTGACCCAAGTTTTAATCAGAATATTTCTAAATTTAGGCAACCTTAACGGGGGAATTTCCATATAAAATCCGGCTGGTTTTCCAGGTAGAATTTTAGCGGTGAAAAATCCCATGACTAAGAAAATCACTGTTAAAAATCCTGCCCAAGCGATTAATGCAATCGGTTTTTGAGATAATAATCCGACAATCACGCCCCATTGTGCCGCACAGGGAATAGCTAAGGACAATAAAAACGTTGCAATTAATCGTTCTCGATGGGTTTCTAAGGTGCGTGTTACCATCGTTGCCATTGTATCACAACCAAACCCTAAAACAATCGGAATTACAGACCGTCCTGATAATCCAATGGATTTGAATACTCGGTCTAACATTAAGGATAATCTCGGTAAATAACCGCTATCTTCAAGGAGGGAAAACATTAAGAAGAAGGTAGCAACAACGGGTAAAACAATCGCAGTCGCATAACGAATTCCGAGGGTAATAATGCCGTAATCATTGCCGATTAAATCCTGTATCGGTTGCCAAGGAAAAATCAAGGCTGTCACCTGATTAACAACCAGGTTAATATTTTGTTCAAAGAAGGTTTCGATGGCATCAACTAAGGTTCCTGCCCCAAATTCTCCAACAAATTTATAAACCCCATAATATAAAATGACTAACAGAATTGGAAATCCGGTTAGGGGATTAACCGTCAGTTGATGCAGCTTTTCAGTGAATAAAGTTTTTTCTTGTTCAGGTTCAGAAACAACTGCTTTTTCTAAATTCCAAGCTTGTTGTTGACGGATATGGGCAATGGCTGATGATAGGGATTCCTTTAATTGATTTTCAGTGGTTGCCACAATAATTTCCACTTCCTGGCAGTGTTGATCATCCTGTTGAATTAATTTCCAAAGATGGGGATCTTTTTGCAGGATTAGAAGTGCTAAACTTCGCCGAGAAATGGCATAATTATCAATCCAATTGGGCAGAGAATCTTCACAGAAGAGAGACTCGATTTGAGAGATGGCGTTCTCGATGGGTTGGGGATAAATTACCAGATTCAACATACTCTAAAATCCTTTCTTTTAACTGGCGTAGTCCTTGGTTTAAAGCGGCAGCCATTGTGACAATTGGAATGGCTAATTGGGTTTCTAAATCTTCCGCTTGAATGGCTAACCCTAATTGTTTGGCTTCGTCCATCATGTTAATTGCAAGTAACACGGGTAAACCCGTTTCCATCAGTTGAAATGTTAGGGGTAACATTCGACTTAAATTTTTGGCATCCACCACATGAACGACTAAATCAAACCATTCGTTCATTAATAAATCTCTGGAGACTTTTTCTTCTTCGGTAATGGGAATTAAAGAATACATTCCAGGGGTATCAATGACGGTAATAGATGTATGACCGAGTTTCATTTCTCCTCTTGAGACTTCTACCGTTGTCCCTGGATAATTAGACACGGTGACATAAGTTCCTGTTAAGCCGTTAAAAACCACACTTTTACCGACATTGGGCATTCCGACTAAGGCAATTTTAGGAATTTTATGGGGTTCTGTGATCGTTTCAGGTGGCTTTTTGACAAAAAATCTCAATAAACGAGACAAAAAAGACGGTGATCGATGTGAACAGTGGGAGTTACATTTATGGCAATCCATACTATTTAGTTCCAGGCGAATCAATGATGATCTGACGCTCAACTTCCCAAATTCACTAATTTGCCTTCTGATGTTGAAGTTGAAGTCAGGATTGGGTGTTGCTGCGTATTGCTTAACCTTTGAGGTTGATTATAAAACGAATGTTCAAAATAGACCATGAAGAAATGTAAAGATATTTTAGAAGTTTATAGAAATGTAAAATTTGTTTTACAATTGTTGATTAAATGTTAAATCATCAATATTCGGGGAAAAGTTGAGAATAACTTTTAGTAAGGAATATCAAGAAATTAAATGATGCTTGAGGGCAAACCGAATTAACTCGGCTCGATTATTGCTATCGGTTTTTCTCAATAAACTACTGACATATTTTTCAACAGTTCTGGGACTGAGATGCAAATGCTCACCAATAGCAATATTGGAGAGTCCTTCCGCTAACAAATCCAAGACTTCCCGCTCACGGGATGTCAAATTAATTTCTAAGGGAGGTTCTGACTTCAACGGTGCAGTTTCGGAAGGGGTGTCAGAAACATCAGTCACACTATCAACTAGACGGACTCGCCACTCGGACTCAATTAATTGCGATCGCTCTAATAACGAACGAATGACTACCCCTAACTCTTCCAACTCAAAAGGTTTAGGTAAATAATTATCACAGCCTAATTGATAGCCTCGGATGCGTTCTTTGGTACTGGTGTGAGCCGTTAAAAAAATTACCGGAAGCAGACGAAATACAGGACGGGCGCGGACTCGTTTAATGAGTTCATAGCCATCCATTTCAGGCATCGCAATATCGGTAACGATCAGGTGAGGTTGATACTGCTCCACCAGGCGCAGAGCCTCCTGACCATTCTCTGCGGAAATCACCGAATAACCTGAAATGTCCAGGTAATCACTAATCGACAGACGAGTCCCTAAATCATCATCAACAACCAAAATTGTTAAGGGCATAGAGACAAGGAGAAGGAAGTAGGGGGAGAAGAGGGGCAGGGGGAG
>JACCEC010452261.1_pt1 | contig 12184 bp, 15 predicted proteins | sample 7450121 | NCBI WGS metagenome assembly JACCEC01 (sample SAMN15323455, study PRJNA562643) | freshwater metagenome | isolation source: river surface water | place: USA:Blue River Watershed | collected 2017-08-18 | reverse complement strand
TTGCCCGTGCCGGGCTTGCCGATAACCACAATCTTGGACCCGCCGTGGTCTGGGTTGTCCATCTTGGACGTGCAAGGGGCAATCATGTCGGGGTCAAGCTCTCTGATACGAATCACACGTTTTCCGCTCATTTATTTGTCGCTTCATCGACGCCTTTAAAGCGTCTTCACTGCCTTTCCTGTGGCCTGGTCAAAAGGCACGGTCGTGTAGGGCTTGCCGACATCAAGTGTGATGTGGTGCCACTTGAGGAGCTCAAAGATGCGCGCGGCCTCGACGCGAAGGTCCAGCCTTGCAGTCAGCCAGCTTGAGCTGCTCATCATGGCCTCCTCCATCTTGTACAGGATGATGCACCTGGCCTTGGAGTGGCCACGCTTGATGCCGCAAAGCCATGGGACCAGCGGCTTCAGGTACTTGAGAATGCGCTCGAAAGAGGCCGCCTTCTTGTCGCCCTTGGACTCGGAGAACGTCGTGAGCTCGGAGATGAGGGCGACTGCCTCCTCCGGTGTCTCCTGGGTTGCGGAGCGCGTCCAGTGCGAGGGCTTCATGCACAAGACGCACCTGTCGGGTGCAATGTTGTTGCACACGCACTTGAAGCACACCACGGTGTTGCAAGCCGTGCACCTCTCCAGAGAGGTCACGCTCGTCGTATCCGGTTGAAATTTGCAAATCCAGCACTGCATTATGTTTCTATCTCTTGGTTTTCGAAGCTTTAAGACGCTTCGAAATAACCCTTTTCTGAGGCGCCTTGCGCTTCAAAGTGCACCTCCTTTTGATTTCCTTCGGGCTGAGCTCAAACGCCGAAACTGGGCTCTTGGATGTGGCGCGCTTCATGGGCCTGCAGTACGGGTAGTTGCGCACTGCAGACCTGCTTCGGCCGCATGGTACGATGCGGGGGAGCTCACACACGTTAATCCACTTCTCGTACTTGTACCACCTCGAGAGGCCCTGCTTGCGCGACGTGCGCTTCTGCGAGTACTTGCCGCCTCGGCGCTTGTACTCCTTCACCAGCCATCCGCTCGCGTAGGCCGACGGCCAACTACGAAACCGTGACATTGCCTCCTTCTTCACCTTCTGATACAGCTGCGGGTTCAGAGGCTTCGACTTGGTGCTCGTCTTCGCCCTCCGACTCTTCGGGTTCATTTATAGGAACGAACACGCTTACTTCCTCAACCTCTACGTTCTCCAAGTCCACGACGTGCGCTACATCATCAGGAGGTACAACAACCTGCAGAGGAGCTGTTCTAACTACCGGTGCAGCTGCGGTTGCCTGTGGCATCGGAAGCTTGTCGTGCAGCATGCGGATGCGGTCCTTCACGGACACTCCGCCGAGGTCGACCTGGACAGGCTCGAGCGTGCGCGGCGGCAGCCGGGGTGCCTCCTTGGGTCCGAGGACGGGCGATGCGGCCTTCTTTTCGGAATACTTTTTGAGAGAGTCGGCTACCTTCTCGGCTGCGACCTCCTCTGCCGACTTTGAGGTGCGGATGGCGTCGCGAAGGAGTTGCCACTTGGTGGCGACCTCCTGCTTCTTGTCGCTGGGCGTGGGCGGCTTGTAAACCAAAAAGTCGGGCGTCCTGTTCTGAGTGGCGGTCTCCTCCTTGTCCTCGTATGCAGTCGTGTGCGTGATGTGGTCGGAGATGTCTGGGAACACGATGCCGAGATGGTTGTGTTGCGCCTTGTTCTCCTTCGCCGGTGTGGACGCTTCGTCCTCGTTGTTGTTGTCGGATGGGCAACAGCACGGGCAGCACTTTTGGAACAGGCCCTTCTTCTTCTTGAGCTTCTTGCCCCTGAACTTGAAGTCGAACACCTCCTCCACATTGGAAGGCACCTTGGGCGACATCTCCATCAGGCGCTCGTACTCGGCCTTGCATATCTTGAAGAACTCGCTGGGGTCCTTGCGGAAGCGCTTCTCAAGAGACAGCTCGTTGCTGATGAGGCGTCCGAGACGCGACCACCCGACCCATGCCTGGTAATGTGCCTCGGCACGCTGCGTGAAGCGGTAGTAGTTGAGGATGGTCGTGAGGGTGCCTCCGATGAAATTGACGACACCGACGCCGAGCTGGGCCCATCGCATCTGCGCATCAGGGACGTAGCCCTGCATGGACACCGAGGCGAAGCCTGCAAACGCCTGGAGGATGATGACTGGAATGTTGAATATTTTGCTCTTATGCTTGAACTCGCGATAGGCCTGTTCGTGAAGCCATCGGTAACTCTTGGCCCCATCTGCCCATGCAGACATGATGAAGGACACCTGCTTGGTCCACTCGAGCTTGGGACTCGGGGACACGCCCTCTGCATTGTTGTGGGCGCTTCCTGCGTCGCTCATTTATTGCTTCGGCCTCCATTTAAAACATAGAGCACGTTGGCCAAAATGGCTGAGCATACCTGCATCTTTGTGTCATCGCGTGGCCTTGCCAAGTCCTGCGATGTCCGCCCCGACTTTACCGTGCATCAAATCCCAGAAGCGTCCCAGCGCAAGGAGCCCTCTGTGGGCGACATCACCGTCTACCTGCGCGCAAGCTTCTTCAGCAAGTACTTTGAGACCGGAGTTCTCGACAGGATTCAGACACCTGTTGTGCTTGTCGTTGGCGACGACGACGACCTCTGTCCGGTCGACTTTCCCACGCTCGCATCTGTGCTGGACTCTCCCATGGTGAAGGCTATCTGGGTGCAAAACCTCATCAGGCCCAGCATACACCCCAAGCTGCACAACCTCCCCATCGGGCTGGACTACCACACTCTGTCCTACAACGTGGGCGAGCACGCATGGGGCGAGTCGAACGTCCCTCCTGTGAAGCAGGAGCACGAGCTTCTTCGCATGCAGAGGATGATTCCCGTCATCTACGACTGCAAGCCTCGCTGCGTGACAAACTTCCAGCTTGCGATGAACATGCCGAGGAGGGAGGTCTTCCGCATCCCAGCCTACGAAGCGCTCAAGGACAAGCCGTTTGTGGAGTTCTTGCCCGCAATGCCCAGGTCGCAGTTCTGGCAGAGCATCGGGGACGCCGCTTTTGTCATCTCCCCTCCCGGCAACGGTGTTGACTGCCATCGCACATGGGAAGCGTTGTGCATCAGCCGCATCCCCATCGTGCAACGCACCGGCATTGAATCTCTGTTCGACAACCTTCCCGTTCTTGTTGTAGACTCATACGAGGATGTCACACAGGACCTTCTCGACACCTTCCTTCATGTTGCCAAACAGAGATGGCATGAGTACCAGTGGAGTAAGTTGACTCTGCGGTGGTGGACAAACCAGATACGTAATTCTGTGCTTGCTACAAATTGACGAGGACAGTATTTTCATGTCTCTACTTGCACTTCCGGACGAGCTTCTTGTGGCTGTGCTGGAGTACGCAGGTGTTGATGATGGGACCCGTTTGGCAAGCACTTGCGCCACTGTTCGCCGCCTTGTTGACACAAGTGTTCTTTACAACGACCCGACGGTCATGGCACGTCGCTGCCTCAACTTCGTCAAGGTGTTTTGTCTCAAGGACGACGCGAACAAGCCATGGCTACTGAAAGAGTTTGAGGACATTCGAGGATGGTGTACTAAGAACTACAAGTTGTACTTTTATCAGCAGCCAAACCTCCTCACCGAGGAACTCGGGTCTCCTGCGTTCGGAGCGGAGGGCCCCAACGGCAGGGTGTTCACATACGCCTGTTTGATGTCCAATCTAATATGCAGCTACCTTGACTGCGTATTCCCCTTCGCGGGCTTCATGAGGTACAGCCACGAGCAGGACGTCACGTACTACGTCAACCAGGTTCTCGAGCTCTGCAACAACGACCACAGGTTCAACGTATTCGAGTCATGGTATATGGCTTAACCATACCGAGCAATTAAAAAAGCAAATGGCTTCCAAGTACCCCTATCATGAGAGGCCTCCCCAGACGTTGGAGGACGTCAAGGAGTGGCTCACGACATGGCTTCACCCTTCTACCGACTACGTTGTTGAGCATCATGGTTGGAAGCAGACTCAATGGTTTGGCATCCATAGCGCCGAGTACGGCCTGTTTGAGCAAGTCGGAAGTGTTGGCTTTCACGTTGTGGACAGCTGCTCCGTGTCCCCGACTGCGTACGACAATGTGCCCAATCTGGGCGCCTTTAGCACGTTTGAGGAAGCCGTAGACGGAGCCGCGCGCTTCATCTGTAAACGCTGGAACATCCCGGCGGTCTAATGTCCGAGTACCAAAACTGACGAGTTTTGATACTTCCAAGGGGTGCACAACATTCCCGTCATGAACACTGGAGAAATTGAAGGCATTGGGTACGGCATCAGCAGCGCCGAGGAGATATTGGCCGCGTCCGTCTGCAAGGTGACGCACGCACGACTTGGTGGAGACGACTCTGTGTACGATGTGCGTATGGGCAGCCTGCACTCGGGCGGCGTATGCGTCACTTGCGGTCTCGAGACCAAGGACTGTCCTGGCCACCCGGGCTGCATCGAGCTCAAGTACCCGATACTGCACCCGATGTTCTACAAGTTCGCAGTCAGCTTCATCAAGTGCTTCTGTCAAAAGTGCTTCAAGTTCCTTCTGACGGAGGAGCATCTGAAGCTCGACAACGTTCTCAAGTTCCATGGCGAGTCGCGCTTTGTGCGCATCCTGGAGAAGATTGACAAGACCGACTTTTGCAGCCATTGCGAGACGCCCAAGCCCAAAATCATCTTTGTCGTGTCCGAAAGTCAGCTCTATAGCGTGTTCAAAAAGACACGCATCCCCATCGGCGAGGATGCCATCAAGAAGATATTCGACAACGTCTCCCCTGCCGATGTCGCCCTCCTCGGGTTCAACCCCAAGATGGTGCATCCCAAGAACATGATACTTACGGTCCTCCCCGTCCTTCCGACGGTCTCCCGTCCCTGGGTCGAGTCCGACGGCGTCACCTCGGACGACGACCTCACTGTACAGTACCAGGAAATTGTCAAGCTGAACAACAACCTCGCGACAGAGACCAACGAGACCCGCATCCAGAAGCTTCTGCAGAGTCTCAAGTTCCGCATCAGGACGTTGATGAACAACTCGGCCGGAAAGGCCCGCCACACCAACGGCAAGCCCATCCGCGCATTCAAGGAGCGCCTCAGCAACAAGGACGGCCTCATCCGCAGCAACCTCATGGGCAAGCGCGTGAACCAGTCCGGTCGCACCGTCATCGGACCCGCGCCCTGGTGCCGCACCGACGAGCTGGAGTTCCCTGCCAAGATGGCTGCCACGCTTACCAAGCCCGAGCGAGTTACGCGCTTCAACATTGACAAGCTCCAGAGGCTGGTCTACGACGGCAAGGTACAGTGGGTTGTCCGCAACGGCCACAAGACCAACATGAAGTACGTCCTCACCACACGCGGCACCGAGCTTCAGCGAGAAGATGTCGTCATCCGCAACGGTCGCGAAATCGCGTGGCAGACGCTCCCCCACTTTGCCCTTCGCGAGAGCGATAAGCTCATTCGCGATGGCAAGGAGGTGCCGGTTGTCCTCCCGACACGGAACAGCTGGCCTCTGCGCCTCAACGACGTGGTGCATCGTCAGCTGCAGGATGGCGACATTGTCGTCCTCAACCGCCAGCCCACGCTCCATCTTGGAAGTATGCTCGGCAAGCGCATCGTCATCCGCGAGGGCAAGACGCTTCGCTTTGCTCTTGCAACGGCCAAGACCTTCAATGCCGACTACGACGGCGACGAGATGAACATCCACGTGCCCCAGGACTACGACGCCACGGCCGAGATTGAAATCCTCTCGGCCACCAAGGCCAACATGTTCTCGCCCCAGGCCTCCAAGAGCAACCTCTCCGTCGTCATGGACGCCCTTCTTGCAAGCTACCTAATGACGAGGTACGACGAGCCCATCGACAAGGGCCAGTTCTTCAACATCTGCATGCGCGGCGACGGATGGACCCCCTCGTACATTCTTTCCCAAATTCGACACTTTGAGGATGTGAACAAGGAGCTGGTTGCCAGGGGCGAGCTCGCATCCCCGCTGCCCACTCTGTGCGGCAAGACGCTTGTTAGTATGATGCTTCCGAACGACTTCAACTACAGCAGGAAGAACGACGCACATCCGGGCCAGCCCGTGGTCAAGATTTACAAGGGAGTCATGTACGCGGGCGCACTGACCAAGGCGATGCTCGGCGCGTCGCACAACGCCTTCCACCAGCTTCTCTACAAGGAGTACGATGCCAACGTGGCAATGACCTTCCTTGACAATGTCCAGTTCATCGGCAGCGCCTACCTTCTGATGCGCGGCTTCTCCATCGGCATCATCGACTGCATTCCCAAGAACAGGGACATGATTGACGACGAGGTGTCCAAGGCGTACGTGCAGGCCAAGCAAATCAGCGAGACCATCAACCACCCGCGCATCCGCGAGGCCCGCATCTCCAACACGCTCGGAAAGGCCAAGAACGTGGGCCAGCGCATCGCCAAGGAGTCCATGGACCACAACAACGCCTTCATTGCCACTGTCACGTCCGGTTCGAAGGGAGACTTTTTCAACATTGCGCAGATTACGGGTGTCATCGGCCAGAACGAGCTGGGCGGAGGGCGCATCCAGCCCGTGCTCAACTCGAACAGGCGCACGCTGCCACACTACCGCTTTGAGGAGACCGACGTCGAGAGGGAGTTTGAGAGCAGGGGATTCATCAAGTCGTCCTTCATGCGCGGCCTGAATGCGAGGGAGACCTTCCTGCACGCCATGTCGGGCCGCGAGGGTGTCTCGGACACGGCCATGAAGACGTCCACCACGGGCTACACACAGCGCAAGATGATTAAGCTCATGGAGGACCTGCAAATCAAGTACGACGGCACTGTACGCAACTCGTACGGCTCAGTGGTGCAATGGTCGTACGGCGAGGACGGCTACGACAGGTCGGAGACGGTGGTCCTGGGCGACACGGCGCACGTGGCCGACCTCAAGCGCATCGCGGACAAGTTGAACACGAAGTACTCGATGAATAAATAAATGGCAATCGTGTGGTTTGCAGCTATGCTGACGTTCTGCATTGTGCTCGTGTTGGTCGAGGCCCTGCTCAACATTGTGCGTCCCAAGTTCCTCCTGCGGGAGGAGAAGGACAGGAAGGAGGTAGACCAGGTCTGGGTGTTTGTCCTCGGGGCGCTGCTCGGCGTCGTCTGCGCCTATTTTGTCGCATCGGAGGTTCACGCCCAAAAGGAGTCGTTCTTTGGACATTACCTCAAATAAACAGACATGGACGCATCCATCCCCATCGAAATCAGGTGCCGTACCGACCTCCCCATTGTTGTGAGCGACCTCGGCTTCCTCCTCAACTCCATGGCGCGCATCGTGGCCGGCGGTCAGGATTATGACCTCTGTCTCACTCTCACAAAGGACCTCTCGGACATTCTTCGGACCAACAACTACGTCAATGTCGAGCTTCGCGGCGAGGTCGCCAACACCGGCTCGGAGCCCCTCGAGTACGAGTACATCCTGTACGGCGCCGTCATGTACGCATCGGAGGCCCTCCGGTCGCGCAATCAGAAACAGGTCGCCCGCGCACTGCACCTCCTCCGGCCCTTCCTCGGCGCCGCAGAGAAGCTTCTCGCATCGGTCGAGTCCGACCGCATCAAGTACGTAAAGTAAAGAGTTTAACGACACATCCCCACCTCATCAAACCATGGAATGGTACCAGACACTGTCGCGCCTCTTTGGACGGCGCCGTGAGCAGATGGAGACGCAGAAGAAGCTCGACGTACACCTCGAGACCGCAGCGCATGTGTGTCCGTATGCTGTGAGCATGTTTCTTCTTCAGGAACGCAAGGCGCACCGCCAGCAGATGCACGTCTCTGAACAGCTGTCGTTCTTTGACAAGGCCGCGTACGTCGGTACCGTGATGGACGACTGGGACAGCCGATATCGACAGCTGGAAAACATCTTCAAATCCCCAAACCCGTGCGCTTCTCTGCACAAGTTCAACAACCCGTAAAAATTCCATGTTGGTGTCAAGATGGAATTTACACTCAGTATCTGCAAAAACGCTGGTATGCGTCCTTGGGGCTGTTGTAGTAGCCCATGGTCTTGAGCCTGTCCAGCGCCATCTTTGCGGCCTGCTGCTCCGCGTCCTTCAGGATGTGTGCATTTCCGGTGCCGAGAGGCGTCTCTATGGGGCGGCCGCCGCGCGTCTCCAGTCGCACTGCAGTCACATTGTGCATCTTGGTTAGGGCGTTGCGCTGGCTCCTGTACTGGACCTCGCCAAGAGGCGCGAGGGAGCGGCCATTGACGACGGGGCCGTTGACCTTGAAGGCGTCGACCGTCTCCTTGAGACGCGTCTTGGCGTCGACGAGGTCCTCAAACGACAGGCTGATTTCCATGCGGTCAAACAGGCTCTCGATGATGTTGTACGCAATGGCGGCGCCAGCTCCTTGGCGTATTTTGGCATCGACCAGAAGCACCAGGGCACCCATGGCGGCCTCGAACGTGTCCTCAAGCAGCTGCTTCATTTTGGAGTTGCGCATCTCGACGGACGCAGAGATGTACGGCCAGAAGCCGAGGTGCTCGCTGTTGAGCTGTCTATATGTATCCTTGGACACAAGGTTGATTTTGAGGCGTGCGAGGATGGGCACACCGTCAGGGCAGTTGATTTCAGGAAACCTGCGCACGAGGTAGTAGACAAGAGCGTTGTTTGCCACTCCATCGCCGAGCGTCTCGTACAGCTCATAGTTGTTGACAGGGTCGGCCGTCTTGGCGGTCAGCACCATCGACCACACTTTCAGGGAGTCCGCATCGGTCAGGAGGTCGACATACTCTGGACGGAGCTTGCCCCTGCGCACAAAGTTGCGGATGGTCTCGACAAAGTCGCTATCTCGAGACCCGAAATATATATCATTGCTATCGGTTGGCTGTGCCATGCTTTTTCTGACACTGGGGAGTTGTCCCTCTAAATCACTTTCACTTCCATGCGTCCACCACAATTGCTCTCCGGGGAATTTGGACCTGGCACAGCGCGTCGAGCGCCTTCTCATGCAGCGGGTTGGGAAGGATGCCATACCTCCGTTTGGGTGGAAGAAGGAGGTCGTTCTTCAACCTCGCCCGCGGCGATGTGGACACGGACTGTTCGTGATGCGTCAACCGTGGAGATGGCAGCACAGATGCGAGAGGAGCCTGTCGCAGTGCTATGGTCACGAGGGCGATGCACAAACTTCCGACGACGACGGCGGTCCACTGGTAGGGGTCCATGGAATGCAAAAACTGTGTGGGGTTGATTACCTGAAGCACTTCTGCGTCATTCCACCGAGGCGCATAATGGGCTGGCGGCGCTGCTGAACGACGGGGTCCCTGCTCTTGTCGGCAAAGTTCTGCTGCAGCTGAATGCGGGCGTTGTTGGTGCGCTCCACGAACTCGTTATCGACGTACTTCTGGAAGCCTGAGGCGCGAGCACGGACCTCATCATTGGTGACCATGAAGCCACGCTTGTCGGCCTTCTCGAGGATGTCAATATCGGAGAACACGTTGATTTCGTTTTTCTGTACAGCGTCAATGTCGCCGTAGTACCATCTGGGCTGGCCGGTGAGCTTGTGGACGTAGCCGCGGTACTCGGGTCCGTAGCCGGTGTCGCGAGTGTCGTACATGTCAAAGATGGTGGGCTCGTCGTCGCCGCGCGAGACGGGGTCGTCAACGACGTTGAACGTGCGAGGGTCGACATCAGTAAGGATGACGTTGCCGTCCTCGTCAACCGTCTGCGAGGTGATGGGAAGCGTCTGGTTGTACGAGATGCCAATATTGGATGAGATGGGAAGCTGAATCTGGCTCCTGTAGACAACTCCGGGCTGAACGTTGATGCTGTACAGGTCCTTGTTGTAGTCATTCATGCTGTCACGAAGGTCGCAAGCGCCAACTGAGGTGTTGACCGGGACGTTGTGAAGGAGGTTGTCGCGGTTGTAGCCGCAGCGCGTCAGGACGTCGCCGTCGTACACTGCGTTGGTGGTGGACGGGGTCTGGTTCTGGTAGCTGTTCATGGTGACGGAGCCGCCCTTGCCGTTCATCGACGAGAGCTGGTACGTGTTGGGCATCGGAGGGTTGGTGGGTGAGAAGTTCTCAACGACGGGCTGTGACGAGGGGCAAGTGGCACATCCGCCGTTGCCGCCGAGCATCTTGAAGTTCTCCGCGACGTCGATGGCCTTGGCAGCGGCACCAAGCGAGAGCTCAATGTCCGCGTCCTTGGAGTCGAACGAGTCGGGAAGTGTCTGTGCGCGCTCCCGCAGAGTCTGAGGGCGGGCAAAGTTCCACATGTTCTCATAGTTCTGGGTATGGTTGGGGTCGGTGGGGAACTGGTGCACGAGGGGGTACTTGTACTCCTGGTCGGGACGGAGCGTAGCTTTGGGTGTAATATAGCCGCACTCGTCATCGTCCTGAGGAAGGTATCCGCTGCCCACCATGTCAAACGCGCGCTTGCTGTTGATGTAGCTGGGCATGTACAGGTCTCCGCGGTCCCATGCACTCCAGTCCACATGGCGAGGCGTGATGTTGGGAGGGACCATGGTGCGGGGGTCGGCACCCTTGTAGAGGTTTTCGAAGCGGGACTTGAATCCGGCTCCGCCGGTCTCTTTGGGCTTCCAGTTGCAGCTCTGGTCGTATCCGGGCTTGGAGCGGGCGTTGCTGAGCTCGTAGTCCATAAGGTCGGCGAGGACCTCGGTCTTGGTGCGTCCGTCGACCTGGCGCTTGCCCTTGGAGCCGAGCACGGCCTTGATGGCGGCCGTGTTGTCCGAGTCGACAAGCATCTGAAAGTTTGCCACAGGTCCGGCGTAACCAGCACCCTGGGACTGGAAGGGCATCTTGCTCGACGGGGTGTCCACACTCAGGTCCTTGAAGTGCGCCACGACAGGGTTTTTCACCACGGGGTTGGTGCTGAAGTCGACCCTTGCGTTCTCAAAACGTTCGACGGTATTCATTGCCGTTCTTTGGTAGTAGTACAGACAAAGAATACAAACGAGGGAAAGCGCCAGAAACCAGAGGGTGTATTTGCTGTCCGTCACATGGAGAAGCAGTGCCAAAAACACAACAAGGCGCGTGAGCGTGTTGAGCTTGGTCCCCGGCGACATGTTCTCCAGCGGCAGCACTGTGTAGTCACACAGAAGGTTGGCCGGGTGCTCCAGCCAAAACCGTCTATCACACTGATACATCAGGCTTTATCATACGGGTGAAGAACGTTTCACGTTCCAACATTGCAACATCCTCCTACCATCTTTTACAGCCCTGCTTTCCAATTGCTTGTTTCGCAATTGGAAACCATCCTGATTTAGAACATCGGACCAGTGTATTGGCTGACCTTCACGTTGGGCGCCGCCCTCACGTACTGCATCATAGTCGGCTTGCGCAGGCTGACCTTGGTCGCGGCAAAGGCGAGACCGGCAGCCGCCAAACCCATGCCAAACCCAATGAGGGCCGTGTTGAACTTGTTGACACGCTTGGTGCCGTCTTTGTCCTCCTGCAAATTGAGCTTCGAGGGGTAGACAGCCATGAGGACGCTGGTCAAAATCCAGACCATCGCAAACACGGCAAAAAGAAGTTGCTCGTGCATCTGTTTATCCTCACCTGGAAATATTTATTCCCGAGGGAAGGTCTCGTCTCCCGGCCGCACAAACCACTTGAGAATGGTAAGGAGCAGCACGTACATGACGACTGTGTAGCACAGTGCAAAGACAAGCACGCCAGCGTCCGTATCCATGGTTTTTTACTTGCGGGAGCGGGCAATGCGCATAACCCACTTCTTGTCGGCGTTGAACTTGGAGCTCAACTTTCTGTTCGAATTACGGGTGAGCACAGCCACGGCGTTGAGCTTGCGGATGACGCTGGTTGTGCCGTACTTCTTGATGGCCTTGCGCAGCGAGCGGTGGCGAGAGAGGGGCGACTTGGTCACAACCTTGTCGTAGCCGAACTTGGACAGCGACCCTTCGTTCTTCATCTTGATGATGGACTTGCCCTTGCCGCGCCTGCCCATGTCGCGGATGCAGGACGACTTGACCCTCTTGCCCGACTTGCGGACATAGGACTTACGGCGGATTTGTCCCTCGGGACACTTCCTCTTGATGGATGGCATTTATCTCTCATGCGAAAAGCGCAAAACGCTGTGCAATGAGCCTTCCAATCTCCTGGCCCACAACCAGGCCGCCCGCATTTGCGCTCTGCGTGTGGATGCCTCCGTAGATACGCGACACGCCGCATTGCTGCGCCATCTCTGCCC
>JACCEC010304831.1_pt1 | contig 12184 bp, 12 predicted proteins | sample 7450121 | NCBI WGS metagenome assembly JACCEC01 (sample SAMN15323455, study PRJNA562643) | freshwater metagenome | isolation source: river surface water | place: USA:Blue River Watershed | collected 2017-08-18 | reverse complement strand
TTTTCTCCCTCCAAGACCTCTCGTTTGATCACTTCATTCCGAAGCACATCTTTGATTTGCTCAGAATCGATTTTTACATCAGGCGAGACGCGGCGAAGTTCGCGGCGTATGGTGTCTAAGACTGGATCAGTTTGCAGCACGGCGCCAATAAAAAACCTCGAGAGTGCTTGACGCTGTGTGTGATACTCGCCGATTGCAGATTTCTGCCAGCCCTCTTTGCAGAGTAAGAAAAGCGTTTCGATGTCTTTCTCAGAGCGGCTACTCAGATTTGTAGTATCAAACTCTAAAACCAATTCTTGCTCAATCGGCTTGGCAAAAATTAAGTGATAAACACGCCAAGTTACTCCATTCGTGAGCAAGACCCAATCTATTCCCTGATTTGCCGCATAATCGACTGCCTGTTTTACATGCTGTTCTTTTAGCTCAAGACCGATTGCTTTAGCCTCAATTAGGGTCGCAAGCTTATTGTCCAGTTTAATGGCTAGGTCGCAGTAGGTTCCGCGAATTGAGAACTCTGAAGTAATTTCGGAATATTTGTCGTAGCCGAACACATCCGAGAGAATGTCTTTGATGATGGTGACGGTATCTGCTTCGCCCACATCGCGTGCCTTGGCTGCGGCAAGGATTGGTTGGTATTTTTTGATCCCCGCCACGATTCGTTCAGAAATCCGCTTTGGTACTGACGCCATTACATCCTCCAAAATTTAAAACATTCTGGAAAGATTATGCGATAGGTAACGCTTATGCAATGGTCTCACGAGAACAGCATGGCCAAATTCGCAGAAATAGCCGTAAATCTGCCGGGGGTTGCAAATTGGGCTGTGTCACCGTCCAGCAACTAGACGCTCACAACCACAAAAACCAATACCCACAATGCAAAAAGCCCCCGTTATCGCTAACGAGGGCTCTGCTTACTTGGTGGCCCGGGGCGGAATCGAACCACCGACACAAGGATTTTCAATCCTCTGCTCTACCGACTGAGCTACCAGGCCAAGAGGCGGGAGTATAGCAAAACATTCCGCCCCTGAAAAGCGAAGTCCTCTCGCCGCTATATAATGGTCACTTACCTCAACGGCTGTCCTCCTTCATGAAAACCTCCTGCGACATCTGCGTGATCGGCAACGGCGCGATCGGCAAGGCCAGCGCTCTGGCGCTTGCGCAGGCGGGGCTCGAGGTCGTACTGGTCGCGCCCTCAGCGCCGCCAGTCGCCACACAGTCTGCCAAAGCGTTGTCAGATACAGATCACTGGGATCATCGCGTCTATGCGCTCAATCACGTTGCCCGCTCGCTGCTGACCTCTCTGAAGGTCTGGGATGCGATGGCCGCAGAACGTATTGCGACTGTGGATAGCATGGCGGTGCAGGGGGATGTGCCAAATCAGTCCGGATTGCTGAGTTTCGATGCCTATGGCGCGCGAGTAGGTGCCTTGGCCTGGATTGTCGAAGACAGCAACCTCAATCACGCGCTGGATGCGGCATTGCGTTTCGCGTCCGGGCTGAAAATCGTTCACGGTGCTGCTACAGCTCTGGAGCGCACTGCTGATGTAGCGCAGATTACGCTCGATAATGGTGACCTGATTTCATCCAAGCTCGTATTGGGTGCCGATGGTGCGCATTCTTGGGTACGTACGCGAGCTGACATCGGCATGGACTACCGTTCGTATTACCAGCAGGCCGTAGTCTCGAATTTTGAATCTGAGCACGCTCATCATGGCATCGCCAGTCAGTGGTTTCTTGGCGCGGATGGCATCGTGGCCTTGCTGCCGCTACCGGGGCATCGTGTTTCGTTGGTATGGTCAGCACCTGATGCTTTCGCAAGAACCCTGCTTGGCGAGTCTGCCGAGCAGTTGGCACAGCGCTTGATGTCTTTACCTGGCCAAACACTGGGTCACATGAGCATGCTGCCACCGGACTCGCCCCAATCTTTCCCCTTGCGCCTGATTCGTTCTCATTCGCTGATAGCAGACCGCGTGGCCTTGGTTGGTGACGCTGCCCATGTCGTGCATCCACTCGCGGGTCAGGGCATGAATTTGGGTTTTGCGGATATTCAGTCTCTGTTGGAAGCGGTCGCAAAGCGCGATCAGCCCGCGGATTGCGGCGACGCTCGTACCTTGAGTCGCTACGCTCGCGCGCGCAAAGAAGACGTGCTGCTGATGCAATTTGCCACTGACGGTCTGCAGCGACTGTTTGCCTCCGAACTACCGCCAGTCAAATTGCTGCGCAATGCCGGCATGGGGCTGGTCAATAAACTCCCCTTTCTAAAGCGCCGGTTAATCACGCATGCGCTGGGGCCACCTTTTTCCATACACACGGACTCCTGATGATGAAGAAAACCCAATTCCTGGCCTCGCTGGCCGGCGCTTTGTTGAGTGTGACTTTGAGCTTGACCGCCTGTGCCGATTCGGTCGAAGCCAATATCAGAAAGACGCTGCAAAAACATCTGGGTGCAGGTACGCCCGTTGAGACGGTCACCAAGACACCCTACAGTGGTCTGTACGAAGTCAAGATAGGTGCCGAGATCGTTTACACCGACTCTGAGGGTAAATATATTTTTATCGGTCGCGTCGTTGAAGCCGAAACTTCCAAAGATTTGACTGAGGCGCGCTTGGAAGAAGTGAACAAAATCAAATTCGCAGACCTGCCGCTCGACCTGGCCGCCAAGACGGTCAAAGGCAATGGCAAGCGCGTGATTGCAGTGTTTGAAGATCCCAACTGCGGTTACTGCAAGCGTTTTCGTAAGACGCTGACTGAAATTAATGACATCACGGTCTACACCTTCATGTACCCGATTCTGGGCGAAGACTCGAAAACCAAAGTGAAAAATATCTTGTGTTCCGCTGATCGTGCAAAGGCCTGGGATGACTGGATGCTGAACGCCAAGCCGCCTTCCGCAGCACCAAGTTCGTGCTCTGTCGCAGCGAATGACAAGGTGCTTGAGATAGGCCGAAAGCTGGGGGTGTCAGGCACGCCGACGGTATTTTTTACGGATGGAACGCGGGTGCCTGGTGCGCTCGAGGCTAAAAAGCTTGAGGCCAAATTGGCTTCGATTAAGTAGTGAACCGTTTTACTCAACGGCCAAGCTTTTAGGTATTCAACGAACGCCGCTGGATACCGGCTTCCGCCGGTATGACAGTAGGAATTTTAGGGTCGTCTCAAAAAATACCGTAATCACAGCACATGGGGTGCAGGCCTAAAACTGACATTGCAAGTTCCCTGCCTAAGCTTGCGACGGGATGAGCATTGAAGAGCTGCCGCCCTCAAAGTTGTAATCCCGACGAAAGCCAGGATCCAGTGTCGTTCGTCGTGTATCAGATAACTTTGAAAAAACCACGAGATCTCTCAGCTCCGCAAGCGCGCAGTTTGCACATCAAAAAAATTGTTTTAAAAAAGGAGACACCATGTTCAATGCAATTCTGCTCAACAAAAACGAAGACGGCAGCACCAAAGCAGAAATCACCCAACTCGACGATGCTCAGCTACCCGAAGACGGTGACGTCACTGTCGCTGTTGACTACTCCACCATCAATTACAAAGACGGTCTCGCCATTACCGGCAAATCACCGGTAGTGCGCAAATGGCCGATGGTGCCGGGGATTGATGGTGCAGGTACCGTCATCGCTTCATCGCACGCCTCCTGGAAAGCCGGTGATGCTTTCATCCTGAATGGCTGGGGTGTGGGCGAGAACCACATGGGTTGTTTGTCAGGCCGCGCAAAGCTCAAAGGCGACTGGTTGATCCCGATGCCGCAAGGTATGTCCTCGCGTACCGCGATGGCAATTGGCACCGCCGGTTATACCGCGATGCTTTGCGTGATGGCACTCGCTGAGCAAGGTGTGAAACCGGATGACGGTGAAGTGCTGGTCACGGGTGCTTCTGGTGGTGTGGGCAGTTTTGCGGTCGCGATTCTCGCTGCGCGTGGATACAAGGTGGTGGCATCCACCGGCAAGCTGGCTGAGGCAGATTATCTGACCTCGCTCGGTGCTGCGGAAGTTATTGATCGTGCCGCCTTGTCAGCGGCTGGCAAGCCTTTGCAAAAAGAACGCTGGGCCGGTGTGGTGGATTCAGTGGGCTCGCATACATTGGCCAATGCAGTAGCGCAAACACGTTACGGCGGCGTTGTGACCGCTTGTGGTTTGGCGCAGGGCATGGATTTTCCCGGTTCGGTCGCGCCATTTATTTTGCGCGGTGTGAAGTTGGTTGGTGTTGATAGTGTGATGGCACCACAGACACGTCGTATCGCTGCCTGGTCGAATCTGGCCAGCGAAATCAAGGACGATATGCTCGCAAAAATCACCAAAGAAATTTCGCTCGCTGAGGCACTGGCCTGGGCTCCGAAAATTCTCGCCGGTGAGGTGCGTGGTCGTCTCGTCGTGAACGTCAAGGCCTGAGATGGCATCGCGTCGTCAAGCAATTCACTACCGTATCGTGCCGGTGGATCCGGCGCTGCATCTGTTTGAGGTAACGCTCACGATTGCATCACCCGCAGCTGACGGGCAGATCGTGTCGCTGCCCGCATGGATCCCCGGTAGTTACATGGTGCGGGAATTTGCGCGCAATATTGTTCAGCTGCGCGCCGAAGCCGGTGGCCGAAAAGTGCGTCTCACCAAGCTCGACAAACATAGCTGGCGGGCTGCGCGTTGTGATGGCCCGCTGGTGCTGAACTACCAAGTTTATGCGTGGGATTTGTCGGTACGCGCTGCGCATCTGGATCAGACGCATGGTTTTTTTAATGGTACTAGTGTGTTCCTGCAAGTGCATGGGCAGGAGAGTGTGCGACACGTTGTGGATATCCAGCCGCCTGAGGGTGAAGCCTATGCGCAATGGCGCGTAGCGACTTCGCTGCCTGAGCTCAAAGCCCGTCGTCATCGTTTCGGCACCTATGTCGCGCAGAATTACGATGAACTGATCGATCATCCGGTCGAGATGGGCAACTTTGAATTGATTCGTTTCGAGGCCCATGGTGTGCCGCATGAAATGGCGGTGACAGGTCGAGTGCCGAATCTTGACAAGACCAGGCTCGCCGCTGATCTGACAAAAATCTGCGAATCACAGATCGCATTTTTTGAACCCAATACAAAAAAAGCACCGATGGATCGCTATGTCTTCCTGACACTCGCGGTGGGTGATGGTTATGGCGGGCTCGAACATCGCGCATCAACAGCGCTGATCTGCGCGCGCGCTGATTTGCCGGTGCTGGGTCAGTCTGCGATGACCGAGGGTTATCAGACCTTTCTGGGCTTGTGCAGTCACGAGTATTTTCATACCTGGAATGTGAAACGCATCAAGCCTGCCGTGTTCGCGCCCTATGATCTGCAGCAGGAAAATTACACGCCTTTGTTATGGCTGTTTGAAGGCTTTACTAGTTACTACGATGACCTCACGCTGCTGCGTACTGGCCTCATTGATGCGCCGACTTACTTGAGTTTATTGGCCAAAACAATTAACGGTGTAATGCGTGGCAGTGGTCGCTTGAAGCAAAGCGTAGCCGAATCAAGCTTTGATGCATGGACCAAGTACTATCGTCAGGATGAAAATGCACCGAATGCCATCGTCAGCTATTACACCAAGGGTTCGCTGGTTGCTCTGTTGTTCGATCTGACGATACGTCGTGATACCCGCGGCCACAAATCACTGGATGATGTGATGCGAGTATTGTGGCGACGGTATGGACGTCAGTTCTATGCCGAGGGCGGTGGTCGTGGTGTGACAGAAGCCGAAGTCGAGGCTTTGTTTGATGAGGTCACTGGCTTGCAGTTCAAGCCGCTGTTTGATCTTGCGGTTCGCGGCACCCGGGATTTGCCTTTGCAGGATATGCTGGCAGCGTTTGCGGTGGAGATATCTGGCAAAGCCAAGAGCGGCAAGCCATCGCTGGATGTGCGCACGAAAAAAGTGGGTGGTGATTGTCAGTTGGCGAATGTATATGAGAGCGGTGCGGCGCATATGGCGGGCCTGTCGGCCGGCGATACGCTGATGGCGATGGATGGCTTACGAGTTATCGCGTCGAATCTGGACACTTTGTTACAGCGCTATCGCGTAGGTGACAAAGTCTTTGTGCATGCGTTTCGGCGGGATGAGTTGTTGACGTTTGAGGTTGTGTTGCGTGCAGAGTCTGCGCCGCAGTTTGGGTTAGTGTTGAAGGAGAAACCTGTTGCGGCGCTTCGATTGCAGCGTGGGTGGTTGAAGGGGCGTTAAATCTTCGAAGTGTCTGGCAAAGCTAATATGCTCCGCTGGCATCTAAAAATAAAACTAACAGGAGGGGAAAATTCATGCGTACATTCCACAAAACCCGTATCATCGCAGCGCTCACGCTGGCACTCTGCTTGCCCGTAGTCGCCGCTGATCTGCCGAGCGCCTCGCCTCAATCACATGGATTCTCGCCCAAACGTCTGGCACGCATACGCGATGTCGTTCAGTCTGAAATTGACGCCGACCGCATGCCCGGTGCGGTGATTCTGGTTGCGCGTAAAGGCGCTATCGTCCATTCGGACATCGTCGGGTTTCAGGACAAAGGCGCAGGAAAGCCACTCAAGCGCGATGCCATTTTCCGTGCGTACTCGATGACCAAACCGCTTGTGTCGGTAGTGGCGATGATGCTGGTTGAAGAAGGTCGCTTGCAGCTGAATGATCCGGTGTCCAAATTTTTTCCGACGATGGCAAAGATGGAGGTGATCACTAGTCCCGCTGAAGCCAACAGCGCGCGCGTGCCTGCGGCGCGGCCGATCACGGTACATGATTTGCTGCGTCACACTTCGGGTTTGACGTATGCGGAGTTCACCCGCCATCCAGCAGTGAAAGCTGCATACCAGGAAGCGGGATTGTTCTCGACTGAGGTACCGTCCAAATGGATCACGCTCACGCCACAGCAGCAGATCGAGGCGTTTTCCAAAACACCGCTGCTCTCGCAGCCTGGCAGTACTTGGGAATACAGCCTCTCTACCGACCTGTTGGGTCGCGTGCTTGAGGCGGTGAGCAATAAGCCGCTGAGTGTGTTGGTGGATGAGCGGCTGATTCAGCCATTGGGCATGAAAGACACCAGCTTTGTGGTGCCTGCATCGAAAGTCGCGCGTCTTGCCGAGCCCTTGAAAATCGATCCGAGTACCGGCGGGCCGATGATGGTGATGCTGGATGTTACGCGCGCCACGGGCAATGATTCAGGTGGCGCAGGTATTTCAACGACTGCTGATGATTATTTGCGCTTCTGCCAGATGCTGCTCAATGGGGGTACTCTGGATGGCAAGCGTTATCTGTCCCGCACAACGGTGGCGCTGATGACCTCGGATCACCTCGGCCCCAAAGTCGCAACACCGGTGCAGCCGGGTGAAGTCTTGATGGGTGTGCAGGGCTACACCTTCGGTCTGGGCTTCATGGTGCGCCAGGGACCGGGCATCGCGGGCGTGCATGGTTCCGAAGGTGATTTTGCTTGGGGTGGTCTCGGCGGTACTTTCTTTTGGGTGGATCCCAAAGAGCAGCTGATCGGCATTTTGATGGCCCAGACCCCGGGTGCGGTGCGGCAGCAATATCGTCGGATGATCAAAACGCTGGTGTATCAGGCGCTGGATTGATTCTTCCAGGCGCTTAGTCCAGTAGATGCGCGACCAGTTTGTCGAACGCCGCTGGATCAAACGCTGAGTTATCAAACCGCATGATTCCCGGATGCTCGGGGGGCTCTACCCGACGTTGCAGGTAGCTGTCCCAGTGAGCGAGTTTCCAGGCATCACGCGGATCGGCGCGCCGCTCAATGCGGCGGTGCGCTTCGTCGCTCGGTAAATCTATCCAGGCGATGCGGCAAATGGTGTCCGAGGGCAGGCTCAGTTCCTGAGGTCGGAAAAATTTGCCCGCCATGATTTCGCGAGTGAAGGGGCCAACGAGCATGACCTGAAGGCCGAGCGCAAGGTTTTCGCGAGTGATGTCGAGCAGGCCTCCGTATTCTCGATCGCGCAGGTGCTGCAGATAGGTTGGGCTGTCGCGGTCGGCCGGATCGCCTGTGAGCAGACCCATGATGTGCGAGCTGAAAGCACCATAGGCAGTATCTTTGTCCAGAAAGAAGAAATCACGTCCGGAACGGGCGGCGAGCAGGGGCAGCGCCTGTTTGGCGAGCGTGGTCTTGCCGGTGCCAGCGTGACCCGCAAAAAGAATGAGGCGAGGTGGGTTCATAAGAGCGATGTTTTCAAACTAGCAATGTAGGTTGCTGACAGAAAAACTTGTATCATGCCGTTGTAGTAAATAAAACTGCTTATGTGGCAGTTTCCATCAAATCCAACAGAGACACGAAAACAATATGGCCGACACAAATACGCCGGGTTCCCTGCTCGTAGGTGAAGGTGTTTTCATGAAAGGTTCGATGCGTGTGCCAGGTCTGGCTAGCATCGATGGCAAGCTCGAAGGCGAGCTGACTGCTGATACGGTCCACATTCAGACCAATGGATCCATGAATGGTCGCACGACGGCCAGTCATGTGAAAGTGGCGGGCGCTTTGACCGACACTACGATTGCCAACAAAACGCTGGTCATCGAATCCTCTGGCCTGATTGCTGGCTCCATTACCTACGCGGAGCTGGAGATCAACAAGGGCGGATCCCTGCAAGGGTCGATCAACAAGGTGGGGCAGCAACCGCAGAATTTCGCGCCCGTCACCCCGCCGGTGGCCGCCATACCTGAGCCTGTTCTGGAGGTGCCTGCCGCTGTTGAGGCTCCTGCAGAAGTCAAGGCTCCGCCACCCGCCAACTATATGGCACGCAAGCCACGAAACTGATTTAAGTTTGACGGGCCCAGTACCTGACGACACTGCTGGCGAGCGTGCGCCCGCGGTGAACTTGTCAATCGTGCTCTCAGCCCTGTTTTCAGCCCCCGTCTCTGTAGACCTCTTTACTCTTGCATCATGGCTTGGTTAATTTCCCCCTGTGTTTCTGCGCGCTGCAGATCGTTGGTATCAGGCGGCGTTCATCGTGCCCCTGGATTTTGGTGAAACACGATGAATTCGAGCAAAACTTGATCTGTGTACAGGAATCCTGACGAGTCCGGCGGGAAGATGAGGTCTATCTCAACCGCTGGATCACAAGGGAGGCAAAGATGAAGACAATGCTCAAGATGACAACGGGATTAATGGTGTTGATCGCCGCGACCTTGGTACAGGCACAAATGAAGCCTGCTGACGTTGCTGCAGCACAGTCGGCATTTTCCAACAATGGTTGCGCCAACTGTCACGATGCATCCACGCGGCTCGTTGGTCCTGCGCTAAAGGAAATCGCTGCGCGTTACAAGGGTAAAAAAGTGAGTGCTGAAGTAGCTAAACGTATCATTGAGGGCAGCGAGGGTCGCTGGGGTGATATGGCCCATCCTTCGAATGCTGCGCTTGATCCGTCCGAGGCTGCCTTAATCGCCCGCTGGATACTCGCCGGTGCCCCCTGAATCAAACATTCATTTTTGGAGAACAATCAATGAAGCACGCTTTGCTGCTTACGGTGCCCCTGCTCTGTACTACGCCGTTGGTGCAGGCGGAACTGGTGAAGGTCTTTGAAAATATTCGTGGCACCGAGGTGTACATCGATACAGATACGATGGGTGGTGGCGGGCGTTTTCGAAAGGTCTGGGAAATACAAACCTACCGCACGCCCTCGCCGCAGGGCATGCTATCCATGAAGATCCACAAAGAATACGATTGCAAAGAAGAATCTGCGCGCATGCTGGGCTATGTGGTTTTCAAAGGCAAGATGGCCACTGGCGAGAAGATGGGTACGGTGGACACACCCGGAGAATGGCAATCGGTATCCAAGAACCCCGGAGGCAAGGGGGGGTTCAGGAAGGTGTGCGAAAAGTGACGTGGTAAAAAACGCTCAGCCACCCGAGCATCTCACTGAGCGCAGCTCGTCTCAGCCATAATTTTCCGGCGCTCTGCAGGATCGGTTTCCTTCTGCAGCCGCTCCATGAGCGCCGCCAGCCGTTTGGCTTCTTCTTTCAAAAAGGGTATGTCGGCCATCGCGGCTGGCTTGGGTACCTGCGCGGCCTCGGCGGGTTGCGCTGGCTCGGATTTTTGGTCCTTATCAGCCGCTTGCGCTGACACCGACAGAGCGAAGGCGTAGAGCGTGGCAACGAGTATCTGGCGGGTTTGGGTCATGACGTGCTCCCCTTGTTGTGCAGAGTGAGAAATCATTATAGACCCAGTCGCTACCACCATTGAAAATCAGATCAGCAGTGAGGACTTCGGTTATTCTCACGGCTGTTCAACTGCAGAATAATCTAACAAGGAGTCACATGCCAATCGTCAGAATAGATATCGGCCCCGGACATGCGGCTGGTTTTGGCCGTGCTGTCGGTGAGATTGTTTATCGCGCCATGCTCAGCGAGATATCGGTGCCCGCCGATGACAAATTCCAGATCATCAGTCAGCATCAGGCGGATGAAATTAATATTCCCGAGAGCTATCTAGGTATCGAATATTCTGACCGTATCGTGTTTATACAAATCACCTTGAATCAAGGTCGTACTACCGAGCTCAAGAAAAAATTCTATCAGCGTATTGCCGATGATCTTGTTGCCGAGCTCGGGATGCGCAAGCAGGATGTATTCATCAGTCTCGTTGAAGTGAATAAAGAGAACTGGTCCTTTGGTAATGGTGAGATGCAGTATGGGCCGGCGTGAGGGTTGATGGGATAGTTTTATATCCGCTGCTTATGCCAAGCCAGCGCCGCTGTGTGATGCGGGAATTTGTGAAATCAGGAGCTGGATGCTGTACGACTTCCATTTATGATTCCCAGCCGAGCTTGGCTGCTGACTTAGAGCCTGTCTACTCAGGCCGCTGGCAGTTTGATTCCGAATTGGCACTGATTCAGTAATTGCGCTCAACTGCGAAGGTGGCCAGTGCCATGAGCGCTTCTTTGTAGCTTCCCTCCGGTAAGTCTCGTATCGAATCTTTCGCGCGCTGACCTGCGTTTTCGGCCTGCTGTCGCGTGTATTCCAGTGCGCCTGAGCTGGTGATAGCAGACAGTATTTCGTCAAAGTGCGCTTCGTCCCCTTGCGAAATACACTGCCGCACAAGTTCGCGTTCTTGCTCACTGCCGTGCTGCATTAGATAGATCAGCGGTAGTGTTGGCTTGCCCTCGCGCAGATCATCGCCAACATTTTTGCCGATATCGTTCTGGTTGCCGGAGTAATCGAGCACATCATCAATCAGTTGAAACGCAGTACCCAGCGAACGCCCATATTCGGCAGACGCAGCAATCTGATCTTCCGTCGCGCCGGCGAGCAGGCTGCCCAGCTCGGTGGCTGCTTCGAAGAGTTTGGCTGTCTTGGAGCGTATGACTTGCAGATAGCGAGCCTCGGTCACGTCAGGATCGTGCATGTTCATCAGCTGCAGGACTTCCCCTTCGGCGATGACGTTGGTGGCATCCGCCAGAATTTGCATGACCCGCATATTTTGAACCGAGACCATCATCTGGAATGCGCGGGAGTAAACAAAGTCGCCAACCAGCACCGAGGCGGCATTGCCAAACAAGGCATTGGCGGTCTGGCGTCCACGCCGGAGGTCGGACTCATCGACCACATCGTCATGTAGCAGGGTTGCGGTATGGATGAATTCAATGACGGCGGCCAGTTTGAAATGGGCATCGCCCCGGTAACCCCAGGCATTGGCCATCAGCAGCACCAGTGCCGGCCTGATCCGTTTGCCGCCGGCGCTGATGATGTAGTCGGCAATCTGGCTGACCAAGGGCACATCGGAGTGCAGTTGGGCGCGGATGGCTGCATCGACCGACTGCATGTCCGCCGCAATGACGCTTAATGGCTGGTTCTGGGGCGCGGTTTGAGGGGCGGACACGATAAATGGACTGGTAATCAGTAAAAGTGCGCGATTATACGCCGGCGCCCGGGCATCCTCGCTACCGCTATTGCTCGGGTCAGGACGGTAGAGCCCGGTGAAATGGACCGCAATTGCGCTTTGACCGGCATGCTAAGTCCATGTATAATTTGGGGTTTTCCCGAATTGGCAACGGCTTTTCGTCAGGCCGGGCAAGAAAGGGCGTCTGCACGGGCGCCACGGCTGTATCCCAATAGATCAATCAACGAGGTTCCCATGTACGCGGTCATAAAAACCGGTGGCAAACAATACAAGGTTGCTGCTGGTGAAAAACTTAAAGTAGAACAGATACCGGCAGACATAGGCTCCGAAATCACGCTGGATCAGGTGCTCG
>JACCEC012366823.1_pt1 | contig 12185 bp, 10 predicted proteins | sample 7450121 | NCBI WGS metagenome assembly JACCEC01 (sample SAMN15323455, study PRJNA562643) | freshwater metagenome | isolation source: river surface water | place: USA:Blue River Watershed | collected 2017-08-18 | reverse complement strand
TCGGTGGCGGTGATGCCCGGTTGCAGCTTGCCGCTCAGCTCGACGCCGACGATTTCCGGCAGGCGCATCCAGGACGCGCGGCCCAGCATCACGTTCTCGGCCTCCAGACCACCAACGCCAATCGCGATCACACCCAGTGCATCAACATGCGGCGTGTGGCTGTCGGTACCGACGCAGGTATCTGGGTAAGCAACGCCCTGCTGCGCCTGAATTACCGGCGACATGCGCTCCAGATTGATCTGGTGCATGATGCCGTTCCCCGGCGGGATCACATCGACATTCTTGAACGCGTGCTTGGTCCAGTCAATGAAGTGAAAGCGATCTTCATTGCGGCGATCTTCAATTGCGCGATTTTTTTCGAATGCCTGAGGATCAAAACCACCGCATTCCACGGCCAGTGAATGGTCAACGATCAGCTGCACCGGCACCACCGGATTCACCTGAGCAGGATCGCCGCCCTGATCTGCGATCGCATCGCGCAGACCGGCAAGATCGACCAATGCGGTCTGGCCCAGAATGTCATGGCAGACGACGCGCGCGGGGAACCAGGGGAAATCCATGTCACGACGGCGCTCGATCAGCTGCCTGAGCGAATCCGTCAGCGTGGACGGATCGCAGCGGCGCACGAGATTCTCTGCTAGCACGCGCGAGGTGTACGGCAGTTTGTCATACGCACCGGGCTGGATGGCATCGACGGCGGCTTGGGCGTCGAAATAATCGAGCCGGGTACCGGGGAGGGGTTTGCGGTGGGCGGTGTTCATGGTCGGGTGGGGTTCAATCTGAGCTGCGTTGACGTGGTGCTTCTTATCGGGAGACATCAGTGCGACACTGGATCCCGGCCTGCGCCGGGATCCAATGCCTTTTCGTAATACAACGAATTATTTCCGCTTCGAAATCGGCACAAACTTCAGATTCTCCGGCCCGACATAGTTCGCGCTCGGACGGATGATCTTGTTATCGATACGCTGCTCGATGATATGGGCCGACCAGCCGGAGGTGCGCGAGATCACGAACAACGGCGTGAACATGGCAGTCGGCACGCCCATCATGTGATACGAGACCGCCGAGAACCAGTCAAGGTTCGGGAACATTTTTTTCACGTCCCACATCACGGTCTCCAGGCGCTCGGCAATATCGAACATCTTGGTCGAGCCGGCATCCTTGGACAGGTTGCGCGCGACTTCCTTGATCACTTTGTTACGCGGATCAGAGATCGTGTACACCGGATGACCAAAGCCGATGATGACTTCCTTGTTCTCCACGCGGCGGCGGATATCGGCCTCCGCTTCGTCAGGATTGTCATAACGCTTCTGGATCTCGAACGCGACTTCATTTGCGCCGCCATGCTTGGGGCCGCGCAGCGCGCCGATCGCGCCGGTAATGGCCGAGAACATGTCGGAGCCGGTGCCCGCGATCACGCGGCCGGTAAAGGTCGATGCATTGAACTCATGCTCGGCGTACAGGATCAGCGATATATGCATCGCCTTGACCCACAGGTCGGAAGGCTCATGGCCGTGCAGCAGGTGCAGGAAATGGCCGCCGATGGAATCGTCATCGGTCTCGACTTCGATGCGCTTGCCGTTGTGGCTGTAGTGATACCAGTACAGCAGCATCGAGCCCAGCGATGCCATCAGGCGGTCGGCGATATCGCGCGCGCCGGGCACATTGTGGTCATCTTTCTCGGGCAGCACGCAGCCGAGTGCCGACACGCCGGAGCGCATCACATCCATCGGATGCGACGACGCCGGCAGCCATTCGAGCACGGCCTTCACGTTCGCGGGCAGGCCGCGCAGCGACTTGAGCTTTTGCTTGTACGCGGCCAGTTCCGCGGTGGTCGGCAGCTTGCCATGCACCAGCAGGTGCGCGATCTCTTCGAATTCGCAGGTGTCAGCGACATCGAGAATGTCATAGCCGCGATAGTGCAGATCGTTGCCGGTCTTACCGACGGTGCACAGCGCGGTGTTACCAGCGGTGACGCCCGACAGCGCGACGGATTTTTTGGGTTTGAAGCCTGAGGCCTGTTGCTCGCTCATGATAATTTCTCCGGGGGGTTATTTGGTTTTTTGCTGGGCAAACAGCGCGTCGAGCTTTTGCTCGAAATCGTGATAGCCGATGCGGTCATACAGCTCCATACGGGTCTGCATGGTGTCGACGACATTCTTTTGCGTGCCATCGCGACGGACGGCGAGGTAGACATTTTCTGCGGCCTTGTTCATCGCACGGAATGCCGACAGCGGATACAGCACGAGACCGACATCGGCGCCGCGCAATTCATCGACCGTATACAGCGGTGTGGCGCCAAACTCGGTGATGTTGGCCAGAATGGGCACCTTCACCGCAGCGGCGAATTGCTTGTACATGGCCAGCTCGGTGATGGCTTCAGGGAAGATCATGTCCGCACCCGCCTCGACGCAGGCCACCGCGCGATCAATCGCCGCTTCCAGACCCTCGACCGCCAGCGCATCGGTGCGCGCCATGATCACGAACTGATCATCGGTGCGCGCATCGACGGCAGCTTTCACGCGATCCACCATCTCCTGCTTGGAGACGATTTCCTTGTTCGGACGATGGCCGCAACGCTTGGCGCCAACCTGATCTTCGATATGGATCGCTGCTGCGCCGAACTTGATCATCGATTTCACGGTGCGGGCGACATTGAATGCCGACGAACCAAAACCTGTGTCCACATCGACCAGCAGCGGAAGATCGCAGACGTCGGTGATGCGGCGTACGTCGGTCAGCACATCATCGAGATTGGAGATGCCCAGATCGGGCAGGCCGAGCGAACCAGCGGCCACGCCGCCGCCGGACAAATAGATCGCGCGAAAACCGGCGCGCTTGGCCAGCAGCGCATGATTGGCATTGATCGCGCCGATCACCTGCAACGGTGATTCTTCTTTCATCGCCTGCCGGAACCGGGCGCCGGGAGTGAGCTTGGTCATGGGAATCCTGTGGAATGAACAATTCGATAAAAACATCCGGGTACTGTTTTGCAAGCCCTGTGCCACCGGAACAGCCACCAAGTAATCCACAGCCCCGTGAACAAAACCCCCGACGAAACAGGGGCTTGGCCGTCCTGCCCAAAATTCAGGCAAAACCGCTGGTTGCATGAATGTTTCATTTTGTGTTTCAATGTTTCATTCTGACGAAACACTGAAATGCCGCCATGGTCCGCCCGCCCCTGTACGCCCGCGATGGCTCGCCCAAACCCGTGTTCTGGACCGTCTCGATGTCGCGGCTGTTCGACCTGTTCCGGGATATCACGGTCGAGTTCGACGACCGCGCGACGATCGAGCTGATACCGCTGGGATTTGAAGATGCCGTTGCCCATATCCGCGAAAAGCTGCAGACCGAGCGCTGTGATGCGGTGATATCGGCAGGCTCGAATGCGGCCTATCTGAGGAGCCGGCTATCCCTGCCCGTCATCACCGCCAAGGCAAGCGGCTTTGATGTGATGCATGCACTCGGCCACGCGCGCAAGATCACACCGGCCGTCGGTCTGATCAATTATCAGGAACCGCTGCGCGAGCTGCAGGATTTTCAGCAGACCTTCGGACTGACCATCATGCAGCGCACCTACGTCACGGTAGAAGATGCGCGAGCACAGGTGAATGAAATGAAGGCGGCCGGCATCAAGGCCATTGTCGGCGCCGGCCTGATTACCGATCTGGCCGAAGAGGCGGGCTTAGCCGGGGTGTTTGTCTACTCTGCCGCATCGATACGGCAGGCCTTTGAGGACGCGCTCGATCTAGCGCGCGCAACACAACTCGAAACGCCGCGTGGCCGACACTACCCGGTGCCTGACAAGCTGCGCGCAAAGCATGGCATCAGCGAACTGCGCGGCGATTCTGAGGCGATGCAGTCGCTGCGGCAGACGATCACGCTGTATGCGAAGTCTCCGGCACCGGTACTGATCGAGGGCGAAACCGGCACCGGCAAGGAACTGGTCGCGCAGGCGATCCACGGTGAAAGCTCGCGCAAAGGCGCAGGCGCACATCCGTTTGTCGCGATCAACTGCGGGGCGATTGCGGAATCCTTGCTGGAATCCGAACTGTTCGGCTATGAAGAAGGCGCCTTCACCGGTTCACGGCGTGGCGGCCATGCGGGCGTATTCGAGGCCGCGCATCGTGGCACGCTGTTCCTCGACGAGATCGGCGAGATGCCCCTGCCCCTGCAGACGCGGCTGCTGCGCGTGCTGGAAGAAAAAGAAGTCGTTCGCGTGGGCGGCACCCGCCCGATACCGGTCGATGTTCGCATCGTCAGCGCGACGCATTGCCGCCTTGAAGAGCGCGTCGCACAGGGCGAATTTCGCGCCGATCTTTTTTATCGGCTGGGTGTGCTGCGGATGAACATCGCCCCTCTGCGAGAGCGCGCGGCCGACATTGTCGCGCTGGCGGAATGGTGGCTGAAGAATTCGCTGGCCGAGCTGGGCGCGCGGCCGGGCGCGAACCTTCACGCCGAGCTGCAGACCTGCGCACCGCTGCTGCAGAGCTGGCACTGGCCCGGCAATGTGCGCGAGCTGCGCAACCTGATGCAGCGTGTCGCGCTGTTCCTTGCGGTGGAACCGCTGCAGGCGCTGACGCCGGTGCTGCTCTCCCGTCTGGCCCCGGAGCTGTCGAAGCCAGCGGGCGCCGCGAGCAGCGCCTCTGCGACCACCGCAACGGTCGATGTCCATGATGTTCTGCGCCGCTTCAAAGGCAATCGCGTGGCGGCGGCGGCCTACCTCGGCATCAGCCGCACGACGCTCTGGCGGCGGCTGCGATCGGATCAGTGAGCACTCTGCTGCACTAAAGATTTTTGCCGCACCGACGATTCAGTCTCGGCAAAGATCTGTCTGTGCCAGTTGTCGGAGTCACTGAGATGGAAGAGAAACAATTTCAGCAAAAATTCGAGGAACCCTTCGTGCTGCCCGCGGCGGGCAAGCGCCCGGGCGAGCATCAATGGACGCCGGGCTCGGATGTGCAGTCGCTGTGGCGGCGCCACGGCTGGACGCCACCTAGCGAGAACAAACGCGACATCAGAAAGCCTGTCGAGAGCATCAAGCACCCGCCACTGCGGATTGTGCGCGGCTGAGCTCAGTCGTCCTTGCCACCCTCGATACCCAGCTCCTGAATCTTTCGGGTAATCGTATTGCGGCCTATGCCCAGCCGGATCGCGGCATCGTTCTTGCGGCCGTGGGTGTGCTTGAGCGCCGTTTTGATCAGCGCCGACTCGAACTGACGCCCTAGCGCATCCATCACTTCTGGCTGACCTGCAGAGAGCATCTGCGCGGCCTCGGCTTCGAGCATGACGAGCCAGCTGCGCGGCTCCGGCGGCTTGCCTGCCATCGAGGCGCTCGGGGATTCCTGCATCACGACCGGCGCCGTGGCTGCGCCATTCACCACCGGAGAGTGCGTGGCGGCGGTGGGAGAAGAATATGACGAGTAGGCTGCGGCAGCCGAGATCTCGCCGCCCGCAGTCAGCTCTGCGGGCAAGTCCTTGATCTCCACGGTCTGCCCGGGTGCCATCACGGTGATCCAGTTGCACAGATTCTCCAGCTGGCGCACATTGCCTGGCAATTCAAGAGAGGACAGGAAATGCATCGCCTGATCGGACAGGCGCTTGGCCTCAACGCCGAGTTGCCGCGCGCTCTGCGCAAGGAAGTAACGCGCAAGGATAGGAATGTCTTCCCGGCGCTCGCGCAATGAGGGCAGCCTCAGCCGGATGACATTCAGACGGTGATACAAGTCCTCACGGAACAGGCCATCGCGCACGCGCTGCTCAAGATTCTGATGCGTCGCCGCGATCACCCGTACATTCGCCTTCAAAGGCTGATGGCCGCCGACGCGGTAAAAATGTCCGTCAGACAGCACGCGCAACAAGCGCGTCTGCAAGTCGAACGGCATGTCGCCTATCTCATCCAGAAACAAGGTGCCACCCTCGGCCTGTTCAAAGCGTCCGCGCCTTGTGGCCTGCGCGCCGGTGAATGCGCCGCGTTCGTGGCCGAACAATTCGGATTCGAGCAGATCTTTTGGAATGGCAGCGGTGTTAAGCGCGATGAAAGGCTGCGATGAACGGGGGCTGTGCTTGTGCAGTGCGCGTGCCACCAGTTCTTTGCCGGTACCCGATTCACCGGTAATGAGCACGGTGACATTCGACTGCGACAAGCGGCCTATCGCGCGAAACACGTCCTGCATTGCCGCGGCCTGACCGAGGATCTCAGGATTGTCGACCGCTGCCTGTTCATCTCCGGATTCACGCAGGCTTTCTTCAAGCGCGCGCCGGATCAGTTCGACGGCCTTGTCGAGGTCGAAGGGCTTGGCCAGATATTCGAATGCGCCCCCCTGAAACGCAGCGACCGCCGAATCGAGATCAGAGAAAGCCGTCATGACGATCACCGGTAATCCGGGATAACGCGCCTTGACGATCTGCAGCAGCTCCAGCCCGGATTCGCCGGGCATACGGATGTCAGACACCAGCACTTGCGGCATGCCGGAGTCGAGCGCCGCTACCGCATCGCGCACATTGGAGAAACTTCGCGTGGCGAGGTTTTCCCGCGCCAGGGCTTTTTCCAGCACCCAGCGGATTGATTCATCGTCGTCTACTATCCAGATCGGTTTCATGTGCGTTGGTCTGCATCCTGCTCTTCATCACAGGCACCATCATGGTGCCCAGCGCGCTCCTGCTCAGTCTGCACTGAACCAGCGCGAACGGTGCGCACTGGATCAGGGCAAGCCAATCAGGATTCGAAAGTCCGTGCAACCGGGGCGGCTGTCACATTCGATCACGCCGCTGTGCTGCTGGATGAAGGTCTGGGCCAGTGTCAGACCCAATCCGCTTCCGCCCTCCCGGCCCGACACCAGCGGGTAGAAGATTCTGTCCTTCAGTTCAGCCGGTATGCCCGGACCGTTGTCTATGATATGCAAGTCTAGTGCCAGCCGATAACGCACCTTGGCCAGCGTGATCGATCGCGCGATACGGCTGCGAAATGTCAATTCGGCATCGCCGGCTGCCATCCGTGGCGCGAGCGCCTGCGCCGCGTTGTGCGCGATGTTCAGCACCGCCTGTATCAGCTGCTCCATGTCGCCCCTGAACTCGGGCAACGAGAGGTCATAGTCGCGGCGTATGGTCAGCCCCTGAGGGAATTCGGCCATGATCAGGCTGCGCACGCGCTCGAACACTTCATGAATGTTCACATCGCCGACTATCTGTGGCCGCCGGTGCGGCGCCAGCAGCCGGTCGACCAGCGTTTGCAAGCGGTCGGATTCCTTGATGATGACCTGAGTGTATTCGGTCAGCTCTTTCAGGTCAGTGCGCAGTTCCAGTTCGAGTAATTGGGCCGCGCCACGAATCCCGCCCAGCGGATTCTTGATCTCATGCGCGAGGTTACGGATCAGCTCCTTGTTCGCCTGCGTCTGATCGAGCAAGCGCTCTTCGCGGTCGAGCTTCAACTGCTGGACATTCTCGCGCAGCTCCAGCAGCACCGGATTATTCGGGTCGTCCAGTACGGTGACGATCACATTCACTTGCAGCGGCGACTTGCCCAGGCGCTCGAGCAGCAGATCTTCGCGCTTCTGGTCAAACTGGTGCTGCCGCGCCTGATCGAGTATCGCGGTCAGTTTCTCGCCATTGATGAACAGATCAGGCAGACGCTGCTGGTTCAGCACCTTGAACGAGCTTTCCAGCAGGCTTTCCGCAGCCGCATTGGCATAGGCAATCCGGCCACGATCGTCCAGCACAAGGACAGCGGAAGCCAGCAGGTCGAGGCCGCCGAGCGAAGTCGAGAGTATGTCCACGATGATCCAAAAAATCCGGGGCCGCTGAGCGGCCTCGGAGTAATCAAACTGATGCGAGCCTTTCAGATCGCTATTTTAATTGACTGATCTCCCGGCGCAGCGCCTCGATGTTCTTCTCGGTGCGCATCAATTCTTCTTTCATCATCGCGACCCGCTCCTGATACTTCGCATAATTGCGCTCGCTGCCCAGACGCTCGGGTTCGCCATTCTGAAATTCGCGCCTGAGTTCAGACAGCTTGCTCTCTTCAGCCCGGACTTCCTCGAGAAGGATCTGCATCCTGTCCTGATCGCGACGCTTTTGAATCTGGCTTTCGATGCGCGGGAACGAAGGATCCATTGATGCCCTGGCCTGTGGTGGCGGGGATGGCGGCGACGGTATGGTGGAAATGGCTTCAAGGTCGAGTTTGCGGCATCCGCGGGTGTCGCCGGTGTTCCGGTACTCGCGCGCGCCGTTCGGCAAGGTGCAGAGGTACACACCCTGCGCTGACACCTCAGCAGCGATCAGAACCGCAGCGATCAGCGACAGGCACCGGGGGGGCGGGCGAAGCTTCATTGATGTTGCCTCAGTTAAATTTTGTTTGAAAATCACCAAAGTGAACGCTTTTTTATACCAGAATCTCCCTGTCGATATTTATCAAATAAACAACATCATAAATGAAAAAAAGGGGCGACGAACGCCACCCCTTTCTCTGCGCCGCAGTGTCCGCTTTGCGGATTACAGCGAGTAGTACATGTCGAACTCGACCGGATGGGTCGTCATGCGGAAACGCGTGACTTCCTGCATCTTCAGATCGATGTAGGCATCGATCATGGTGTCGCTGAACACGCCGCCACGGGTCAGGAATTCGCGGTCCTTGTCCAGATATTCGAGCGCCTGATCGAGCGACGAGCAGACGGTCGGGATCTTCGCATCTTCCTCCGGCGGCAGGTGGTACAGGTCCTTCGATGCAGCCTCGCCCGGATGGATCTTGTTCTGCACGCCATCCAGACCCGCCATCAGCAGTGCGGCGAAGCACAGGTAGGGGTTGGCCGAAGGATCGGGGAAGCGGGTCTCGATACGACGGGCTTTCGGGTTCGCGACGTGCGGAATACGGATCGACGCCGAACGGTTGCGCGCCGAGTAAGCGAGCTTGACCGGTGCCTCGAAGCCGGGCACCAGACGCTTGTACGAGTTGGTGCCGGGGTTGGTGATCGCATTGAGTGCGCGTGCGTGCTTGATGATGCCGCCGATGTAGTACAGCGCGAATTCGGACAGGCCCGCATAGCCGTCACCGGCGAACAGGTTCTTGCCGTCTTTCCAGACCGACTGGTGCACGTGCATGCCGGAGCCGTTGTCGCCAGCGTAGGGCTTGGGCATGAAGGTGGCGGTCTTGCCGTAGGCGTTGGCCACGTTCTGGATCACGTACTTCTGCAGCAGCGTCCAGTCGGCGCGCTCGACCAGCGTGCTGAACTTGGTGCCGATTTCGCACTGGCCGGCACCGGCCACTTCGTGGTGGTGCACTTCAACGGGAATGCCCACCGACTCGAGGACCTGGGACATCTCGTTGCGCATGTCCATGGTGCTGTCGATCGGAGGCACCGGGAAATAGCCGCCCTTGACGCGCGGACGGTGACCGCGGTTGCCGCCTTCGAGCTTGGCGCCGCTGTTCCAGGGGCCTTCGTACTCGTCAATGGCGTAGAAGCTGTTGTTCGGCTCGGTGCTCCAGCGCACTTCGTCAAACAGGAAGAACTCGGGCTCCGGACCGAAGTAGGCGGTGTCACCCAGGCCAGAGGCCTTGAGGTAGGCTTCAGCGCGCTTGGCAATCGAACGCGGATCGCGCTCGTAGGCCTTGCCATCGGTCGGCTCGATCACGTCGCAGACCAGCACCAGGGTGATGTCTTCGCAGAAGGGATCGATGAAGGCGGTACCCGCTTCGGGCATCAGCAGCATGTCGGAAGCTTCGATGCCTTTCCAGCGGGCGATGGACGAACCGTCAAATTCGTGGCCCTGCTCGAACTTCTCGTCGTCGAACTGGGACACGGGCACGGTGATGTGCTGCCACTTGCCACGGGTATCGGTGAAACGGAAGTCTACGAACTTGACTTCGTTGTCTTTCACCATCTTCATCACGTCTGCGACGGTCTTGGCCATCAAAATCTCCTGGTTGGACGGGGTTGGAATCGGATGCCGGATGCTTTGCAGTTTCTGTGCCAGCACAGTCCTGCGCCTGCACCGCAGGCAAGCCCGCCATTCTCGCCTGTAAGGCGGAGCTTTGCCCCGCGTTGGACAAAAAAATCAGCCGAATCCGTGGTCCGAGATGGTGCGATTATGCACCTATTTGGTGCAAATGAAATCAACGCACCAATTCGGGGCCTTTTTGCAGATCGAAGGCCTGAAGACCCTCCAGCAGGGCCGCGTAGGCATGTTCAACAGCTTCGGGGGCGCCCTTGACGCCCAACTCGATGTGCCGCCCCCATTGGGGATGGTCCACACTGGGCAGACTGAACACCTTGATCTGCGGGTGGGCCGCCTCGAGGGCCTCCATCAATGGCGTCAGGGTGGACTCCATGGCCCCCATCAGGATGAGCGATTTCTCCACATGGGCCTGGCGGCGGAAGAAAGCGGCGTAATGCGTGTCGAGTACCCACTCGGCCATGGGCCAGGCCATGACCGGGAAGCCTGGCAGGAAATGGATGCCCCCACGTTCGCCCACTGCGTGTGGCTCTCTGCCCCCCGAGGGGGCGCTCGCGGCTTGGGACGGCCCGGCGCCGCTCGGGTGGTCGCCCCCACGTTCGCCCACTGCGCCTGTGCAAGTGAAGCCCGGGATCTTGTTGTAGGGGTTGGGAATGATCTCGGCGCCGACCGGAAACGTCCCCATGTTCAGGCGGTGCAGGTTGTCGGGCCGCTCAGGCTCGTACGGCAGGCCTTGTTCGCGTGCCGTGTCGGCGATGCGTTCGAGGATCAGTCGGCGGGCTTCGGGGTGCAGCACCAGCGGCTGGCCGAGCGCCTTGCCCGCACACTGGCGGGTGTGGTCGTCCGGCGTCGCGCCGATGCCGCCGCAGGAAACGACCAGGTCGCCACTGGCAAAGGCACGCTGCAGGCTCTCGGTGATGCGTCCGGGGTCATCGCCCAGGTACTCGGCCCAGGCCAGTTGCAGGCCGCGGGCTGCCAGGATCTCGATGAATTTGGGCAGGTGTTTGTCAGCCCGCTTGCCCGAGAGGATCTCGTCGCCAATGATGATCAGGCCAATACGGAGGGCGCGCTCAGGGCTGGCGCTGGTGGGGTGGGCGGTCGTCGAGGGGTTCATGCGGCGATGCTAAACGCTCGCTGGCATGCGGCGAAGTGCCCTCCGTCGTGGCCGGGACATCGATGACCTCCCCCAGGACGCGCTCGCGCTGCTCGGCCAGTGCCGCCAGCGCAAAGTGGGCAAACCAGAGCGAAGAAAAAGAGAACACCAGCATGTAGATCCAGATCGCCACCGGAATCAGCACCACAAAGGCCGCGGCGAACAAGGCACCAGAGGCCCAGACCACGCTGGGCGCTGCCCCCATCAGGCCGGTGGTCACGCCAATGGCCAGCAGGCTCAGGCGGTGTCGGGCGAGCAAGGCCTCGCGCTCGGGGCGGCTGGCGAATTCGGCCAGCACATCGAAAGCCATGACCCGGTAAGTCAGCCAGCCCCAGATCACGGCGGGCAACACCAGCGCCAGCGGGGGCACCAGCCACAGGGGCAAGGTCAGCAGCATGCCCCCGAGCGCCAGCAGCACCGACAGCAAGGACCAGCCCAGCCCCTGCCAGAAACTGCCGCCGTGCTTGCGTTCCATCTGGGCGAAGCGCCGATCGGCGACATAGCGCGCCAGGCCGGGCGTCATGAACAGCGAGACCGCCATCAGGGCAGCCACCACCACCAGCGGCGTGGCAGTGAAGATCACCACCAGCGGCGCCACCACTGTTTTGAGCCGGGCCACGCCCATGCCCTCAAACCAGCGCCAGACCATGACCAGCAGGCTCGAGGCCTCCAGCCAGTCCTGCACCTGGGCCACTGCGGCGTCCCAAAACCAGTAACCCAGTGCGGCAGACAGCAACACCATGAGCCCCAGCGGCAGCAGGGACAGGACAATGACACGCGGGGTCAGGCAGTAAAAGCCCGCCCGCCAGAAAGAATCGAGCAGCAATCGCATGCAGGAAGCTTAGCACTGGCCAGTCGCAGGGCCGGCACCAGCCAGCGTGGGTGGCTCAGCGAGCGGGGCATGCACAGGACGCCCCTGCCGGTCCGGTACCGCCAAAACAAAAGCCGCTCGTTGAGCGGCTTTTGAAAAAATGGCGCGGCTGGCAGGATTCGAACCCACGACCCCTTGGTTCGTAGCCAAGTACTCTATCCAACTGAGCTACAGCCGCGCAAGACCGAAATTGTAACACAGCTTTGCGACCCT
>JACCEC013161104.1_pt1 | contig 12186 bp, 15 predicted proteins | sample 7450121 | NCBI WGS metagenome assembly JACCEC01 (sample SAMN15323455, study PRJNA562643) | freshwater metagenome | isolation source: river surface water | place: USA:Blue River Watershed | collected 2017-08-18 | reverse complement strand
GGGGTTGGCACACGTAGAATTGCGCCGCACCCCGCGTGCTCTGGGGATGCCCCAAATGAAAACGCCCAACTGAGAACAGTTGGGCGTCTTGGATTGGTGGCCTGGGGCGGAATCGAACCACCGACACAAGGATTTTCAAACATCCTCCGATAGACCGATTCGCCAATGATTTCAAAGTGTTAAGTACCCGAAAACATTTCGTGCGCAAAATTTCCAAAATGCTCTGGTCAAAATATTGAGCGTAATCAGAAAGTTAGCCCAGCGCATTAAAACTGTGCGAAAAACATCTTACCAAAATGTGCCAGTAACGGACCATATTTGTCCACAATGTCGTTCAAAACGACAACTCGCATACAGTTGTATAAATCAAACAAAAAAGCAAGAAGACCAAGAGTGGAAAAAACTAAAACAAAAATAACCAGTGGAACATGGTTATGAAATGGCTCGTGAGGCTCGTAGCTTGGTTTATGCTGTTGTGCGTAATCTACGTGGGAAATTATGCTTATTTTTCTCAATTAGAGTTTAACTCGCAGCCAAATTTGCTAGCGATAATAAGTTTTAATTTTGTCTTCGCTCTTGTTGTATACGTCTCAGTTAGAAGGGCGTCGTACATTGGCGCAATTGTAGGCCTAGCACTGGTGTACTTATCTATTAGCACCTCAATAGCGTCAGAGACCCGTTGGCAGCGAAAGAAATTCCTTTTCTATAATTATGTAGTTGATTTTAGTTATGACAAATACTGTCCTTTGAGTATTGAAGACAAATACATAATGGAAGAAATCAGTATTTACGGCATCACTGATTGTGATGATGCGAAGATACCTTATAAAAAAATACAGAAAAACTAAAGTGGCGAATTAAAGATCATTGAGTTAAGGCAAAGCAATCCATAAGCATTGAGAAAGTCATTTAGAGCAAATGGGAATTCCGAGGTAATTTAACTATGCCTTTCAGGAGTGTAAACACCAATTTATTACTGGTTATCAAGATCATCTGAATTTGCTGTTTTCGGTTCAATAATACGGTTGAGATTAGATTTATCTTTGGTACTTTGTGCGTGATTAGATGAAGATTGAATTGAATTTGTCTTAGTTGTCATTGATTGCGCATTGGGTTTTGCTGATGTCGTTTTAAAAGACATAGGTTTTAATGCCACCTTTGACTGAGGCGTAGGTTTCATAGTCCTAGCGTTAAGCTTACTTTTAAGAGGCTGTGCTGCTTTACGATTTGCCTCAGCATTCTGTTGGTCTGCGAGACTCTGCCAGACCTTGTCTGTGATTAATTTAAACAAGGCTATCTGGTCTTCGGCACTGGCAATCTCATCAATACGCATCGCTATCTCCCTCACGTGTATTTACCAAATAAAATCAGTGAACACGTTGAGGAAGATATACAACATTGCCCTGACCATACTGCGCTTCTAATAGAAAACGAGCAGCCAGTTCATTTTCAGCTTGAACTTGAGTAGTGAAGACCATTAGGCCTCCACTACTACTGGTCACACGCACGGTAGCTTGATAAGTGTGGATGCTCATAGATTATTTTTTGAAACCTGCCTTAACAGCACCACTGGCAGTGTCAATCTGCGTGTCTAGTTCACCATCACTAACAGCTTTGCGCAGTAACTCCAGCGTGCTGATTAGTTCAGCAGCTGATGCGACCTCAATGGCACTCTTGCCCTTAGCCAGTTCCAGCACACGATTGCCGTAACGTATGTTCACGCAGACCTTGCCGTTGTCAGCAACAAACCACCAAGGGCGCACTCGTTTATGAACTTCAATGCTTTTGCTGGCACCGTCAATGTCACGCACAGTCTTAAAGCGTTTGACGGCGAATGTATTACCTTCAGCCTGTGCTTGTGCCAGTTGAATTTGCTCCCAAAGTTTGGTGTCAAGCTTGCGACGACGGTGTAGTACAGGCGGCAGTGTGTTGGGACGACGCTGATTAACTAATTTAAGACCTTGAAGTGAGTTCATAGTGTTTGCTCCTTGTTGTTAACAGTACAGAGCAACACTAATGTCTGACATTTGGTCTGAGCAACCGAAATCAGACAACATCAGCAATTTAGCCAAAATCTCCTAAAGATCGCCAGTTTTATTATGGGTTTTGTTTGGTCTTGCTAAATAAGTATAGGGACGACAGTAACACACCGTCTGTACTATCCCAACACTACTGAGCAACGAGCAGCGCAACTCAAACGTATTGCGTCCTAAACCTGGTCAATCATGTTCGCAGGGATGGAATTTCTGAGCAGTAGCAGAGATTTAGGTTACTACCTGTTTATCAGATGCTATTGGCTTTGCTAGCCAACTAACCTATCTATTATTTTTAAGCACAAAGGTCTCTATATATCAGAGGACCACGAGCAGGCAATGCTTACACAGTAACCTGCGAACGCACTAAGGCTGACACTTTGGCTTTGGACTGCGTTGCGTTTCAAATCAGCAGCACGTAAAAGGAGACAGCGAAACCGCCCTTACCAATTGGTTGTGTCAAAGTGTAGTGATTAAAGAACTCATCAAAAGACAAAGTTCAAATCCACTGAGCCTGTTGCTTAAGGCTCAGTGTGACTTGAATCTATCAAAAGCCAACAACATAACTACAATCATTATCTAATCTTTCAAACATATTGGCCGTTTGAGTTTGAGCGAAGCAGTCTATGTCAAGTAATGCGATGTGAGCACAAGCGAACAGAGGATTACGCAGACATCGGCGAACGCAGTTCGGCGTTCAAATATCGCTTAATACCTACCTATCCTAAAGGTGTAAATTCACCAGTACCTGAGAAAAGTAGTTACAACAAAAAAATCCGCAACTCAAAATTTTGTGGGCACAGGACCCATTTCGGGTAGAGAACAACTTCAGCACACAAAACCCACTAAATCAGCCCTACAAGCGCAAATCAATTCAATTCAGTTAATCAACTAAGTCCAAGCAGCGAAAACAGCTTGTAGGGCTTAATTTATTGAATTCAAGTTATCCACAGTTTTTGTGAATAACCGTCAAATAATCAAAGCAAATACGAGCATTAACGTTGACTGTTCGCTCGTTTAAAAATTCAGCAGTTCAATCACTAAACGTTTGTAGATTTGCTATTCACGCACTCAGATTGTGCGAAATTCACAATTCATTGCGATAAATATAAAACCAAAGCTAATACATAAAAGCTTTAGTTCACAACGCAACCTATTGAAATTATTGAATTCAGCAGTCAGCAACCGCTAGTGCCTTTTTCGGTTGCCCAAGTAGCACTAAAGAAAGCACACTAAATCCGTACAAATTAATTGGAGAAACCAATGTCACAAGCAAAAACACTCACAGCTCAAGAACTTGACCGCGTACTTGAATACATCAGCACACGACCACATGCCGCAAGGAATCGTGTGATGTTGCTGTTGACAGTTTGGACAGGCATGCGTGTTGGCGAAGTATCAGCATTGACTATCAGTGACGTTCGTACTGACACAGGCGAGATTAAAGACGAAGTTTATTTGGCAGCAGAACGTGTCAAATACAGACATGCTCGTACTGTTTACATCAATCAACGTATGCGTGAGGAACTGGCCATGTACGTCAATGCGAAACATTGGATTAGTGACGAACAACCCCTGTTTAGTACACAGCAAAGCCCACGAAAGTCATTTAGCCCAAACACACTGGCACAACACTTTCACTACCTGTATCGCAAGGCTGGCGTTTCTGGTGCTAGCAGTCACAGCGGGCGTAGGACATTCATAACCACTCTGGCAAACAAAGGTGTAAGTGTTCGTCTACTAGCAAGTTTGGCTGGACATAGGTCAATTGCTACAACGCAGCAGTACATTGACGTCAATGACGATTTAAAACGAAGGGCTGTGGAGTTGGCATGAATAAACTTACATAATCAAATTATATTATTAAATTTTGGTCAAAATTCTCTCATGGACTGTATTTCTTCAACATTAAAATCATGAGTCTTTATATTTGAAAAGCAACAATATCCAACAACATTCTTAAAATCATTTATGAATTGCTCTCGGCTTTCATTAGCCACGAACTCAAATAATGTTTGAACGCTAGGGTTTACAACTGACTCATCATCTCCGTCGAATTCACTTTCCACATACAAGGCGAAAGCATCAGGATAAAGCTCACACATAAAATTTTCGAAGCTTTGGAAATGATCAGAGTCCAAAAATTCATAAAATTCTAGTTCTTGGAGTAACTTAGTAATTCTTTCTAGATCTTTTTCAAAATTATTTTCGTGTGAAAGTTTTGATGCCATTTCAACCCCTTAATTCATTAAAAGATAGCTTTGTATTCAAAAACTTATTTTATTTGACAATCAAATATCGACTACTAATTGAACATTAGCGCCCTAAACTTGTCGTTTTAAACGACTTTGGTTGACACAGGAAATTCCCTCTTTGATGTTCCAGCAATTATCTTTTCAGCATTTTTCAAATATCGCTTAACAGGCTCGAAAATTTCTTAATGTGCTTTTTCCCTAATCTTGATTTTGTTGCTTTAAACGAATGCTAAGATTTGTTAGCTTGAGAAATTTACTTTCTGAAGTACCTGCTATTTCTGGTGCTATCAAAAGATTTCTTCCAAGTGTAAATCTTGACTGGTCTCAATTTGAATAAACTCAGATTGAAATTACTCATTACTTTGAATGGCTAATGTCTATAACCACCTTGCCTTTATAGTTTTCTATTACTTCAGTATTTTCCAAGTCCAAGGTGAGTTCAGGGAAGTCAGTAGTTAGCCTATGTCCATGCCACAAACAGAATACTTTCTTGGTGGCTTTACCTGACTTAGATACCTTGATATCGCTACCATTCACCACAGCAAATACTCCATCTATTTGCGCATGTCTGTATTTGGCATTTTTCACGCGAATTACCGTTACACCACTAAGTGATTTAAACCCAATTGGTTTAGCAAACGGATCTTTGTCAGGACATTTTTTACTATTCCACTTAGGTGCTGTTAGATAAAAGTCCATTGAGTCCTCGCATCTGAATATTAGGTGCTTCTAGTTTATCAAAATTGTCGTTTTAAACGACCTTGGTTGATAAAGGAAATTTACCTTGTGATGTTCCAGCAATTATCTTTTCGGCATTTTTCAAATAACGCTTGACAGTCGCACCCATCACGTTTCTTCGTAAGAAATTTTCTTCTGGCATATATTTAGATGATGTCATGGCACTTGGAACTAGTCGTAAATTTTCACCTACCTTCCAAAGCGGTACTTTCTTAGCTTCAGCTCTGGTACGAACGTATTCGTCATAGACCTGAAGTGTCTTACGCAAATTTTCAATCGTGTAATTACGCTCAAGCGGATATTGTGAATTACTCATTTCCAATAACTTCTTGGTTCGTCCACGTTTAGCTGTATGTCGTTCTTTAAGTATTCTGGCAAATCTACTTTGTAGATATCGCTTGCTAGACGTTAGGGGTACAGCAATTATGAGAACTTGGTCTTTGGTCCACGACTCATCCCACTGACTTTTGTCCTCCAGCAGCGTCAGCTTCATAGCAGCCGTATTTTCCGCAAACAAGTTACCTCCACGCTGCCCTTCAGTCCACCACCGCTTAAAGTTGTCTTCCCTGACATCACCAAAGTCTTTGTATAGCTTGGCCAGCTTGCCTTTGCCACCGTTCTCACAGCACGCCAGATAGTCGGCATTGCGTCTCAGATAAGCCCACCACCAGTAATAAGGACTCTGCTGTTGATAGGACAAAGAGCGTGGATTGTTCTTGGTGCCAAAGGTGGGGTGCTGGGCAAGGAATCTTCGTAGCATTTATTAACATCCAATTTACATGAATAATTTCGTATACGGATAATTTTACATCGCAGTGGCTTAATACACACATGGCCAAGCAGTTAAATTTCTTAACGAGCAGCCATACTTTTAAACACTTGGAAAGGTAATAAATTATGAACACACTAATGACAGCAGTTGAGACAGTAGAAGAAAGTAATGTCGTTTCAAACGACGCTAACAAAAGCAACTTTAATCCTTCTAATGTACTGGCAAATCTTGAGACAAAACGCATTAATTGGGAGCAAGGTACCTATCGCACTAGTAATCAAGAGCTATACGGCATTCTCTCTTTGTGCTTAGGATTTTGTGGCAGTTTGCCATTTGATCAGCATAAGGAAAGAAATAAAGCATTAGAAAAATTCTTTAAATCTCATGGCTACAAGTACAACGACGAATCTCCATTAGCAACCCGAGTTGTAAAAGCAGTATTCGGAGAAATAGATCGTAGACGTGTAAGTACTTATTCAATCGTACTTCGCCAAGCTATTAAAGAAAATGTTTTAACTTTAGATCTTCCTGCTTGGATTGAAGAAAAGGGAGGCGTTCAAAAAGTTAAGCTAAGTACTAGCAGCTCTTATATAAGTCCAAAGGACAAAGCTAGCATTGGGCAGCAATGTCTAGTTGGGAAAACATCTATTGGAAACGCTAAATCTGATTTGCTGTCGCACATTGCTGATGCTGACCATATGGGAAAAACATGTGTTCTGTTAGCAGAGCAACTGGCTGATGGTAGCTTCGATATTAAAGCAGTCATTAGATCAAAGGGTGTAGTGAATGCCGCATATCTTGCCCTTTACTCTCAGCAAAACAAGATTATTGAAACGGCTAACAAGGAGATAAGGGCAGCTAATGACGCTGATGGCGCAGTGACCAAGGCAGCCTAACTTTAGAAATGAAAGGTGGGGGTTATTAGCACCCCCTTTCAATACAATTTAATTGAAAGGACAAATATGTTAATCAAAAAGGAATTCAAATATGAACCAAAGCAAATCAAAGACATCATCTGGGGCAATGCTGAAAGCCACTTACGAATTGAAGATATTGTCAGTGGTGCCGAAGCATTACCTTACTGCGGCAAATCAGCCATTCTTCTCTACGGTGTATTTGGCACAGGCAAAACGACCTTGGCCAAATTACTGCCCCAAGCAATCGAAATGGGAAGAACAGGTCAAAGTCTAGCTATTGAAGCAGACTTTATTGGTTGTCAGCAGGGCTTTAATGGACCGCAAGTAATGGTGCTGATTGAAAAGATCCTGAGCAAGAATTCGTTCAATGCTAGTGGCCTTCACTACTTCATTTTGGATGAGGTGGACAATCTAACTAAGCTTGCGCAACAAAGCTTAAAGTCGGCACTGAACACAGATAGAGGTATTTTTGTTTTGACCACAAACAATGTTTCTGAGCTTGATAAAGGTCTGAAAGATCGTTGCGTACTGGTTGAGATGAATGCGGCGCCAGTAAGCGAATATCTACCATTAGCTAGAAGTTTGGTAACTGATCTGGGTGTCGCTATCAACGACATGGATCTATTGCCAACCATTTCTGCAGCCAATGGTTCATTTCGAAACTTAATACATAACGTGGAAAGACTTGCTAGACGAAGGGGAGTGCCACCGCCAAATGTAATCTACTAAGATATCATTGACTTGATGTTACTTTGCCCACTAGTGTAGTGGGCTTTTTATTTGTCGTTTAAAACGACATTCTGGATATCACGCCAACTTATCGGCTGCCATTGTTGGAGTAAGTTTGGAATAGTGCTTGTCAATCATGGCGGCACTATTCCCCATTTGTTTAGCTAGCGTATGTATGTCGGTCTGATTCTCTAGCAACTCTAAAGTAGCGTAGGTGTGTCTTAGGGAGTACAAAGTTCGCATCTGACCATCTTGGCTGCGACCCAACCCAGAGTCGCGCATCAATCTTTTGAAGGCGCCATCTATTCGCGCTGGTTGATGGCCGTTGGCAAAAACAAAAATTTTATCGGGTGCGCGAACTTCAAACAACCGCTCAAACGGAATATCACGTACAGCCTTTTGTCTGCTGTGTAGTCGCTCGAGCGCATCAATAGCTTTATGTTTTGCGATTAGCCAGCGGCTGCCTGTTTTTCCATTCACCCAAATACGTAAGTACCGCTTGTCACCTTGTGTGTGCCATTCAATGTTATTCCAACAGATATTCAATGCTTCAGTACCATGGCGCATGCCTGTGTAGAACAATATCTCAACGTAATCTCTTAATAGTGGCCTTGTGAGCCGCTCTATTTCCAGCCTGCCTTGCGCACACCAAGGCTCCATAAATTCCAGTAAGTGATTGATCTCCTCACGACTGAAGGCTGGCCTAGTTTTTCCTTTTAGTCCTTTTGCTGTCAGCTTTGGTATGGCCACTCGTTCACTTATCCAACCTTTGTTAACTGCTGTCTGCTGTATCTTTGACCAAGCACTGGAAAAATTGGCTAGTGTGCTTGCCCTAGGTACCTTGTTCATTTGCCTGTTACGCCATATCTCAAATTCATGAACGTCTGTGTATGTTATTTCTTCCAGTCGTTTGTCTTGAAAGTAAGGTAAGAAATATTTTTCAATACAGGTGATGTAGCTGCCATACACACTTTTACCAATACCCACATCCAATTCTTGACGCATGGAATACAGGGTGGCGTGTGCTATTTCTGTAAACGTTGGCGCTTTTTGCGCAAGCCCCAATCGCTGGCGAAATCTGGCTTCGTCGTAAAGTTCGCAGGCAGTTTGAACAGCTCGTTCAATAGAAGCCTGTTTTGTAGATACACGTTCCCATGAGCCATCTTGTCGTTTAAAACGACATTGCCAGAGGGGACTTGCGGGTCTGCGGAATATGACAACTTCACCATCACGTAAAAATATTGACTGGGGATTGGCGAAACTGAGATTTGATAGGTTGGATTGACTGCGTTCAGGTGGCGAGGGTAGGACTATTAGGTTTGAAATCTTTTTAGCAGAACCTTTAGGCATCTGCTTGCTGTATGAGTTTGGAATTCATACAGCAAGTTTAGTTCCAGTTTCTTTTTCAAGCAACCCGAAAAAATTCCTTCTTTTTTACGTGTGTTAATTTATATTTGATTTAAACCAAAGTTAAAAAGATAAGGTTTTTAGGAAATTGACTACTTGGGTTACCTCTTCAGAGCTCAAATAATTAACTCTGGTAGTGCTATCGCTATATGTAAGTCGCTTTGACAGTTCGAACCTATCGAATTGCTTCATTTTATCGACGGACAGAAGTGACAGCGGATCAAAGTGTGCTATTACTGCTTCTTCCAACGTTCTAACGGACCCAGAGTGTCCATATGGACCTGTCTTTTCTACGTTATATAAAGGCGCTGTCCTGAACTTATATAAGTCTTTTGTGTCAAATGTGGCGTTATATCGGCCATGGTCAACGCCAAATCCATTTCTACCGAAACCTAATTGTGGGAAGGGAACTGTATAAAACTTAAAATCAGAAAAATGAGGCCCAGAGTGGCAGGTAGAGCAGGCGCCTTTGCCGTAAAAAATTCTTGCGCCTTTCAACTCTGCCGGAGTGAACGATTCTTTACCAGCCATTACTCTCTCAAGTTTTGATGGCTTTAACTTAAATTCAGAGCGTATAAATGCAGCTAGGCTTCGTGCATAGTCTATATATTCAAGCTTACTCTCGTCTTTGTCTAATGCTTTTGCTAGCTTCCTACTTGCATCTGGCTCACTATTAATTAAGTTTTGGACAATGGCTTTATAGACTTTTTTTGATTTCTCTACAGATTCGGTTTTATTCTTTTCAATAAACTCATCTTCTTGCAACATTTCGCGTATTTCTACTACTGGTAAATGATCGGCCGTTACTAGCGAATCATTTGACGGGGGAGTTGAACCAAATTGAGTAATTTTTTTCGTACCAGAAAAATCAACCCTACCATCCCAAAAGAACACATCGAACCCTTTTGCTCCACGTCCCCAAAAAGCTAGAGCATTTCTTGGAAGCAGCTTCGCACCACTTAATAGTCTCTTTGGTCCGTCACCTTCTCCGCCAACAGCGGCCGCAATTGGAATCCCATCGGTCGAGCCAAATCTATCTAAATGACATGTTTGACATGAGATATTGCCATTTAAACTCAGTCGCTTGCTTCTAAATATAGTTTTTCCAATATCCGTAAGCTTTTCGTCTGGATTTCTATATAACTCCCCGGACGGCACGAACCCAGCAGACTTAATCTGCTGTTTAATAATTCGCACTTCAGCATTTTCTCCTCCCGTAACATGAGCCGTTACGAGCAACAGGATTATCGCTGTGGCTGCTTTAGTACTTAATTTCATGAGTTTTGACAAAGGTTCTAACATCGCTTGCCTTCTCCTCAATCGCTTCAAGTCCAATTTGAGCAAGGTCATTTTCAGTTAAGCCCCAACTAATTAACTTCTTCCTCATTGCATCATAGTCATTGCAGCTCAACAATCCGATTTCAGCCGCATGTAACTGCTTTACCGATTCTTCTGATTTGTCTACATTAACCTTATTTTTGGCAATAAGATGGTTCTGCATAACGTTATCGCATTGAAAGACTAAAGTCTTATAATCTTCCTTATAGATTTGAGTAGCTATAAATGGGAGAGCAATGAACTTGGTGGCTAAACCAATACATGAGATTGACGCAATTATATTTAAGTAGATAAGTAACTTGTTCATTATCTATCACACCCTAATTTCGCTCTGGTCTCCAAATCCAATTTGCCAGTTTTATTCAATGCCATTTTTGCTTGAAAGCTCAAAATAGCCTCTATTAACTTTGCGTTGAAAGACGAATCAAAATCATCAATAGGGTAACCTAGGTCCCTAAGTTTTGATATGCATTTATTAGCGTAAATGCCTTTTAATATTTCAGCTTTTTTGCGTTCTTGTTCCTCTGCTACTGCAGGCGTAGCCGGTAATATAAATGATCTAGGTGTGCTGTTTTCATTTCTATCGGAATCGTCTTCATCCATAGTCAAATGGCTTCTGGTTTCTGTGAAGTATCCTTTCTGAATTGATGCGCCAGAAACTACGATAAATATTATCGTCAGTGCTATCAGTTTAAAATTTGAATTGTTCCCATTTGACATATCAAATTATCGCTTTTATGTGATCGCTATATCTGTGTAATTTAGAAGATGAAAAAAATCCTCCACATTCTGACTTCTTTGAACAGAGATTACATTCGTCAACGTATTCATTTTTCCAATCGCTAATTGATTTTTTGTAATTTGGTAAGACATCATGATTAATAACGCATAGTTGGTGGTTATATACAGAAGTATTAATTCCATAAGTATTCAACACAGCTACAGCTTCGCTGAGAATATTTTTATATTCGAAGGGGTCGATCCATAATTGATTCAAATTCGACTTTGTAAAACCCATCATTTCAAGACCCATGAGAGCTACGTGGTCTACAAATAACAAGTTCCGAACAATAAACTCGCAAGTCTGCACAAGTCGCTCAATTGTTTGTTTGTGTAAAACAATACGTATCTCAACCTTTTGTCGATATGTCTTAAGATTAATAATTCCTCGTATCGTTTCGTCAAATGCCCCCTCTGCTTGAACAACGAAATCGTGCCTGACTGGGTCATCAGAATAGATGGGAATACCAATAACGCAATTCGGATGATTTATCGCACTATACTTCGCGGTAAAAACTTGGTCACTGAAGGCGCGACCATTGGATAGCACATCAACGGATGTATTTGGCAGTACCCGCTTAGCCTTATTAATTAACTCAACGAAGCGATCTCCGTATAGAGTTGGCTCTCCTCCCGAAAATCCAATGTTCACAGTTTCACTTGGGATTAACTCTAGCAATACCATCGCGTCATCCATCAGCCATGAATCGTCGTGTTTTTTGGGTGGCTGAGAGCACATTAAACAATAGTGGTTACATTGCTCGGTCAATAGAATCGTATTATGTAGCGAGTTTTTCCGAAATAATGAATTGATCCATCCGCTTGGATCAATTCTGATGACATCTCCCTCTGTTAAATAATTCATTTCCAATGGCAAATGAAAGTGATTTGGGATTCGTGAGCTTTTCAGGTCATTAAAGCTAATGTAAGCCCCGTAACCGTCTTCATAATTTGAAGAGTTATCTATCAAGAGGGCATATTTTTCTTTAATTATTGAGGGCAGCCCGGCTCTCTTGGTGACAATAAACAAGCTTCGTTTGTTTATAATCGCGCTATGAGAAACGGCCTTTCCATCGAGCCTAAGCATTTGGTTGCGCCCAACTCATAAATAGCTTTTTCACGTAGGAATCAGCTTCCATTCGCTCGATAAGATATTTGAAAATTTTCATGTTCCTCGTACAGAAGTCGGAATCTGGTTTTCTACCTATAAAGTCTTT
>JACCEC010342881.1_pt1 | contig 12186 bp, 7 predicted proteins | sample 7450121 | NCBI WGS metagenome assembly JACCEC01 (sample SAMN15323455, study PRJNA562643) | freshwater metagenome | isolation source: river surface water | place: USA:Blue River Watershed | collected 2017-08-18 | reverse complement strand
TTGCTGTCTCCTCCACCGATGTTGGAATAGATCCAACAACATTCAAAGTAAATCCAGTTTGCTGCGTTCCACCTGGGAAAACAGATCCATCACTCTCTACAGAGAAAATGACACATGAAGTATCTACGGTTCCATCTGCACAATAAGTAAACAAACACAATTCATAAGTGCCTGTTTCAGAATACTGCCATGTAGGGAAAGCACCCGTCATGGTTCCACCATCTCCCGTAGACCACATGTATTGTGCATTGGCGGATGGATCCGTAACATTTACCACCCAAACAACAAAAGGAGTATTGGCGCCATTCATCATAGAATCTGTCACCAAAAAGATATTGGCCTCACAACCTGTTGAACCGCCGCAATCCTCATCAATCAGACCATCACAATCATTGTCAATACCATTGTTGCACTCCTCAAAGGCACCAGGAAAAGCCCAAGCATTGGCATCATTACAATCTACATCGCTGGTGTATCCATCATTGTCATTGTCTACAAAAGTGGAGTCCCCGTTGCAGCCCTCATCGATTGAACCATCACAATCATTGTCTACTCCATTGTTACACTCTTCATATGCTCCTGGATAAACCCATTGGTTGTTATCGTTGCAATCTGAAAACTCATCCCAACCGTCACCATCATTGTCCGTGTTAGGGTTACCAAAGCAATACTCTAATTCAAAGGTCATGATGGTCCCTGGGATCCAAACAGTATTGTCACATACCTGTAACCCTTGACAGTTGGAGATACAAGCCCAAACCGTCAATTGCCCCATAACGTTTCCTGATACTGGGATAGCTCCGTCAAAACCTCCATTGGGACCTGAGGCAACAACCATATTACCTGAAATACCAGAAATGGAGTCAACATAAAATATACTGACTTCAACCATTCCGTTGCTTCCATTGATTGTTCCAGTGAAAGGAAGCCCTTGTGACCAAGATTGCACAGTGGCAACCAATGCCAAACATAAAAGTGTAAATTTCAATTTCATTGATTAATAATTATTTATATGGATAAAGACCAAATTTAATCTTTAAGGTTGTTTCTGGTTACCTTTTTAACACAATTGCTCAGTTAAAATCTCCCACTCTTTATAAACTTCAGCCAAATCATCCTTCTTTTTTTGATGCGCATCAGTCACCTCCTTCACCTTGTCTAGGTCTGAATAATCCATTTCTGCCATCTTTGCCTCTAAAGCAGAAATCTCACTTTCAACCTCCTCAATTTTGCGTTCCAATTTCGACAGTTGCTGTTCCATTTTTTTTCTATCCTTCACCTCCTCCTTAGTGGCCAATGGCTGAGCGATATTGGAAGGTTGAACTTCCATTTTTTTCTTTGCCTCCTTCTGTTGCTGCTCATAAACGGCAATGTTCTCCGCTTTCTTCTCCTTTAAGAAATCCAAAACGTCACCCGTCCATACTTTCAATCGATTGGGTAGGATTTCATATACAGTATCTGTCAGTCCATTCAAAAAATCACGGTCATGGGATACAACCAGTAACGTCCCATCATATTGACTCAAGGCTTGCTTCAACACTTCTTTGGAAACCAAATCCAAGTGATTGGTAGGTTCGTCCATAATTAAAAAGTTCGTTGGCTTTAACAACAACTTACACAATGCTAACCTTGCTTTTTCACCTCCACTCAGCACCTTTACTTTTTTATCTATCTCATCTTTACCAAATAAAAATGAACCCAATAAACCACGAATTTGGGTTCTTATCTCTCCGACAGCCTCATCGTCAATGGTCTGAAAAATGGTCTTTTCCCCATCCAATTCCTCAGATTGATTTTGGGCGTAATAACCCATCTGAATAGCATGTCCCCACTCAATCTCTCCCTCATGCTGCAACTGGCCCAATATTATTTTGAGCAACGTTGTCTTTCCAACACCATTTTTTCCAATCAAGGCAATTTTCTCACCCCGATTAATCATAAAATCCACAGTGGAAAACAATCTCTTTTCAGCAAATGCCTTTCCTAAAGAATGTCCTTTTAACGTCACCTTTCCCGCATGCGGGGCAGGTGGAAAGCGCATGTGCAATGAAGTAGAATCAATATCATCCACCTCCACCTTCTCTAGTTTATCCAATTTCCTAATTAAAGTCTGCGCAAAAGCCGCCTTGTCTTTTTTAGCCCTAAACTTGTTAATCAGAACTTGGGTTTTCTCAATGTATTTCTGTTGATTGGCTGCTGCACTCTCCGCTCGCTCTATCTCCTCCAATCGCTGCTCTATGTACTTTGAATAAGAAAATTTATAATCATACAACTTTCCCTTTGAAATTTCCACAGTACGCTTGGTTACTGCATCCAAAAAAGTTCTATCATGCGAGATAAGAACGATAGCCCCCTCGTAATCCACCAAAAATTCTTCTAACCATTGTATACTTTCAATATCCAGGTGATTGGTGGGCTCATCCAGCAAAAGCAAATCGGGGTTCCTGAGCAAAAGCTTTCCCAACTGAACCCTCATTTTCCAGCCTCCACTGAACTCTGACAATTGACGATCGAAATCACTAGGTCCAAATCCCAAACCACGCAATACCCTTTCTATCTTTTCATCCATCTTGGTAGCATCCACCAATGAAAGCCGGTGACTAATGGTTTCAATCTCTTCGATTTTATCAGCATAATCGTCACTGGTGTAATCGTGATGGTTAGCTATGGCGTCCATCAACTCATCCATTCTTTTTTGAAGTGTCAATGTCTCAGAAAACGCTGCTGCGGCCTCTTCTCTGACCGTAACGCCATGGGTGTGCTCCATTTCTTGGGCCAAATACCCGACTGTTGTTCCTCTGGTAAATGCAACGGATCCCGACGTGGGATTTTGTAATCCAGCTAGGATTTTAAGCATGGTTGATTTCCCTGCCCCATTCTTACCCACCAAACCCATTCTTTCCCGAGGGCCGATAAATAAAGTAATATTTGAAAATAGATCACGAGATCCAAAACTAACTGTAAGATTTCCTATTGTTACCATGCGGGTGCAAAAGTAATCCCTAGAAAAAGAAAAAGCCACCTTGCGGTGGCTTTTCATCAATATTTCTCAATAATGCCAAAGGTCATGCTCGAAAATAAACAAATCTTCTTTTATTCTCTCACTCTCCAAGATGGCTTTCATGGGATCTCTGTAATAATCCTCGATTCTACGATCGTAAACATTCTCTTCTTTTACCACATAAGATGAAAACATTCTCTTTTGAAAAAGGTCATCAAACGTAATGGGCTGCGAAGTGTTGTGCAAATTAAAGACATCAGCATTTGCAAACAAATAACGACATTCTGGGAAGTACAACCAAAAGACAGGGTCGTTTCTAATAATCGATCCACCACCATATTTCTTTTCAACCACAGGGGCAATTCCTATGATGCGCACATAACGCTCAGAACGTTGCTTGTCAAAAATCCAATCTTCTTTAATCTCATAATATTTCACCTTATCCGCCAAGATGGGAATAATGGTATCTCTTGTACCAACCTGCTCCCCGTTCTCGTCAAACTCAGGTATGATGTCGGCATTGGCCGCTTCCTTTATTGCATCCTCTGGTGATAGTGGAGTACTGAACTCATCATCTGGCAAGGTAGGATTGAAAGGATTTTTAGTACTATAGGCTGTTATTTGACCATCCTTAATACCTTTCAAAATGACATCATATAAGCACATCCGATTTTTAATCGGCGTTGTAGGATAATACAATGAATAGTTCATTTTTTGTTTCAAATCGACACGCTGCCAAATACGCTTTTTCCACATCACATCTGCTTGACGCAAATAAGGATAAGGAACCACGCGACGGGTTGGGTTATGTTCGGGAACATAAGCTCCATCCAACGCTGTTTGCGCTGTGGTTGTCAAGAACAACCCACAACATGCGACCAACAAAGCAATTAACTTCTTCATTTGTATTCTTTTTTTATTCAACTTTCAAAGCGATATTTCCCAATATACGCTCTCCTCCATCAGGACCTACAGCAACAATATTGGACATAATCACCGTGCTTCCTGCTTTACATCCAGATAAAGCTGCTTTCATACTTGCATTCAATCGGTCACCTGTGCCATTTTCTTCGAAAGGCTTACCACCTGAAGCAATTGTAAGCGTGAACTTCTTCACCTGATAAGTGATACCATCAAAGATGAAATCAGGATCCATTTGTGCAAATACTTTATCTCCACCTGCCAAAGCTCCTTTGGTAATTTTTGAATCACTGGCCTTTTTACCCGCGAACATTGCAAAAGGATCTGGTACTCGCTTGATTCGGAAAACTTTTGAACCCATGGATTTTTGCTCTCCATTGATCTGAGCGGAAACACTGATCGTCGCCTCCTTTTGGTTCTTGTCAGGCTTAATCAAATAAGAACCACCCTTCACCTTGTTCATTTGCTCACAACCTTGACAAGTTGCAGAAATATCACCGTTGGCGCCGGGTACTGATATTTCTACTGGATTCTCCAAACCTTTGTACAATACATTACATTTCACTGCATTGACAACAGCCACTGGCTCTCCAACAAAAAATGCAGGAACAATAAAAGGAACATACTCAGGCTTACCGTTCTTCATGTACTCAATTTGCCCTTTGTACGCATGAGGCCCAACAGACAAACCGCCAGTACTCACTTTGAAATGACACTTCCCTTCATTATCCGACTCACCCTCTGGAGCACGTCCACCCACAGGAAATACAGTTGGCGTTGCTTCAGGATCTGTCTCACCCGCCATGTAAATTTTATTTTTGCTTGATTTATTATAAGCTGCCAAATAAATTTCAGCTTCAAATTCACCACCGCGAATGATATAACTCTGCTTGTTGACCACAGCCACAGTAATATCATTAAACTTCATATCTGTTGCGTTGATACCTGCTGCTAGAGACATACAGACGTTATTCTTAACGTTCATTACATCCGTCTCATATTTGGTAAGATTCGCTAGCACGGCAACCAAGGGCATATGAAAGAAGTTATTCACCTCCCAAGATTCCTCTTTACCATCAGAAGCCAAATAGGGTCCATCAAAGTTGAATGTATTTTTTATCGCATCCTGAAGATCCTGTGGCAGAGTGAAAGCTTCTGCTCCACTGTCAGCACGCTCAACACGTATAGCCAATAATTGATCTTTGAATTTTAATAATTTCGACTTCAAATCAGAGGCAGAGAAAGGATCTGTGCGGGGTGAAGCCGGCTCATGTCCAATCAATAGTGACGTATTGTTTTGGTTCTCATCAGGTTTGGAGATGATTAACTTACCATCTGCATTCTTTTCGTCTGCAGGTATGGCAACTCGTCTACCACCTTCATCCTTCATGAACTCTTCCCAACCTTCTCCAGTCTCATTGGCCTTTGAAGAAGAGGCCATAACGTGCGCCTTCATCTCTTCAATGTAGTTGATTAACTCGTCGGAAATTTTATCTACTTCAGCCACCGCTTTTTGGAAAGGGACAGCTTTTGCTCCTTCTGTTGACGCGTTGATTCCTTCAATTGTGCGTTGTGATTTCTCCTCCAAGATAGAGTTGGTTTTACCCAAACCTTTTTGAATTTGAATAAACGCTTGAAGCACGTCCTTTGAAATATTCATCGCCAGCAAGGCAGTCAAGACCAGGTACATCATCCCGATCATCTTCTGCCGTGGGGTTTCTTTACCGCCTGCCATCTATTTAAACTTTAAGTTTGTTAATGTTTCTTTTCCTTTTCAGTTCAAATGATTACTGACGTGCAGTACCCATTGCGTTCAACATGTTGGCATAAACCGTGTTCAAAGACTTTAAGTTATTGGCCAATTCAGAGATATTCTCTTTGTAACGCTTGGTATCGTCAACTGACTCAGAAAGGTTTTGAACCAAGTTGTGCATATCAGCATACAACTCACGGGTTTGAGACATTTCCTTCAATTGCAATTCATACATGTTGTTCAAAGCAGCCAAATTCTCTGACATCTTTTGTAGATGCGCACCAGTAGTTTCTCCACTCTTAGCTTGTTCGGCCATACCGGTCAAACTTTCAGAAACCTGAGCATAGGTATCGGCCAAATTGGATACTTTACCAGAAGCTGAACGCAATGATGTAGCATACTCAGATGCTGCTGCCGCGGCATCAGTAGTTTCTCCGAGATGTTTGGCGTTTTGGCTAAACGTTTTCATTCCCTCGCCAAGGCTAGCAATCAATTCAGGATCTACTTTGGCCTCTTCCAACATTTTATCCAATTGTTGAGAAACACTTCCACCTGAAGCTCCGCCTGAACCTGATCCACCACCAGCAACTTTACCCTTATTGGATTCTTTCAAACTCTTTTTACCTTCTTCAGGCAAGGACAATTCAGGATAAACCAATGACCAATCTGGGTCTTCATGAAGTGGTTCAAAAGCCGAAAAGATAAAGATCAAGGCTTCGGTGGAAAGACCCACAATCAACAACAATGAAGCTCCTGGCCAGTGCTCAATTTTGAACATCGCACCAAAAATTACCACCGCTGCTCCAATACCATACAACTTCGACATAAAATTTTTCCACGCCTTACTTCCTGGTTTCATACTTTTCTCTTTTAAAGGTTTTTATTATTGTTGTTTTTTTTTATTCCATTTCCATTGGAGCATTGAATTCTCCATCTGCTGCAGATTTTCCGCGTCCCAAATAACTCATAACGCATCGGAATCCTATGTACGATTTCGCTGTATCTTGGTACTCATAAGAACGCGTACCTGTTTGCACAAAATATCCGATATCCTTCCAACTACCTCCACGAATAACTTTACGCTTCAAAGAGGGGGGATCATGTGTTGTTGAACGGTATTGATATTCAGGTGACAAATCATGACTAAATTCGTAAACACTCTCATCATAGGCCGTATTGGTCCATTCAGCGACATTACCTGCCATGTTGTACAAACCATAATCGTTTGGAGAGTATGAGTAGATGGGCACGGTGTGACAACCATTGTCCTCTACATAGTCACCGCGCATGGGCTTAAAGTTGGCCAAAGGACATCCCAAATAATTCCTAGTGTAAGGACCTCCCCAAGGATAAGGAGATAATTCCAAACCGCCTCTTGAAGCAAACTCCCACTCTGCTTCTGAAGGAAGACGGAAACGTTGGATGTACGACATTCCGTTCTTATGTCTAAAATCATTCATAATTTGACTTCTCCAAGCACAGAAGGCCTGACATTGACCCCAAGACACACCAACTGTAGGATAGTCATCATAAGCGGGGTGCCAGAAATAGTTCTCAGTAAGTGGTTCGTTGAAGCCATAGGTAAAGTCATGTATCCAAACCAAAGTATCTGGATAAACATTGATTTCTTCCTCTATTATAAATTTAGAACGATCATTATGCCCCTTGTAGGAGTGTAATTGATCCAATTGGTTGGGGTTGCTGAATTCATCCTTACTAACTTTACGAGTAGCGGCCTGAAGATCTATCCACCAGTAACGGTACTTCAATTTACGTGTATCAATCTCCCAACGGTCATAAAACTTCTCTTGACCTTGAAGATAAAAATTGTCATATATCAAATCAAAAATCTCATCTGTGGAATAGTCGATGGGCTCTTCCCAGTTTAACACATAGCCTTTATTGACGAAACGTTCAAATTCCCTTCCATCCTCACGCTCTTTCATCGAATAACCTTCGATGTCGTTTTGTGCCAAAATATCCAACATCAATGAATCCTTCACCCAGTAAACGAACTGGCGGTATTCATTGTTTGAAATTTCGGTTTGATCAATATAAAACGCAGGAATGGTTACCGTTCTATGACGGCTATTTAGTGCATAAGGCACATCCTGATCACTGGGACCCATGGTGTAAGAACCAAAATGGATGTAGTTCATGCCATAAGGATTGGCTTGAATCCATTCATCACGGGGATAAACTCCCACCAATTCGCCGCCGCCTGGTGCATAGCATCCAAAGAGTACAACGGCCATTAAGAAATACAAAAACGACTTTTTCATGATTTCCTATTTTAAATTATCTCCCACACTATCCAACTTGAGCAAAAATATCCAACGCAATAATAAAACAATTTGTTTCAATTTCAATATTTTTTTTAATACAAGAAACGGGGGTTAACGTGATACGTCTTGATAGGTTCTTGTGAAATATTGAAACAATACGATAAAAACACCTCATGTGAACCCGTGCTGTAATTACGAATCTCTGAGGTGGTCAAATCGTAACTGTATCCTATACGAAACAATTGATCGAATGTTGTTCGACCAGAAACTTTTTGAGGAAAAGTCTTTTGGAATCCGAACATGGGAGAGATCGCATCAGTCATACGGTAGGAAACCCCGCCCCAAAGCATATTTTTCCACAAAACATTGGCATTGACATCAATCGCTGGACTTGCTTTCAAGTCAGTTTTCATCAGCAAATTACTTCTCAGGACCAAATCAGCATTGATGGGATAATTATAACCTCCGCAAACATACATGTGGCGTGCCATCTCGTAATTCAAATCTTCCAAAGCCGCTGCATTCAAATGCGTTAGTGAAACTCCGGCGTAGTAGCTATCTGGCTTGTAAAAACTCAAACCAAGAGCAGCATCAAAAACTGTAGAGCTTTGTTGTTTTTGCAAATCAGTGATCAATGGGTCATTGGCATCTATGTATTTCCAATCGGTTCCTAATACTTTATTTAACATTCCCAATTGAATACCCCCTGCAATCTTATTTGCCCCAATTGAATGGTGGTAGGCAAAACTACCTCTCATGATGGTATTTGACTCCAAACCAAGCGTTTCACTGAAGGCACTCAGACCAAAACCTAAAGTTTGATCGGCCAAAGGTGCATGTCCGTTGTAGTTGAACAATGTGGTTTGAGGACTATTCTCAAAACCTGTCCATTGCGTGCGATAAAACAATTGCAAACAATGCATCTTGTCCACTCCTGCAAAGGCTGGATTAAAAGACATTCTATCAAACATCCACTGAGTTAGCTGTGGATCCTGCTGCGCTTTACCAATTGTCACAAAAGACAAAATAGAAAAAAGCGAAATGAATATTTTTTTCTTCATATTTACCAAAATAGCCTCCTACCCTTTTATAGTAGAAATGCTAAAATAGTGGTTTTTTTCAACAATACAAAAAAAATCAAAAATTAACTGTTCAAAACATTTCACTTTGGTCCCCTCAGACCAATTTTTGAAATGTCTTCCACCAACGATTGGGCACCTCTTGATTCAACGCTGTTTCATAATCCTCATAAGAGCACGGAACCAAATGGTGACGCTCGTAACGCTCAGCAGTTCCTGCAGGATAGGGAACGTCCATCCACCATCGATCTGTCAATGTGCTCTTATAAAAAACAAGCTCCTCCCCCGTTTCATCCATCAAAACAGAATATCGTGTATAGCGCTCATAGTCCCCTTTGGGGAAATCACCCTTTCTGTGCAGAAACCCTTCCACAAAACACCATACACACTGAGCCAATAATCCAGCTGAAAGACCACGACTATCTAACCCCGGATTGAACTCATAAAATCCAATGGATGTTAGTTTATCACTCATCCCAGCATATCGCGCTATCTGAGCCATTTCATTCCCAAACAATCCATTGGCCGATGGTTGACCAAAACCAGGATTCTCTGATTGTCGAACACTACTCATATCAATAGAGACAATATCCGCATTTCGAATGACCGGCTCAACATTCTTAATATCCGTTTGTATTTCACCTAACCTTGTTGCCTCAAAGTACATTTTCTCCATCAATACCGTGAGGTCTTTGTCTGTCAAGTATCGTTGATGACCCAAATTACTGTAGTTAAAAAGATAGTTGGGTTTGTGCAATACTATTTTATTCAAATATCCCTCTGAGGATTGATCGTTATGGCTGGTAGCAAAATCCAGTCTTCTGTCCACCGAAACAAGATTCACCGTTTGCTCCAGGTTTTCATAAGCCAAATAATTTCCATAAGTGATATCCTGCGATCCCCCAATAATGAGCGGGATAATGTCCGACTTAATCAAAGCCTCACAAATACTTCTAACCGCAAAGAGTGTATCCTCGACTGATGCGCCTGCTTTGATATTTCCTAAATCAACCATTTGGGGATCTTCATCCCATTTTGTCAATGAATAAAAATAATCCCTAAATGCATGACTACCTTGAGCGCAACCTTTATTCCCTTCAGCATTCCGATCCTCTTCAACCCCAAAAATGGCGAGTTTAAAACCTTTACCCTTCCAGTCCTCATCACCTTGATAAAACGTAATGTCATGCACTAAAGATGATGCGGGTTCTAATTCAATTGACCGATGATGCCATTGACTTGGAGTGAGAAAAACAGAAAAATCCATTGGTCGAAATTAATCTTCACAATGGATTTTAATGGGTTGAGACCAACGGATTATCAACACAGAGTGGTGCAATCCACATTGATGCAATGCGCTATTTCTTTTTGGATGCCGCTTTTTTAGGAGCAGCCTTTTTAGGAGCAGCCTTTTTCGCAGGCGCTTTCTTTCCCTTAGATTTTCCCGAGGGTTTGCTGTTGGCCATGATTTCAATAATTTCAGCCAAGGTCAAACTCTCCGCAGCAACGCCTTTGGGGATTTTATAGTTATCACTATCCGCTTTGATGTATGGTCCAAATCTTCCTTTAATAACTTGAATTTCTGGTCGCTCTTCAAAGCTCTTGATCAAATTGGCATTCACTCCATTGATTTTATCTTCAACCAACTGAATGGCCCGTTCCAATTGCACTGTATGAGGGTCATCACCTTCTTTTACACGCAGTGAAGCAAAAGTTTTATCCCATTTGATGTAGGGTCCAAATCGACCTAACCCAACAGCAATGGTCTTTCCGTTCCATTCCCCAAGCACCTTTGGAAATGAGAATAATTTAAGACCCTCTTCTAGCGAAATACTGCTGATGCTCTGATCCGGACGCAAAGAGGCAAACTTTTTCTCTTCGTCATCTGAAGCTCCAATTTGAATGATGGGGCCAAACCTTCCGATTCGCGCAATAACCGGCTTACCGGTGGCTGGATCTACTCCCAATTCTCGTTCACCAGATGCACGAGAAGCGGATTCAATGGTGGTTTCAACTGATTTATGAAAAGGTTGATAGAACTTTCTCAACATTTCTCGCCAGTCCATCTTTCCCTCTGCGATAATATCAAACTCCTCCTCAACATTGGCCGTGAAACTGTAATCCAAGATGGTTGGGAAATAATTCACCAAAAAGTCGTTCACCACGACCCCGATATCGGTTGGAAACAATTTTCCTTTATCGGCACCTGTTCTTTCTGATTTGACTTCTGATACAATATCACTCCCCTTCAACGTAATCACCTCAAAACTTCTCAGTTGACCATCCAACTCCTTTTTCTCAACATATCCTCTTTGCTGAATGGTACTGATGGTGGGCGCATAAGTAGAAGGGCGACCAATTCCCAACTCTTCCAATTTTTTCACCAAGCTGGCTTCTGAGTATCGACTTGGTTTTTGGGTGTATCGTTGCGTCGCGATGATCTCCTTGCGCAACAAGGTCTGACCAACCTTCATAGGAGGCAACATGGCTGAATCGCCATCTTCATTTTCCTCTTCTGTACTTTCAATGTACAATTTCAAAAAACCATCAAACTTGATCACTTGTCCCTTGGCTACCAATTGCTCAGGAGTCGTAGAAATGGCAATGGTGGCCGTTGTATTTTCCAATTCAGCATCCGCCATTTGAGAGGCCATGGTACGCTTCCAAATCAAATCATACAATTTCCGCTCGCGATCATCATTTCCTGCTTCGCGAACACTCATTTCCGTTGGTCGTATGGCTTCGTGAGCTTCCTGTGCACCTTTCGATTTTGACTGGAACTGACGTGTTTTTGAATATTGTCCACCAAATGTTTTTACAATTTCATCCTTTGCGGCTCCTAATGCAAACTCGGACAAGTTCACACTGTCTGTACGCATATAGGTGATTTTTCCAGCCTCGTACAACTTCTGAGCGAGGCTCATGGTGGCGCTTACACTAAATCCCAATTTTCTGGACGCGTCTTGTTGCAAGGTGGATGTCGTAAAAGGAGCGGCCGGAGTGCGCTTGGATGTCTTTGTCTCCAAAGTGGCCACTGTAAAATTTGCATTCTTGCACAACTCTATGAAAGCCATCGCATCAGAGCTTTGGTTCAATTTCCTCACCAAATCCGCCTTCACCGTTGCACCATCTGCATCAAAAATTCCC
>JACCEC011676659.1_pt1 | contig 12187 bp, 8 predicted proteins | sample 7450121 | NCBI WGS metagenome assembly JACCEC01 (sample SAMN15323455, study PRJNA562643) | freshwater metagenome | isolation source: river surface water | place: USA:Blue River Watershed | collected 2017-08-18 | reverse complement strand
GTGACGGGCGGTGTAGCCCACGTTTTCCAAGTCGTTGTGTTTGCCACCGGCGCGCAAGCAGGCTTGCACCGAAGCAGCGCGCACGTAGGAGCGCTTGTCAGACCCCAAAAACACGTCTTTGAACTGGACCATGCCCGAGTTGGTAAACATCAAAGTCGGGTCATTGCCCGGCACCAAGGGGCTCGAGGCCACCACGGTGTGGCCTTTGGACTCAAAGAAGTCCAGAAAAGTTTTGCGAATATCAGCGACGGTGAATTTGGGTGTAGTCATCCTCAAATTATAGGTTTGGGTGTCACCCCAGAGTCATTGCGAGACCTGCGCGGGCGGTATGCTTGATGGATTGAATTTGGAGACCCCCATGGACATGAAGACCGCCCCCCTCTCTTTGCTGAATGACCCCACTTTGCTGAAAACCGATGCGTTGATCAACGGCCATTGGCTCAAGGGCGCGAGCCGCTTTGATGTGCATGACCCAGCCACTGGTAATAAATTAACCGATGTGGCCAACCTCGGCCCCCAAGAGGCGGAGGCGGCTATTGCCGCAGCGAATGCCGCTTGGCCCGCATGGCGCAACAAAACCGGCAAAGAGCGCAGCATCATTTTGCGCAAGTGGTTTGACTTGCTCATGGCCAACCAAGAAGATCTCGGCCGCATCATGACCGCCGAGCAAGGCAAACCCTTTGCCGAAGCCAAAGGCGAAGTGGCTTACGGCGCAAGTTTTGTGGAGTGGTATGCCGAAGAAGCCAAGCGCGTGAACGGCGAAACCCTGCCCCAGTTTGACAACAACCGCCGCTTGATGGTGTTGAAGCAACCCATTGGCGTGTGCGCCGCCATCACGCCTTGGAACTTCCCACTCGCCATGATCACCCGCAAGGTGGCCCCCGCATTGGCCGCTGGCTGCCCCGTGGTCATCAAACCCGCTGAACTGACCCCTCTCACAGCCTTGGCCGCTGCCGAGTTGGCCATTCGCGCGGGCATTCCTGCCGGCGTGTTGAACATTCTCAGCGCTGACAGCGACAACAGCATTGCGATTGGCAAGGTGTTTTGCAGCAGCGACATCGTGCGCCACATCAGCTTTACCGGCTCCACCGAAGTGGGGCGCATTTTGATGGCGCAGTCAGCGCCCAGCATCAAAAAATTAGCCCTTGAGCTCGGTGGCAACGCTCCCTTCATCGTGTTTGACGATGCCGACATCGACAGCGCTGTTGAAGGCGCCATGGCGAGCAAATACCGCAACGCCGGCCAAACCTGCGTGTGCGCCAACCGTATTTACGTGCAAGACGCTGTGTACGACGAGTTTGTGCAAAAGTTCACGGCCAAGGTTAAAACTCTTAAGGTCGGCAACGGCTTTGACGAAGGCGTGGTGCAAGGCCCGTTGATTGAAGACGCTGCCGTACAAAAAGTCGAGCGCCATGTGCAAGACGCCATACAAAAAGGCGGCAAAGTCATGGTGGGCGGCCACAAAATTGACGGTCAATTTTTTGAACCCACCGTCATTGCCAACGCCAGCGCCGACATGCTGTGCGCCCGCGAAGAAACCTTTGGCCCCTTCGCCCCCGTCTTCCGTTTTCATCAAGACCAAGAGGCCATTGATGCCGCTAATAACACCGAGTTTGGCTTGGCCAGTTACTTTTACAGCCGCGACATTGGCCGCATCTACCGCGTAAGCGAGGCCTTGGAGTACGGCATGGTGGGCATCAACGTGGGCATCATCGCCACTGAACACGTGCCTTTTGGTGGCGTCAAGCAGTCGGGCCTTGGTCGAGAAGGCTCGCAACATGGCATGGATGAGTATTTAGAAATGAAATACCTCTGCTTAGGCGATATCTTGAAATGAAGACAAGGTCATGAAAAACATAGGTTTGCGCACCATCTAGAGCTTTAGTTTCATGGGATTTGTATACAATGGATTCATTGCCAAACAAACCTCGTGGATTGGTCGAATGAACTCCAAACAAATTTACCTGCGCTTCCTCAATCTCATCCATGCCTTGGATGGGCAAAACACAGCCAGCGCTATGGATTTGGACGCCAAAAAACTTCTAGAAGTGATTGCAGTTCACCACGCCCAAGAAAAACCACTCACGGTGACAGATGCCATGGCACTGAAAACGATTGCCTCGCCGGCCACCATTCACCGCAAACTCGACCAATTGCGCGAGTTGGGCATGGTTGACATGGTGTTCGAAGGCAAAAATCGGCGCACGAAGTTCTTAGTTCCCACCCAGGCCGCACACGACTACTTCGAAAAAGTAGGTCAAGCCATGGCAAAAGCTGTCGCTCAATCGTAAACATTGACCCCAGCCAACCCCCAAACAGCATCCCAAGTGGATGCTGTTTTGCATTCTTAACGAATGCTGTTTTCACATCTCTTCTTGATTTTTTCTGTGGTGATGCGCCGGCAGTACTTGATGTCGTTTTCAAGCTTGCCCATGCATAAATTAAGCGTGTCACTCGCACCAATTTTTTGACAAAACGATTTGTCATTGGTGGTTGTCGCACGGCAATAGTTGGCTTTGTCTTTGTCCTTGATGTCGTCACAACTTTGAGCTTGCACACACAAGGGCATCAACAACACTCCTAAGATCAAGGCTTTTAGCGCGTCCATGGCGTCTCCCCTTTTCGCTTGTTGATAGGCACATTCCATCTACTCCCGTACACACGACAATTCAAGCATGCATATCCAACTTACCCCGCGCCGCGAACTTTTACTACTGATCTCGTTAGCGGGTGTTCAGTTCACGCACATTGTTGACTTCATGATCATGATGCCCCTCGGGCCTCAACTCACGGATCTATTTGGCATCAGCTTGGCCGAGTTTGGTTTACTGGTTTCTGCCTATACCGTTGCCGCCGGGATGTCTGGCTTGTTTGCCACGACATTTGTCGATCGTTTTGATCGCCGTCGCCTGCTGCTTTGGCTCTATGTGATGTTCACATTGACCACCGTGGCCTGCGGATTGGCGCCCACTTACACCTGGCTCATGGTTGCGCGTATCGCCTCGGGATTTTTTGGTGGCGTTTTGACCACGATGAGTCAAACCATCATCGGGGACGTGATTCCATTTGCCAGACGAGGTCGCGCCACCGGCATTGTCATGACGTCCTTCTCCGTGGCGACCGTGGCTGGTGTGCCTGCGGGGCTTTTGTTTGCTAACTTGTGGGGTTGGCACTTTGCATTTTTTGGCATCGGTCTGCTCTGTCTCGTGGTAGGCGCGTTGGCTTATTACAGCGTTCCCAAGCTGGACGCACACGTTGCGCACGCCAAAGACAAACACATCTTCCATGCCATGGGGCAAGTGCTGCGTGAACCTAACCACCGCATGGCACTGTTCCTGTCAGGTGCCATGATGTTTGCGGCATTCACCATCATTCCGTACATCACCCTGTATTTGCAAACCAATCACGTGATGTCCCCTCACGAGATTCCTTGGCTTTATTTTTGCGGCGGTGTGGTGACGCTTTTCAGCGGGCGTTGGGTCGGCGGGCTGACCGACCGCATTGGCAAGCGACAAACCTTTCAGCGCGCCGTGCTGTTTTCGATCATTCCCATGTTTGCTGTGACCTTGCTTGAGCCTGTACCACTGCCGTATGTGTTGCTGGTCACCACCACGCTCTTTTTTGCCATGAATGCCCGCATGATTCCAGGCATGGCCCTTCTCACCTCGGCCGCCAACCCCAAATACCGTGGCACATTTTTGTCGCTCAACGGTGCTGTGCAATCCTTCTCCATGGGCGTGGCGGCATGGATTGGCGGACTGCTGCTACAACGCGAAGCCACGGGTCATGTGACCTACTACTGGCTGTGCGCCGTGGTAGCAGCTGCAGCCTCTTTGCTGGCGTTTCATCTGGCTAAGAAAATAGAGATGCATCAATGATGTGTTTGAAAACCTGAATCAGCCTGAGACATAAAAAAAGCACTTAGATCGCTCTAAGTGCTTTTTTGTTTGGAGGCGCGACCCAGAGTCGAACTGGGCTAAACGGATTTGCAATCCGGTGCATAACCGCTTTGCTATCGCGCCATGTACTTGGACGAAAAAGGGAAGCATGGTGTGCTTCCCTGTTCGAATTTGGAGCGGGAAACGAGGCTCGAACTCGCGACCTCAACCTTGGCAAGGTTGCGCTCTACCAACTGAGCTATTCCCGCAGAAGATCAATATTCTAGCGCATTTTTCCTCTGCCAAGGAATGCGCTAGAAAATTCTTAGTGTTTCACCGCCTCGGTTTTAACGGCTGCATCGACGGCTGCATTTGCAGTGACAAGCGGTGCCTCATCCGGCAATGGCGTTGGCATTTTTTCGAGCGCAATTTCAAGCACTTTGTCGATCCATTTGACTGGCACGATCTCCAAGCCGTTCTTGACGTTCTCGGGAATCTCTTGCAAGTCTTTGACGTTCTCTTCTGGAATCAACACCGTCTTGATGCCGCCGCGCAAAGCAGCCAGCAACTTCTCCTTCAAGCCACCAATGGCGGTCACTTCGCCACGCAAGGTGATCTCGCCGGTCATGGCCACATCGGCGCGCACAGGAATGCCAGTGAGTGCAGACACCAAGGCTGTGGTCATCGCGGCACCCGCACTCGGACCATCTTTGGGCGTTGCGCCATCGGGCACGTGAATGTGAATGTCGCGCTTTTCAAGCAGGTCTTCCGAAATGCCCAGACGACGTGCGCGGCTTCGCACCACGGTGCGCGCAGCCTCGACAGACTCTTTCATCACATCACCCAGTGAGCCTGTGCGCGTGATGGTGCCTTTACCAATCATGATGGCGGCTTCGATGGTGAGCAAATCGCCCCCCACTTCTGTCCATGCCAAGCCCACCACTTGCCCAACTTGGTTTTCGGCTTCTGCACGTCCGTAGGCGTATTTGCGCACACCCAAGTACTCGTCCAAGTTATCAGCCGTGACTTTGACTTGCGCTTGCATTTGCTTGAGCAACAAGCCTTTCACAACCTTGCGACAGATCTTCGAAAGTTCACGTTCCAACGAACGCACACCCGCCTCACGGGTGTAGTAGCGCACGATGTCACGCACGGCGGCTTCATCAACCGCCAACTCATCTTCTTTCACGCCATTGTTCTTGAGTTGCTTGGGCAGCAAATAGCGCATGGCGATGTGCGTTTTTTCGTCCTCGGTATAGCCCGACAAACGAATCACTTCCATGCGGTCCAGCAAGGCTGGCGGAATGTTCATGGAGTTAGACGTGGCGACAAACATCACATCGCTCAAGTCGTAATCGACTTCAACATAGTGATCACCAAACTTGTTGTTTTGTTCGGGGTCTAAGACCTCCAACAAGGCGCTGGAGGGATCGCCACGCGAGTCCATGCCCAACTTGTCAATCTCGTCCAACAAAAACAAGGGGTTGCGCGTACCCACTTTGGTCAAGCTTTGCAGCACCTTGCCAGGCATGGCACCAATGTAGGTGCGGCGATGGCCACGAATCTCGGCCTCGTCGCGCATGCCACCTAGGGCCATGCGGACGTACTTGCGGCCTGTGGCTTTGGCAATCGATTGACCCAACGATGTTTTACCCACACCAGGAGGCCCCACCAAGCACAGGATGGGCGCCTTGACCTTGTCGACACGTTGCTGCACAGCAAGGTATTCCAAGATGCGGTCTTTGACCTTGTCGAGGCCGTAGTGGTCTTCGTTGAGCACAGCCTCGGCATTGCCGAGGTCATGCTTGATTTTGGTCTTCTTGTTCCAGGGCAAACCGACCAGCACGTCAATGTAATTGCGCACCACGGTGGCTTCAGCTGACATGGGTGACATCAGCTTGAGCTTTTTCAATTCAGCTTCTGCTTTTTTACGCGCCTCTTGGGGCATACGGGCGGCTTTGATCTTTTTCTCGATCTCTTCGATGTCCGCGCCTTCTTCGCCCTCACCCAACTCTTTTTGAATGGCTTTGACCTGCTCGTTCAAATAGAAGTCGCGTTGGTTCTTTTCCATTTGGCGTTTGACACGACCACGGATTTTTTTATCGACGTTGAGGATTTCAACTTCACGCTCGATCTGCTCAAACAAATTAGACAAGCGGTCACGCACGGGCGACAAGTCCAATACCACTTGCTTGCTCTCGAGTTTCAAAGGCAAGTGCGCGGCAATGGTGTCGGCAAGACGACCCGGGTCATCGATGCTCGAAATCGAAGTCAAGATCTCTGGCGGAATTTTTTTGTTCAGTTTGACGTATTGGTCGAACTGTTGCATCACAGCGCGGCGCAACGCCTCGACTTCGCTGCCGGCTTCGAGCGGCAAGACTTCAATGGGCGTGACATGCGCAGTGAAGTGCGATTCACCGTCTTCAATGCCGTCGACCTTGGCGCGTTGTTGACCTTCGACCAACACCTTGACGGTACCGTCGGGCAACTTGAGCATTTGCAAAATGGTGGACACGCAGCCTACCTCAAACATGTCCGTGACAGCAGGTTCGTCTTTGGCGGCCGCTTTTTGCGCCACCAACATGATGCGTCGCTCTGCCGCCATGGCGGCTTCAAGCGCTTTGATGCTCTTGGGACGCCCCACGAAAAGTGGAATGACCATATGCGGAAACACCACCACATCGCGCAGAGGCAACAGGGGCAATTCAATGGGGGTAGCGGGCAGCGGGGGTTGTCCAGACATGGTCAGCCTTCCAGTAAAAAGGGGTCAGGCGTTATGCCTTTTTTGCAGCCTCTCGGTACACGAGGAGGGGCGGCTTGTTTTCGTCGATGGTAGCTTCTTCCACCACGACTTTTTCAACGTTGGTCTGGTTGGGCAAGTCGTACATGGTGTCAATCAAGGACTGCTCCAAAATCGAGCGCAAGCCACGCGCACCGGTCTTACGCGCCAATGCTTTTTTGGCAATCGCACGTAGGGCCGTTGGGCGCACTTCCAGCTCAGCACCTTCCATGGCCAAGAGCTTGCTGTATTGCTTGACCAAGGCGTTTTTCGGCTCGGTCAAGATTTGCACCAGCGCATCTTCGGTGAGTTCGGCCAAAGCCGCGATGACGGGCATACGGCCCACCAATTCAGGGATCAAGCCAAACTTGATGATGTCCTGCGGCTCCACCTCACCAAACACTTCGGTCAGGCTGCGTGTTTCTTTGCTCTTGACGGATGCACCGAAACCGATGCCCGAGGCTTCCGTGCGGTTCTCGATGACTTTTTCAAGCCCTGCAAATGCACCGCCACAAATGAACAAGATGTTGGTGGTGTCGATTTGCAAAAAGTCTTGGTTGGGGTGCTTGCGTCCGCCTTGCGGGGGGATGCTGGCCATCGTGCCTTCGATCAGCTTGAGCAAGGCTTGCTGCACGCCCTCACCCGAGACGTCGCGGGTGATGGAGGGGTTATCAGACTTACGCGAAATTTTGTCGATCTCGTCGATGTAGACGATGCCACGTTGCGCGCGCTCGACGTCGTAGTCACAGCTTTGCAGCAACTTTTGAATAATATTTTCAACGTCTTCGCCCACATAGCCGGCTTCCGTCAATGTGGTGGCATCGGCCATCACAAAGGGAACGTTCAACATGCGCGCCATGGTTTGCGCCAACAAGGTCTTGCCAGAACCGGTCGGGCCAATCAGCAAGATGTTGGTCTTGGTGAGCTCGATGTCGTCTTTTTTGGCGCCTTCTTTGTGCTTCAAGCGCTTGTAGTGGTTGTACACCGCCACCGCCAAGGTGCGCTTCGCAGCTTCTTGGCCAATCACATAGTTGTCTAGGTTGGCTTTAATTTCAGCGGGCGTAGGCAAGTCGCTGCCTTTTTCTTTGACGGCATCGAGGCCTGGCAACTCGTCACGGATGATTTCGTTGCACAAGTCAATGCACTCGTCGCAAATAAAAACCGAAGGGCCAGCAATGAGTTTTTTAACTTCGTGCTGGCTCTTACCGCAAAACGTGCAGTACAGCGTTTTTTCGCTTGAATCGGTTTTTTTAGTCGCCATGAAAGTGCTTGGTGGAGGTGAAAACGAGAAGCCCGTTACGCGCGTTTGCTGATCACCTGATCAATCAAACCATACTCTTTGGACTCATCCGCACTCAGATAGTAATCGCGTTCGGTATCACGCTGAATTTTCTCCAACGGCTGACCCGTGCGCTCGGCCAAGATCTTGTTCAATTGCTCGCGCGTCTTCAAGATTTCGCGGGCATGAATTTCGATCTCGGTGGCTTGACCACGTGTGCCGCCCAAAGGCTGGTGAATCATGACCTTGGAGTTGGGCAACGAAAAGCGCTTGCCCTTCTCACCTGCAGCCAACAAGAACGCACCCATGCTGGCGGCCATGCCAATGCACAAGGTCGACACATGGGGTTTGATGAAGTTCATGGTGTCGTAGACCGACATGCCAGCACTCACAGAACCGCCAGGAGAGTTGATGTAGAGGGAGATGTCTTTGTCGGGGTTCTCGCTCTCAAGGAACAACAATTGCGCCACGACGAGGTTGGCGGTTTGGTCATTGACCTCCCCCACCAAAAAGATCACGCGCTCTTTGAGCAAACGTGAATAGATGTCGTAAGACCGCTCACCGCGGCCCGACTGCTCAATCACCATGGGGACCATGCCCAGGGCTTGTGTATCCAGTGCGCTCATGTTGTTTCCTTGTAGGTGAATCAGCCTTGCTGACCCATCAATTCATCGAACGAAATAGCTTTGGTGTTGACCTTGGCTTTAGACAAGATGAAGTCAGTCACACTGTTTTCAATGACGATGGCTTCAACTTCGCCCAAACGGCTCATGTCACCGTAGTACCAACGCACCACATCTGCGGGCTTTTCGTAACTCGAGGCCAATTCTTCGATGTGCGCCTTGATTTGCTCAGCCGTGGCTTGCAAATTGTTGGCACGCACCAAGTCAGCCACCACCAAGCCCATGCGCACACGCTTTTCAGCTTGTGGACGGAACACGTCATCGGGAATGGGGGCTTTGTCGGCGTCTTTGATGCCACGGGCTTTCAAGTCGGCGCGTGCACCTTCGACCATGCGGTCAACTTCGGCTTGAACGCTGGCCTTGGGCAAGTCCAATTCAGCCTTGGAGGCGACGGCGTCGAGCGCCGCTTGCTTGTTGCGACCCAACAAGCGGAATTTCACTTCGCGCTCGAGGTTGTTTTTGATGTCTGCACGCAAGCCAGCGACCGTCGCGTCTGCCACGCCCAATGACTTGGCCAATTCGTCGTTCACTTCTGGCAAGTGCGCGGCTTCGACCTTTTTCAAAGTCACCAAGAAATCAGACTGCTTGCCCGCCACGTCTTTGCCGTGGTAGTCGGCAGGAAAGCTCAAGGGGAAGGTCTTGCTTTCGCCAGACTTCATGCCACGCACTGCGTCTTCAAACTCTTTGAGCATTTGGCCTTCGCCAAGCAAGAACTGGAAGTCATCGGCTTTGCCGCCTTGGAAGGGCTCGCCATCGATCTTGCCTTCGAAGTCGATGGTCACGCGGTCGCCGTCTTGCGCTGCGCCATCCAAACCGCGTTGTGCAAACGTGCGGCGTTGCTTGCGCAAAATTTCAATGGTTTTGTCAATGGCCGCATCGGTGACTTCTGCAGACACCTTGTCGACTTCCACGCTGGCCAAATCGCCAAATTTGACTTCGGGATACACCTCAAAGATGGCTTCGAACTGCATTTCGCCTTCTGGCGCGCCTTCTTTTTCAGTGATGCGGGGTTGACCGGCAACACGCAATTTGGCTTCGTTGGTGGCCACAGCAAATGCCTCACCCACTTTGTCGTTCATCACTTCGAACTGGGTGGAATAGCCGTAACGTTGTGCCACGATGTTCATCGGCACTTTGCCTGGACGGAAACCGTCGATCTTGACTTGGCGCGCCACGCGCTTCAAACGCACGTCCACTTCCTTGGCAATGACATCCACAGGCAACGTCAAGGTGATCTTGCGTTCCAGTTTTTCCAAAGTTTCAACGGTCACAGCCATGTGGTTTTCTCCTAAATTGGCAGGGTCAGCAATGGCCAAATGGCCGCATTGCTTTAATCAAATGGTGCGCGGGGCGGGACTCGAACCCGCACATCCTTGCGGACGTCAGGACCTAAACCTGGTGCGTCTACCAATTTCGCCACCCGCGCGGGTTTTTTAAATAACAACGGGTGGCCCACTTAGACCACCCGTTTGAAATCGGTCAACTGGCCATTTTAGACGGCTTTTCAACCTTAAACCACGCGGCGTACATCGCAGGCAAGGCGAGCAGGGTCAGAACAGTGGCCACGATCAAACCACCCATGATGGCCACCGCCATCGGCCCCCAAAACACACTGCGTGTGAGCGGAATCATGGCCAGCACTGCCGCTGCGGCCGTGAGCACAATCGGCCGCAATCGACGCACGGCAGACTCCACAATGGCCTCCCACGCGGGCACGCCATCGGCGCGGTCTTGCTCGATTTGGTCGATCAAGATCACCGAATTGCGCTGAATCATGCCCATCAACGCAATCACGCCCAGCAAGGCGACAAAACCAAAGGGCCGATTCAGAGCCAACAAAGCCCCTGCCACACCTGCCAAGCCCAAAGGCCCCGTCAAAAACACCAACATGGCACGGCTAAAACTTTGCAATTGCAACATCAGCAAGGTGAAGGTGATGAACAGCATCACGGGCATTCCGGCCGAAATCGAGCTGGAGCCTTTAGAGCTCTCCTCCACGGCGCCTGCCACCTCGATGCGATAGCCCAACAAGTTTTGTTGCACCCATTGCGCTTCCAGTTGCTTGAGTTCTGGCAACAACTGCTGCGTCACGGTGGCGCCTTGCAAGCCTTCAATGATGTCGCATTGCACGGTGATGGCGTACTCGCGCCCCTCACGCCACATCACACCCGGCTCCCAGGTGAAACTGGGTTTGGCGACTTGGGCCAGCGGAATCATGCGGCCCGTGTTGGTCGCCACATAGGCATTGGCGAGATCGCTGATGGCATCGCGCTCTTCCAAAGGCTGACGCAGCACGATGTCAATGAGTTTGTTGTCTTCGCGAAACTGTTCGACGGTCGACCCCACCAACAAGGTCCGCAACGCTTGCGCGATGGACTGACTGGTGACGCCCAACTGACGCGCCTTGGCTTGGTCAATGTCAAAACGGATGACCTTGACGTTTTCGTTCCAGTTGTCGTTGGTGCCACGCGTGGCGGGATTGCTGCGCATCAAGGCCTTGACCTCATCGGCACGCAAACGCAATTGGTGGGGATCGGCGCCCACCACACGGAATTGCACGGGGTACGGCACGGGCGGCCCATTGGGCAAGAGTTTTACACGGGCGCGCGCTTCTGGAAATTCTTGCGCCAACATGGCAGGCCAAGCCAAACGCAAGGCTTCGCGGCGTTTCAAATCATCAGGCACCACGATCAACTGCGAGACGTTGGATTGCGGAAACACTTGATCCAGCGGCAGGTAAAAACGCGGTGCGCCTGACCCAATCCAGGTGCTGACAGTTTGCACACCGGCTTCCTTGAGCAAGCGTTGCTCCACGGCACGGGTGACTTCTTCATTGGCCTTGAATGACGTACCTTCTGGGAACCACAAATCCACCAAAATTTCAGGCCGCGCCGAATCTGGGAAAAACTGCTGCTGTACCCGTCCCATGCCCACAATGCCCAGGGCAAACAACAACACGGTCAGACCAATCGATTTCCAGCGGTATTCCACACACCAGGTCACCGCTTTGCGAAAGTATTGGTAGAACGGGCTGTTGAACAATTCGTGTTCCCCGCCGTGCGCGCTGTGCGGCTTGACTTGCAACAGCAAGGTGCCTAGATATGGCACAAAGTAAACCGACACCCACCAACTCAAGACCAAAGCGATCACGGTGACTGCAAAAATAGCAAAGGTGTACTCACCCACCGTCGACTTGGCCATGCCAATGGGCAAAAAGCCTGCGGCCGTGATGAGCGTGCCAGTGAGCATCGGCATGGCCGTGACTTCGTAGGCATAGGTCGCGGCACGCACACGGTCGTAGCCCTCTTCCATTTTGCGCACCATCATTTCCACCGCGATGATGGCATCGTCCACCAACAAACCCAGCGCAATGATGAGCGAGCCCAACGAAATGTTGTGCAGGCCGATCCCCCAGTAGTTCGTGGCCAAAAACGTCATGGCCAAGACCAACGGGATCGTGATGGCCACCACCCACCGGGGGCGTACATCCACATACCAACCGTAACGCCCGCCTTTGTGCAAACCCAGCGCCACAAAACTGACCACCAACACAATCAAGACCGCTTCG
>JACCEC010602889.1_pt1 | contig 12191 bp, 12 predicted proteins | sample 7450121 | NCBI WGS metagenome assembly JACCEC01 (sample SAMN15323455, study PRJNA562643) | freshwater metagenome | isolation source: river surface water | place: USA:Blue River Watershed | collected 2017-08-18 | reverse complement strand
GGGTTGAATGAGTATGAAAATGAATGATTTATGTTTGAATAACAAAGATTAGTTATCAACTAACAAATTTATTGGACAAATCGAATATAATACAACCTTTAAGCGGGTTTTTTTTGTATTTTTTATTTAAAAAGATAATTTTTTATTTTTTTTACGTTTCTTTGATAAAAATCAGTAGTTTTAAAGCATAAATTGTCATAATTATTTAGTTCTAATTCACAAAATGAGTAATTCGATACCGGAGGCAGCAAAAGACATCTTGGAAAAAGTCATTGGCTCTGCCATCTATAAAAAAGCCATGTACAAAGCTCCTCGATTGGCAAAAAATGCACAAGGAATTTTGAAACTTTTACGTGCGGCTCTTCTCAAAACACAACACTTAGGAGTAGGGGGAGTGGTGGATGTACTTAGAGAAAAAGTAACAACTTTGGGAACATTGCTCAGATTTTATGCTTCAGGTGAATATAGACAAATAGAAATAGGTAATGTAGTGAAAATAATTGCTGGGTTTATCTATTTTATTGCCCCCATCGACTTAATTCCTGATTTTTTGCCATTCATTGGATTCAGCGATGATGTTGCTCTTTTTGTATATCTAATGAAAAGTATTGATGATGAATTACAGAAATTTGACCAATGGAAAAATGACAAACGCCAATAGTTTTAATTAAAATTAATTTTTTAATTAATTTTTTTAAGATTACATTTGTATAATGAATTTATAATATAATTCAAATTTTTAGATTTTCAGAACCCTATAGTTTAATTAATAAACAATTTAAATACATACGATTATGTTCGGTCTTGGCAGTACAGAAATGATTCTTATTTTAGTGGTAATTTTATTCTTTTTTGGAGCAAAGAAATTACCTGAATTGGCACGTGGTCTTGGAAAAGGTATCCGTGAATTCAAAGATGCATCTCGTGAAGTGAAAGAAAATATTGAAAAAGCAGCTTCTGAAGAATAAAATAAATACCTTATCTATATTTTAAGGAAAATTTTAAATAAGTTTTGGTTTAATGCTATTTATCTCCATTAAGATATTATGCTTTATTTATGCCAATTCTTTGCAACAGCATTCGGAATTTATCTGTATGCTGTTGTTTTGTTTATTAATATGAAATAAATACAATGTCGAAGTATCATTCATTCAAAGAAATTAAACAGTCGATAGCAGAAGGAAAAGAAACTTGTGTGTCTTTAGTCAATTATTATCTGACTAAAATTGAGGAGAATAAGCACCTAAATGTATTTTTAGAAGTTTATGCGGAGGACGCTTTAGCCCAAGCCGAAAGGGTCGATGCTAAAATTAAAGCTGGTCACGCAGGAAAGTTAGCAGGAATGGTTATTGGCTTGAAATATGTTTTGGCGTATGAAAATCATGGATTACAAGCTTCCAGCAAAATTTTAAATGGCTTTAAATCTCAATTTTCAGCTACTGTTGTACAAAAAATCATAAATGAAGATGCCATCATTATTGGCAGACAAAATTGTGATGAGTTTGCGATGGGTTCTTCTAATGAAAATTCTGCATTTGGCCCAACTCGCAATTTTGCTGACCCAGAGCGTGTGCCAGGTGGCTCTTCTGGTGCTTCAGCTGTTGCTGTTCAGGCAGATATGTGCTTGGCTTCTTTAGGTTCTGATACTGGTGGGTCTGTGCGTCAACCTGCTGCTTTCTGTGGTGTAGTTGGCCTAAAACCTACTTATTCAAGGGTGTCACGCTGGGGTTTAATCGCTTATGCTTCTTCTTTTGATTGTGTAGGGCCTATTGCAAAAAACGTGGAGGATGTAGCTCTTTTATTAGAGGTAATTGCTGGTGCAGATGAATTTGATAGTACAGTTTCTGCGAAAGAAGTACCTGCATATTCACAATTATTAGTACCTAACAAGCAATACAAAATTGCTTATATGAAAGAGGCATTGGAAAGTGAGGGATTAGATGAAGATGTACGTAAAAATACTTTTGATAAAATCGAGCAACTAAAGTCTCAGGGGCATATAGTCGAGGCAGTGGAATATCCTTTGTTAAAGTATTTATTACCAACTTATTATATATTAACAACCGCTGAGGCAAGTTCTAATTTGTCGAGATTTGATGGAGTGAGGTATGGGTACCGTGAAGCGGGAGTGACAAATTTAGAAGATTTGTATAAAAAAAGCCGTGCAAATGGCTTTGGTGCTGAAGTACGCAAACGGATTATGCTCGGCACTTTTGTCTTGAGTGCAGATTATTACGATGCCTATTATACCAAAGCCCAGAAAGTTCGTCGTTTAATTAAAGAATCAACAGAGAAAATTTTATCCGAATACGATTTCTTAGTTTCTCCAACAACACCGACTCCTGCTATTAAAATTGGAGAAAAATCAGACGATCAATTACAAATGTTTTTGATGGATATTTTTACTGTTCAGGCGAATGTTATCGGGAATCCCGCTGTTTCAATCCCGAACGGAAAAAATAATTTTGGTTTACCGATAGGTTTTCAAATTCTTGGCAAGAATTTTGATGAGGCTAATATGTTGGCTTTTGCAAAGTCCATAGAATAGATTATCAATGAATAATTTCTGATTTTTTTAAAATTTATCAATAAATGAATTCATTTGTTTGTTTTTTTAACACTTTGATTTATTTTTGATAGATTGATTTCCTAATATTAAAAAATAACAGCGTAAAAGCGATTCGCTCAAATTTACCATCATGAAAATAAAGTTTAAAACAATCATCATCTCTAGTATTTTCAGCGGGGCAACATTACTGGCAAATGCACAAAATGTAATCCCTGAAGAGGCTGTAATCATCTCTCAAGACCAAAATATGCTTGAGGAAATTCCTGCTGAGGAAGAGTACATCGCTACTGCTGATGTCAATAAAGTGAGAGAGGGGTTTCAAAAATTACAACGATCTATCCCTTTACAGTACAATTCGATTGTACATAGCTTTGTTGATTACTTTATTTTTAAGAAGCCGAGCTTTACAAAAAAAATGCTCGAAAGAAAAAATTTTTACTTCCCTACATTCGAGAAGTATTTGGCAAAATACAATATGCCAGATGAACTAAAGTATTTGTCAATGTTGGAGTCGGGGTTGAACCCTAAAGCAATATCACATGCCAAAGCAGTTGGTTTGTGGCAGTTCATGAAGCCAACTGGTAGAGATTTTGGATTACGAGTAGATGAATTTGTAGATGATAGAATGGATATTGAAAAATCTACGGAGGCTGCTTGTAAATATTTCCGACAACTATATAATATCTTTGGTGATTGGGAATTAGTTTTAGCTTCATACAATACTGGCCCTGGAAATTTACGTCGTGCGATTAGAAGAGCGGGTAATATTACTGATTATTGGCAGCTACACCCTTATTTGCATCGTGATACAAGAGCTTATGTGCCTCAATTCACTGCAATTATGTATATGATGCATTATGCTGGTGAATACGGAATTTTTCCTGAAGAAGTAATGGAACCTGTTCCGACAGAAACAATTGTTATCGATGGTTATTTAGATGTTGAAACTTTCTCGAATTTAAGTGGCGTTTCATTAGATGATATTCAAAAATTAAACCCTTCTATCTTAAAAGGTGTATTGCCTTCACACTACAGAGGTTTTGAATTGAAAATTCCGACTTCAAGTTTTGCTTATTTTGATGCGAACCGTCAGATGATTTTAGATTCTGCTCAACGTAGAAGTGAGTTTCAGCCGATTCTTGCCACAAATAATAATGGTGCTAATGATGAGTCTGGAGTAGTAATTATTGGTGATAATGCAGGTTATGCTTCGGAGAATCAAAATGATGAAAAAGTTGAGCCTGCCAAGTTGGAGGAGGAAGTGAAAAAGATTAGAAAAGTAAAGAAAAGATATTATGTTGTCAAAAGAGGGGATGTGTTGAATAAAGTTGCCGATAAATTTGATGTCGATATGTATGATATCAGGGTTTGGAATAAACTGAAATCTTCTAAAATTATGGTAGGGCAACGATTAGTGATTTTAGATGATGGCGGAGAAGATATTGCAGCAGATAAAACTATCAAAAATGAAAATAGGTTAAGAAGAGAAATCGAAAAAAATAAACCTAAGTTTCACATTGTTCAAAGGGGAGATACACTTTGGAGTATTGCTCAAAGATACGGTGGAATTTCGATAGAGAAACTGAAAAAAATGAATGGTCTTCGTACTAATTCGGTTAAGAAAGGACAAAAGTTGAAAATAACAGGTTAAAAAAAGGTTGGGGAAACTTTCCCAACCTTTTTTTAGTAGTTACTATAAAATCTTCTTATTTTTGAAGTGACTTGGTCGTAAATAGGTTTGGTAAATTCTACAAACATTTGTTGAGGAGGTGGAGGTGGCAATTCTCTATTTTTGCACAAATTAAGCTCATTAGTACTTAAGGCACGCTCATCCCCATTGAAATTAGCCCAATCATTTACCCAATTATAGTTTCCGCCAATTTCTTCTCTATGAATAGTTTTTCGACTCATAAAATCATATACTTCAAAAAGTAGCACGCCTCTTGATGAAACTACTTTATGAAATTTGGTGTATTGTGCTTTTACTTTGCCGTAAGCAGGGATTTTTTTCCCGTTGATTGTTACTTCCCCCGTTCTCACACTATCTTTACTGACAAGATTTAGTTTTTCGGATTGAATATTCGTTTCTCCAACTACAAAGTCTAGAATTTCTAGTCTTATCGCTTGGTCTGGGTTCAATTTTATGCTCCTTGCTTCTTCCGGTGAATAAAATCTAACAAATTTATTTAGTCGTCTGTTGGTTTGAAGAAATTCATTGATTTTATCTTGAAAATATTCATTACTATATTGATAAATTCTTGAGTTCAACTTCGGCTGTTCGACTACAACATGATAGGAAGCTATAAATAGAGCTTTCTCTGCTAAAGTATTTGAATTTTTAAAATTAGGATAATATTCTATCAATTTACTCAAATGTGTGTAAGCCTCTCTAGCAGAAGATTTTGAGATATTTGAGTAGTTTAAGATAGCTTGAGCAGCATCATAGCGTTCGTTTGCAGCATTTATTCTAGCTTCTTCCAACTGTTGATTAAAATCTTGCGGATTGACCAATCTGATACATTTCGGACAAGTTTCAATCTTATTCTTCATGGTAGTTAGTTTTTGATAATTTTCAAAAATAGCTTCCCATTTAAAACTCATTCCTGTATTAGCAAATCTGTTAATTTCGTCTAGTAGTTCATTTTTTGCATTGTTATAGGCAATCGGAAGTACTTCCGTAGCATTTTTATTATCAGAGTCTTTGCGAAGTTTTTCTGTTGATTGAAGTACAGCTTCAAAATAATTCCCTTTTTCAAGAGCTTTTGTCCCACTTTTAGAACAAGCTAATACACCAAAAAGAGAGATGGTGAAGAGTAATTTGAGGATGATTTTCATATAAATTGAGATTGTTTGACGAAAATTTTATGAGTGAATTGATTCTTGCTTAATTTTTTCTTGCAATTTCAATATTCCCCCAATGAGAGCTTCTGGTCGTGGAGGACAACCTGGTACATAGACATCTACCGGAATAATTCTATCTACTCCTTTGACGACATGGTAGCCGTGTTCCCAATAAGGCCCTCCACAATTTGAACAACTTCCCATGGATATTACATAGCGAGGTTCTGGCATTTGTTCATAAAGTCTTCGGATTCTATCTGCCATTTTAAAGGTAACTGTACCCGATACAATCATTACATCTGCTTGTCTTGGAGAATTTCGAGGGAAAACTCCTAAACGCTCCAAATCATAATTAGAAGCATAAGTTGCCATCATTTCGATAGCACAACAAGCAAGCCCAAAGCCGAGAGGCCACAAGGAATTTGCCCTTGCCCAATTCTCTAATTCTTCAATTGAAGTTAAGATGATTTCACTTTCACCGGTTTTGATATGCTCAATTTTATCTAAACTATCAAAGTTCATGATTTGGAATATTTATTATTTACTTGTTGATATAAATTTTTTGGAACAACAGGGTCGAAATTTGGTTTTTTACTATCTTCACCAATGACCCAATTGAGGTGTCCTTTTGCCCAAACATAGGCTAGTCCTAAAGCTAAAACAAGGATAAAAATGACCATTTCTACAAGGGCAAACCATCCCCATATACCTTTACTTTCGAGTATTATTTGTTTATTTCCAAAAATGGTAGCCCAAGGAAATAAGAAAATAAGTTCTACATCAAATAATATAAAAATAAGTGCAACAATGTAAAATTTTGTGTTAAATTGAACTTGTGCATTGCCGATAGGAGCTTCCCCTGACTCGTAGGTAGTTAATTTTTCTTCATTGGGTTTGTGAGGACGAAGAAATTTTGCAATACCTAAAATAGCAATAACTGCCACTAATGCCATGATAATAGCCAATAATATGATACCAAATTCAGAAAGCATGATAGATGCGTTTGATAGTGGATAGATAAACAAAAGACTCGAAAATCGAGTCTTTTGCAATATTAAGATTGTGCTTCCATTGCACGATACGCCAAAATTCCGCCAATTACGTTGTGAACTTTGTTAAATCCTTGAGAAATTAAGTAATTTTTGGCATTACCACTTCTAGCTCCGCTTCGGCAATGTAGGTAAATTTCTTGCCCTTTTAGAGCCTCCAATTCGTCTATTCTATCTGGAATTTCCCCCAAAGGAATTAAATGACCACCTAAATTATCCGCTTCAAACTCGTATTCTTCTCTTACATCAATTAAGTGAATTTTTTCTCCACTACCAAGAAGTGCTTTCAGTTCTTCTACACTTATATCGAAATTTTCATCCATTTTTATTAGTATTAATTATTGATTAATAGTTTCATTTTCAGGTGCGTTTCCAGATACCTTCACGTAAATGACATCGTTGTATTTCAATTTATTATCACCAACATTCGGACTTTGACTAATAATTACACCATCTTCATATCCATCGGTTGGACCAACAAATTCTTTGCTAAGAATTAGATTCTGCCCAGCAACTAAGACCTCAGCTTCATCAAGTGCTTTCCCAATTAAATCAGGAATCTCAACAGACTGATTACCTAAGCCATCGCCGACGACAAATACGATAGAAGAGCCTTTGGGTACTAAAGTGCCAGCTTTGACTTCTTTTCCATTATACTTTATCTTAAGAACTGTATTTTCTTCTAGAGCCGGGGTAATTTCAATTGACCCTAAATTTAATTGGACACTCAATAGCTGGTTTTTGGCACTTGAAGTTGATCTACCAATAACATCAGGAATTTTTACCATTGGAGGCGTTTCTGTGACGATGGTCAAGTAAATTTTTCTGCCTTCTTTTACGCTAGAACCTGATTTAGGGTACTGAGAATGAATAGATAATGGCTTTGACCCTGCAACATAAGTGCAGTCGCTTACCTCAAAATCCAGTCCTTTTTCGTCTAAAATATCTTCCATCTCTTGTATGCTCATACCTTTTAAATCGGGAACAGTAATAGATTGTCCGTGATTAGTACTCCAAGGTAGATATACAAAAAAGAAAGTAAAAAAAACGATTAATATCAATGCTGCAATGATACCTATGTGCGTAATAACGTCAGTTTTGGTATTGGTGCTGAATTTTGCCATTGTTTTTTGTATGCTTTAGATCAAAATATATTTACTTCTTCTTTGGAAAATTAATTTTTAGCAAAAAAAAAGCTTTTATTCGTAAATAACAAAGGTTTTTTTATTTTATACCTCCCATCATTTTTTCGATTGGTTTAGAAAGTACCAATAAAACAATTCCCGAAATTGTTCCGAATAAAAATACCTGATGGAAAAGATTTGGCATTTCTTGTAAATTATTTTCATTGAAACTTCCTGCAAATATTCCTGCGATTAAATTCCCCAAAGAAGCTGCCACAAACCAGATACCCATAAATTGACTTACAAATTTCTTCGGAGCAAGTTTTGTATAAGCACTCAAACCTACTGGACTCAAACATAATTCGCCAATAGTATGTAGTATATATGTTGCAGATAAATATAAAAATGATGCTTTTACTCCAGTTACGGCAATTTTTGCACCCAAAACCATTACATAAAAGCCAATACCCATTAATAATACACCTAAACCAAATTTGACTGGAATAGAAGGATTTAATCCTTTTCTCTCTAAATTTGCCCAAATAGCATTTACAATTGGGGCTAAAGCAACAATAAATACCGCATTAAAGAACTGAAACCAACTAGAAGGCATTTCCCATCCAAAAAATGTTCTTTCACTATGCCTTTCAGAGAATATTTGAAATGAAGTAGCAGCTTGTTCAAAACCAGACCAAAATAAAGCTGCTGCAAAGAAAAATACACCCAAGACTAATACTCTTTTTTTCTCCACAAGATTCAATCCTCCACCGAATAAAATTAATAAAAAATAGGCAATTGTTACTGAAACAATGATATTTTTTGCGGCATCTGCCAATCCGGCTGCTGATGAAAAGTTTATCTGACCACTAAACTGTAGATAGGCAAAGAAAGCAATTAAAAGTCCCAAAATTGAATAGGCTACTTTTGGATTAATACCTGAAGTAGTATTCAATTCTTCGGAAGCTGTATTTTTTTGAGGTGCTTCTCCATATCCTGTTAAGTATTTTCTTCCCCATACTCCAAATACTAATAATCCCAAAAACATAGCTGCCGATGCCGTAGCAAACCCTAAATGCCAACTTATTTTTTCACCGATAAAACCAACTACTGCAATTCCTAATGTAGAACCTGTATTTATCCCCATATAAAAAATTGAGAATGCCTCGTCACGTCTTCTACCACCTTCGGGATATAATTCTCCAACAATAGAACTAATATTAGCCTTTAATAACCCTGTTCCGAATGCAACGCTTGATAATCCAAGATAAAATATACTTGTACTATGAGACAATGCTAAAATGGCGTATCCCAAGCTAATCAGCACACCTCCATAGAGAATTGATTTTTTTTGTCCTAAAATATTGTCAGAAATCCACCCTCCTGGAAGAGTCAATAGATAAACAGATGCTACATATAGAGCATAAATAGATGTTCCTTCTGTTTCTTCTAAACCCATCGCCCCTCTCGAAGTTGGACTGATAAGGAATAAAAGTAAGATGGCACGCATTCCATAATAACCAAACCTTTCCCACATTTCTGTTAGGAAAAGGACAAATAAACCCATTGGGTGCCCAAAAAATTTTTTCTCTTGCATTTTTTCTTGAATAGTTTAGGTTAGATTATATTGAGAACTTGTTTAAACTGATGGATTTTCAATAAAAAACGATTTTAATAAAAAAATCCATTTTTTAGCAAATTAAAAGTTTAAACAAGTTCTTGAATAAAATTGAATTTATGTCAAAGTTCAAAGAAACATAATTTATTTGAAAAAATGATAAAATTTACATCAAAATCTTTAGTTTTTGTAGAAAATCCATTTGGCAAGCTCCTTGAGGGTTGCTTTTTTACCATACATCAAGATACCTACTCTATATATTTTTGATGCAATGAATACCATACCGATTGTACTGACTAACAATAGAGCCATTGATAAGATAATTTCCCAAGGTTCTACACCGAAAGGCAAACGTGCCATCATGGTGATTGGTGAGGTAAATGGGATAATCGAACACCAAAATAAAAGTTTATTGTCTGCTTGTCCAGTTGTCATTAATCCGACCATATAACCCGCTAAGAGCGGTAACATAATTGGAAACATAAACTGCTGGGTATCTGTTTCGCTATCTACGGCAGAGCCAATTGCCCCATAGACAGACGCATAAAAAAGATAACCAAAAAAGAAATAAAATAAAAAGCATCCAATAATTAATGGAATATTTAGATTTTCAGAGCTTTTTAAAAATACATCGATTTTAGAAACCTCTGAGGTATTGGCTTTTTCTATTTTAGCAATTTCTTTTTGTTTGGAAGAATCTACTGAAACCTCTTTTTTGGCAACTTCCATTAATTTATCTGACCCGAAAATGCTTGTACCAAAACTTGTCATCATGAAAGTGAGGCTTATCCATAAGGCAAATTGGGTTAAGCCAACCAAACCAACACCCAGAATTTTACCCATCAATAATTGAAAAGGCTTCACTGATGAAATAATTACCTCGACAATTCTGTTTGTTTTCTCTTCGATAACTCCTCGCATGACTTGCACGCCAAATCCTACAACAGTTGAAAACATTAATATGACCGTAATAGTACCTAAAATAGTAGAAGCAAGCGTGTTTTGTTCTTTCAATTCACCTTCTTTGCTGACAATCACAACTTTGGAATTGACAGAAACATCAGCTGATTGTAGAATTTTTCTATCAATTCCGGCTTGGTTTAACTTAATATTTCTGATTTCATTTTGAATAATTCCTTCAATTTTTGATTGTAATTCAAATCCTACTCCTTTCCCCGTATAAATACTTAAATGATTTGGATTGTTCAGAATATCTTCAGGGATATGAACAACAATATTGGTAGATTCTTTATTCAACAATTCCAAGGCATTCGCTACTGAAATATCTGGATAGCTAAATTTCACTTTTTCGGTATTCTCAAATTTATTTCTAAATAAAGAACTTTTATCAATAATTGTAACATTTTGTAAATCTGAAGAATTAAATATTCCCCAAAAAAGAAGGGCATAGAAGCCCGAGATGAGAATCGGCATTAGTAAAGTAAGAATCCAAAAAGATTTCTTCTTGATTCGTACCAAATATTCTCGACTTAATATTAAAAATATATTTTTCATTTTGAATCTAAAAATTTGTAGATGAGTAATTATGCTTGAGATTCGCCAACTACGAGTTTGAAAATATCATTCATACTTGGTAAATTTTCACCGAATTGTTTTAATTCTACTTGTTGAATTAAGATTTTTATTAAATCATTAGAGGAAATCTGATTTCTCGGTCGAATAAGTGCATTACTAGTGTCTGATTCTTTTTCAAGCGAAATGACTTCAAATAAATCATTATTTGCTATTAAGTCTCCCTGAAATTTGATTGAATAAGAATTAGATTTATATTTTTCTTTGATATAATTTTTTTCTCCGTCTAATACTTTCTGGGAATGATTGATAAGGGCAATATTGTCACATAATTCTTCAACAGATTCCATTCTATGTGTAGAAAAAATAATAGTACTTCCTTTCGCTTTAAGTTCTAGAATTTCATTTTTGATTAAATCAGCATTGATTGGGTCGAAACCTGAAAATGGTTCATCTAAAATAATGAGTTTGGGTTCGTGTAGTACAGTTGCTACAAACTGTATTTTTTGTTGCATTCCTTTAGATAAATCTTCAACATTTTTATCCCACCAACTTTTAATATCAAATTTAATAAACCATTCTTTCAATTTTTCTAAAGCCGCTTTTTCAGATAATCCTTTCAATTGTGCAAGATAAAGAAGCTGTTCACCTACTTTCATTTTTTTATATAAACCTCTTTCTTCAGGCAAATACCCAATTTGTTTGATGTGTTCAGGTTTTAGTTTTTCACCATCAAAAAGTACATACCCTTCATCAGGTGCCGTAATTTGATTGATGATTCGGATAAGTGAAGTTTTGCCGGCTCCGTTCGGACCTAATAATCCAAAAATAACCCCTTGCGGAATGTTAAGATTGATGCCATCCAAAGCAGTATGTGCTGAATACCGCTTGACTACGTCGTGAATTTCGATGATATTTTTCAATTTGTATTTTATTTTTGTAAACGTATTCAAAAATAAGCTATTGTTAGTAAAATTTGAAATTTTAATTATGAGAGGTTTTTCTGATAAATAAGTGGCAAAGACTTTCCTTAATAATTGTTTTTTACAAAACTTTTCTTAAAATTGTATTACTAATTAACTATCAAGTATATGTTTTTTTAAAACTTTGATGTTTATTTGTATCGAATTTGTGTATTGGGTATTATTTAATAATGATATTTCATCGGAAAATAATTATTTCTAAATATGATTGATGTGTTACAAAGGATTCTGAAACCTATTCTGAAAATATGGAATTTGGTTTTTTCAAAAGTGAATGAAATAGTACGTTTATTGGGAAATGGAATATTCTTTGTCCTTTCTAAGATTATCGGGAAAAATCGTTTAGAAAAAATAGTTGCCGAAATTGCTATTTTTTCTAAGAAATTAGTAAGTGCATTTGAAAATAAATTTGATGTTGAAGGGGCTAAATTTCCCGTCATTATGCAAATTTATAGATTTACTTTCAAAAGCACTTTG